>Ga0105163_1000401_pt1 | contig 26170 bp, 28 predicted proteins | sample JNZ110809AmetaG_FD_81531 | JGI IMG/M metagenome (GOLD analysis project Ga0105163, IMG submission 81531) | Hot spring microbial communities from Jinze hot spring, China to study Microbial Dark Matter (Phase II) - JNZ 110809A | ecosystem: Environmental > Aquatic > Thermal springs > Hot (42-90C) >... | reverse complement strand
GGCGATAACCTACACGGGCGATTTTAACTCTGAGAGGCGAGTTATTCTTCGTCCAGCCGAAATTGTGAAGAGTGATATTCTAGTAATTGATGCCACCTACGGCAACCCTTCCTTCAGCTTCCCTGAGCGTGCCGAGCTCTACGGCCGGCTGGTTAGAGCGGTGAGAGAGGAGGTAGAGTCGGGGGGCAGGGTGCTCATCAAGGGTAGGCGGTTGGGAGTCGCGCAGGAAATCACTGCTCTCATCAGCCTTTCGCTGCGAACACCCCCGGTAGTTGAGGAGAGGATAGCACGGTACAACAGATTTTATGAGGAATCGGGAGAGTTCATCGGAAGCTACATTTCATCTTCCTCGCTCGGGGGTAATGGCGGCATAGCTATCGCGGGTTTGAGCTCGCAGGCGCGAGGCTTCAGCAAGTCGATTATCTGCACGGGCTGGGCTGTTCGAAGGGGTATACCACTCTCGAGTCATGTCGGCTACGCGAGGATATTAGACTATGTTTTGAGGAGCGGCGCATCCGTCGTCATCCCCTTCGTAGGTTACAGGAAAGCTTTCGCCGAGCGTCTGAAGTCGGAGTATGGTATAGAGTCGAGCTGGGCCGATAAACTGGTGATTGCAACGTAATGGCGTAGCATTTCATGAAGCCGGAGGCCTGGTTAACGTTCTTGATATTGCTTTTTATGCATGGCGGAGTAAGAGCTTTAAGTGTAGGAAAATTTCTCACGTGATGAAAAAACAGGAGAGAGTTCTGATCGGCATCATAGGGGGGAGCGGCCTCTACTCCCCTGATTTCATAGAGAACTCCAGAGAGGAGAAGGTGTACACACCCTTCGGGGCCCCCTCAGCCCACGTCGTAGTTGGCGAGGTTCGCGGAGTTAAGGTAGCGTTCTTGCCTAGGCATGGTAAGCGGCACGAGATTCCGCCTCACAGGGTTAATTACCGCGCTAACATATGGGCCATGAAGGAGCTGGGAGTTGAGAGGCTAATATCTGTCTCAGCTGTGGGAAGCCTTCGAGAGGATTATAGGCCGGGAGATTTCGTCTGCACAGACCAGTTCATCGATATGACCAAGAAGCGGGAGTACACGTTCTACGAGGGCCCTGTTGTGGCCCATGTTTCCATGGCAGATCCCTTCTGCCCTGAACTAAGGAGACTCTGCGTCAACTCGGCGCAGAAGCTCGGCATACCGATACACGAGAAGGGAACCTACGTGTGCATTGAAGGCCCTAGGTTCTCTACACGCGCGGAATCGAGGCTTTGGAGGCAGTTTGGCGCTGACATAATCGGTATGACTCTAGTTCCCGAAGTCAACTTGGCACGCGAAGCACGGATGTGTTTCGTGAACATAGCGATGGTTACAGACTACGACGTTTGGGCGGAGAAACCCGTAACCGCTCATGAGGTAGCCAGAGTCATGGCGGAGAACACCGAGAAGGTCAAGAGGTTGCTCCTGGAGCTGATTCCTCAAATACCCGAGCAGAGAAGCTGCAGCTGCCACAAGTACCTTGATGAGGCGCTGCTCTAGATTGTGCCGGGTCGAGCCCCTTTTATCCAGGACGATATTGTTTTCCTCGCATCCCCCTGATCCTCTGTGCTCGGGGTTTCTTCTCTGAATGCTCGTCCGGGAACAGAGGTTTCTATGTGAGGATTCCAGACTGGCAGTTCGAAAAGGAAATCAGCACTCAAGATCGCGTTCATCCCCCGTAGGGGTCGTGGCCTGCCTGGCTCATCACTCCAGCTAACAGATGGGGGTGAGCTATATAGGTGCTTTCCGGCAAAAATTCCTCTTATCCGGTACTTGATTGCCGGAGTGATTTATCCCCTTACGCGCTGGATTTTATAGCGTCCCATGATCTCCCAGACTTCTACCTCTACTCCTTCACCGAGCTTTCCTCGTATTTCCTCCTCTGTTGGCATGGGTATCTCGAATGTCGCGTAATCTTCTAAGCTCATTAGCTGCACTGAGTCGCCCATCAGCGATACAACCTGGGCGTTGAACTTCCTGATCACGGGTACATCCACCTTCGCGTCTGTCGGTACGACGATGCTTCTCTTCACCCCGTCGAAGAAGCCTATCCCGACGATCCGCGCTTTAGCTGATCCGTGCTTACCGGTTTTGCTCTTCTCTACTTCGACTACTCTGCAGGGCTCTCCGTCGATGACTATGAAAGATCCAACCTTGACGTTACCCGCTTCCTCTGGGCGTGTGGACATGCTAACTACCCTGTGCTCCGCGTCAACGCTGCAATATATTGATTCTCTTCCGAGTTCACAGACCAGCGTGGAAATACTTACTCGAAGGCAAAGACTCTAAGCTTGTGTTCAACGTGGTCGAGGTACTTTCTCAGAACCCTAGGTAGAATGACCCGCCCGTCTTCCCGCTGGTTATTCTCTACGATTGCGGTGATCGTCCTCTGAATGGCTAGAGCGGTGCTATTCAGCGTGTGCACATAACCTTTGCTGGGAGCACCGCGCGTCTCGGCATAGCGTATGTTCAGCCTGTAGCTTTGCCAATCAGTGCAGTTGCTGCACGAAACCATTTCCCTGAATTTGCCCTGTGCGGGCATCCAAGCCTCTATGTCGTACTTCTTCGCGGCGACGACTCCAAGGTCTCCAGAAGCAATGTTGACTACCCTGTAAGGTAGACCTAAACCCTGCCACAGCTCTTCAGCGTTGCGTATGAGCCGCTCGTGCCACTCCCACGACGTGTCGGGGTGGGCGAACACGAACTGCTCTACTTTGCTGAAGTGGTGAACCCTGAATATCCCTTTGGTGTCCTTCCCGTGGGCACCGGCCTCCTTTCTGAAGCTCTGGCTCACGCCAGCATACAGGATCGGCAGCTCTCCCTCAGAAATTACTTCGCCGGCGTGCAACGCGGCAAGGGGGTGCTCCGCGGTACCTATCAGGTAGAGGTCCTCGCCCTCGATCTTGTAGATCATATCTCGAAAGTCTTCAAAGCTGACCACGCCAGCCAATACCTCTTCACGTAGCATCAGAGGGGGAACTACCAAGCGGAAGCCTTTCTCTGCGAGGAACTCCAAAGCGTATGCGATAAGGGCTAGCTCTAACCAGACTAAGTCGTCCATCATGTAGTAGAAGCGTGCACCAGCTACTTCTCCAGCTTTAGTGACGTTTGTCAACCCTCTACTCTCGAGGAAATCCGCGTGAATTACCGGGGTCCAGTCTATCAGCTCGTAGCTCATCTCGCACCCTTTACCCTTGGTTTCTTGAAGGAAGCTTTCCTCGAAAGCTCTGGGAACGCGCGCCCTTCCCCAACACCTCACGACAACATTGAAGCTCTCGTCAGGACCCACCGGGACGCTTTCATGGATGACGTTAGGTATCCTCCTCAGGAGCTTTTCACGTTCCTCTTCGAGAGTGGCGAGTTCCTGCTCCAGCGCCTTCACCGCTTCGCTCAGTCTCCTCGCTTCAGCCACAAGCTTCGCTCTCTCCTCTGTGCCTGCAGAGCGTATAGCATTCGATACGACGTTTAGCTTATGCTTCGTCTCCTCGTATTCTCTCTTCTTTTTTCTCCACTCGATATCCAGCTTTAAAGCTTCATCCACGAGGTTCTCGTCCATGAATCGCGCTCGCATATTCCAGCGGAGCTTTTCCGGGTCGTTACGCAGGTAGTAGAGTATTGACCACATACTATCCGCTGACCTCTTAATGGCACTCGGAAGAAATTATGTTTTTACTCAGCCTGGTCTCCAATCGAGTATCTCCGCCCCACCGTTCGCGTGAAGGTACACCGCTAAATAGAAAGGTACCCTGATTACTTCCCCATCTTCCTCCAGCTCGTAGAAGAGAACCCTCTTAGGCCTCTTAGGCATCCTCACCCTCGTTTCTTCTTGGCTGAAAACTATAGCCTTGCCGAGTAGATCTTCCGCCGTGAATGCTTCGAGCTCACCAACCGAAAACTCTACCACCCGAAGGCCTGTTTTACCGTGAAGCGTCCAGGGAAGCCTAATCAACCTCCTAGTATCTATTGTCACCTTCTCGTCTATCTTAACGCCTAGCTCGTCTACAGCTCTGGAGATGAGCTCTTTCCACGCGCCCAGCGGCAGTTCGGGTGGAGTGCCGCCCCTCGAGGAAGGGTCTTCTGCGAGTATAAGCGCAACGTACTTCGCTATTCTGCCAGGCCAGCCCGGAGCATCTACACCGTACCTTAAGGAGTACTTGCCGCTTCTTGTCCGCTTGAGTAGAGTTTCGGGATCTAACCCTAAACCTCTCACGTAGTCGCTCAGCTCCCTTCTAACATCTTGCTCGAGCGGTAGGACGTCTTCGCTCTCAACATGTAAGTGAAAACCTCGATGACCTGAGAAGTACACGCGCATCTCCTTTCTGCTTATGCCAAAATCTAGCTCTAGGAAGTCTAAAAGTTTCAGGATCTCTTCTCTGGCAGCATTTATGCATAGGTTACATACCCAGTTACTTCTCTCCAGCTTTTCGCTGCCGCATGCAGGACATTTCAGGGGCGCTCCCCTTCCTTCAGCACCGCAGTCTAGACACTTCCAGCTGTCGTGTAAATCCTTGCAGGGCGTATACACGTGATCGATATCGATGTCGAAAACCACCTCGGCGCCTCTCCACCCTTTCTCCGACATGTCCGGGGCCGAAGGGTGCTCGTAGAGCGCAGTAGAGTAGTACGCATGCCTCGGAACACGCTCCCGAAGGAACCTGTTAAGCTCTTCACCGCTCGAGAAAGCCAGGTGTCTCAGCATGCTCTGGGAGTCGAAAAACTGAAAACCGAACTCTCTAGACTCTACCATTGGAGGAGGAGGAATGCTCGTCCTTCTGTAGTAGCTCTTGAACAAGCTCTCCAAAGCTCGCGCCACTGGAGATCACCAAAGCTCCCTGCTAGAAGGCACCCTACCGCGTGCAGCACGGTAGAAGTACTGAAGGGGGTGAGATACTTTTTCGCATTCCCACCTGCAGAGGCCCAAGGATCTCATGTTATCACACTTGTAAGGTGAGTACTTCACTCTGGAACCCCGCAACCCTGCGATGTGCTCCACCTGGTACCTGGCGATATCTTCGCGAAAGTCTGGTGAGGAGCGGAAAAGATCCAAGACTTCATCTACCGAAAGACCTATGCTGATGAGGAAGCTTGCAAGCGCGAATCTCGCGCTATGGGACAGGTTCTCTCCCGATGACTGCTTTCGAAGCAGCTCCCGCATGCAAGGAGGTAGCATGCCCTCCTTTTTCTCCGAGTAAACCGTCCTCGCGATAGCCCTAAGGTCGTGCTGCCTTGAAGACCATGCTGCTGATATTTCCTCTACGGCTTTGTAAACGTTCTCAGGCAAACTGGTGGGAACGTTCACGTCTCTCACCAGCGAAACCACGTACTTTCTTACTCCTGTCTCGAGTAACCTCGCCAGCTCCTGCCAGCTGATGAAAACGTATCCACGGTCGACAAGCCTGTTCACGAGCTTCCAGGGACCAACATACTCCGGCTGAGCTTGCACATAGTCGCTGAAGTGCACCATTACTCCTTCGCCAACTTGCCGAACCCTCCACCCTAGCAGGTGGTGAGCTATGTAGAAGAGCTTAGAAAAATTACCTTTCTCAACCTCCTGCTTAAGAAAGAGGTGAACGTTTTTAGAGTACGCGATAGCGAACTTCTCCGTTAACCTCTGGTCGCTAATGCCGGCAAGAATGAGTAAGGAAGCGTAAAAGGCGGCGATCTCGGCCCTGTAGTCTTCGTCCGGCAAAGGGTACGTGCTGCTCTCAATTACCCTTGCCAGCCTGTCCTTCGCTCTGCTTAGTATTATCGCTCCGAGGGAGGTACTCGAGAGATCTTCGAGAGTGAGTCCCAACTCTCTTAAGTGGTTGAGAGCCTCCGGGAGGAACGGGTATCTAGCATAATCCTCGCTGGATAGGATGACACGTAGTTGTTCGGACGTCATTCAACCCTCGGCGCGAGAAGATACTTCAGCACTCCTCCTCCTGCAACGTCGAAGGTGAGCTCAAGAGGCATGTTTGTCGCATACTTCAGCGCCACTACCTCGCTGACGCGGTAGGCTTTCGACACGATCTTGTCCAGAAACTCTATCGCATAGCTGGCCTCCGCGGGCTCCTTTACATCGATCTCGAGGAGGCTGCCCGTATCTATAGAAAACCTAGTCTCGACTTCGCCCTTGTCACTTCTCGCGATCATGTACAGCGAGTCATTCTCTGCCTTCAGGCGGACGGACTCGGAGACCAGCTCAGCATCCTTAAGAGCATCCCGGAGGGTATCGCTCAGCATCTTCACGGCTACCGTGAAGTTAAGCCTCGGTGTCGGAAGCTCCTGGCCTGCTATATCGAGTAGAGGGAGCCTGAACCTTCTCTCCGCCTTTCCTGAAAGCACGACGGAGAGCCTATTTCCCGACACTTCTACGATAAGCCTGTCATCCGACTTAGCCCTCTTCATTATGTCGACAAAGTCGTCCAGGACGACACCTATCCGCGCCTCCGCCTCCGCTTTGTACTCTTCAAAGACGGACGGAGGTATGAACAGGTCCACCATTGCAACGCGGCCGGGGTCAAGCGCTCTCAGTCTTATTCCTTCAGGTCCAACGAGAAAATTAGCCTCATCGACTATCGTCGCCAACCCTTCAATAATGTACCTCCACTCTCGAGCCTCGGGGAACACGAACCTGACCACTTGAGGTCACCTCCACTACCTCGTAGCGACTCTAAATAAGGTTAATGTGTACCATATCTTGCGCTGCGCCTGGAGAATTTTAAGCGTACTCTCTGTAGACTTTCCTGCACTTCGTGCAGATATAGAACCTCGTCGCTGGCTCGTCCCCGGCTCTCGTCTGCACTTCGTAGGCGTACGCCTTGTCGTTACCGCAGCTCTCGCACTTGTAGGTGACTACGGGTAGAGTAGAGAAATCTAAATCGACAACTGCCACCTTGTCTAGAGGAGATCGCGCTATAGTCTCAGTAACCTTATAGCGAGGGTTAGATGTCTTCTCACTCACGTAGCCGCACTCTTTACACTTGAGTACTTTCCTGCCGTTGACGGACGCGGGTAAGAGGAGGGAGCCGCAGACGGGGCAGAACTCCATGAGGAGTCCCTTCTCCTCGGGCTCTGAAAGCATCTATTTAAACGTTGCTATGCGAAAAGGAGGAAATGCTTAAATCCTGTCAATTAGCGGAGAGAGGGGACTCTCTAGGGGGTCAGAATGCAAGTGCCCAACTTGATCAGAACCTACTGCCCCAAGTGCCGAGCTCACACAGAGCATGAAGTATCGCTGTACAAGGCTGGGAAGAGAAGGACCCTGGCAGAAGGTCAGAGAAGATACCTGAGAAAGCAGAAAGGTTACGGCTCTAAGAGGAAGCCTGAGCAGAAAAGAACGGCTAAGGTTACCAAGAAGCAGGTATTGAAGCTCAAGTGCAAGGTTTGCGGTTACACCTACCACAGGAAGGGAATAAGGCTGAAGAAGCTAGAAATCGTTGAAAGGGTGAAGTAGGTTGCCGCGGCCCGGGAGAACGCTTGTTCTCCAGCCGAGAAGTCGTTTCATACGCATAAAATGCCCCGAGTGCGGAAATGTACAGGTCACGTTCAGCCACGCCTCCACAACCGTGCAGTGCTTTAAGTGCGGTAAAGTTCTCGTGGAGCCGAGCGGCGGCAAAGCTACCGTTATCGCTGAGGTGATAGAAGTTCTTAGGTAGCGAAGCTGAGGCTAAGGTGCAAGCCCGGGTCGCAGCCTCGGCCAAGTTTCTGAGAGGGTGCGAGGAGGATTTTTATAAAGCGTTTCAGAGCAGCGAAGGGGTTAGAATGGTTAGAAAGAGAGCGTCATTCCCTCAACTTAACGAGCTTGTCGTGGGAACGGTTTCGGAGATACATGATCACGGTGCTTTCGTTACTCTCGATGAGTATAATGGTCTCAGAGCGTACGTTCCTCTAGGTGAAGTCAGCCACTCTTGGTTTAAGAGCATTCGCGATGTGTTGAAGGTGGGGCAGAAAGCGATCTTTAAGGTCATCCGCGCCGACTCCAGGAAGGGTATTGTAGACGTTTCGCTGAGGAGGGTTTCAGACAGTGAGAAGAGAAGCAAGCTCTTAGAGTGGAAGAGAGCTCAGAGGGCCGAGAAAATTCTCGAGCTGGCTGCGAGAGCTCTTAGGCGGACTCTCGACGAAGCATACGAGGAAGTTGGGTGGAAGCTCGAAGATCACTATGGGGAGATCTTCAAAGGGCTTGAGGAAGCCGCTCTCAAAGGTGTAGATGCTCTTACGGCAGCCGGTGTGAGCGAGAGATGGGCGCGGGCGGTAGCGAACGTCGCCAAGCAGAGTATAAAGTTTAAGAAAGTTAGAGCAAGTGCTTTGATTACTCTGAGCTGCCTTAAAGGAGGTTTAAAAAGCGTTAAAGATTCTCTCATATCATGGGAGGAGCAACTGAAGCTTCCTGATAACGTCAGTGTGAAAATATACACTATCGGAGCACCCAAGTACAGGCTTGATATAGAGTCTTTAGACCCCATGACATGCGAGAAAGTTCTCGAGGAGATACTGAAGGCGATCACAGAAAGAGCTAAGAGAGAAAGCTGCGCGGTATCGGTCAGCGTGCTTAAGGGGAAGAAGTGATTAGCTATGGGTAGGAGAGGCCTCCTGAGGAGATGCGTCTCGTGCGGACGCTACACGCTTAACACGCAGAAGTGCCCTTACTGTGGTGGACCCGTGAGGTCCCCGCACCCAGCAAAGTTTTCGCCAGAAGATCCTTATGGTAAGTATAGAAGGTTGATGAAGCTAAGAGCTACTTCAGAAAGCTCGAGTGGTGGAGGGGGGTCTACGACTTAACTTTAAAGATTTTTACCCATCCGTTGGGCTCTGACACGTACACGAGCTCGAAGTTTCTGAGGGGAGGTATGCTGAGGATCGGTCCCTTATAGCCCTGTAGCTGGCTCGCGACGAAGCTGTCGAATATGAATAGCTGCTGCTTAAAGTTTCTCGCGAAGATCATCTTGTACAGTGTCGCGTTCAATGCCTTCGGGTTATTCTCGGGTAGCAGCAAGTAAACCGTGTAGCCTTGAGGGTCGGTTAGTGTCGCGTAGGTTCCGTTCCTGTAGCCGTAGATGTAGTCTGACGCACTGAGCCCTATCCACCTCAGCATTTGTGGGCTTTTCGCCATATCGCCGCCGAGCGCTGGGTGTATCATTGAGAAGTAGACGTTGACACCGGGGTAGATCTGTATGGACTGCAGCGGTTCGAAGACGACCACGTAGGTGACATTAAGCTCTCTGAAAATCTCCAGAGCCGTTTCCTCGTCCGACATAAACGCTTTGGCTATCCGCTGTATCTGCTTAGTGTCGATAGTGGCGTTATCACACGTGGTTTTCCGCTCCGTGTTCACGCTTATCCAGTAGCCGTAGTCCCACCACGTCGCGATCGTTGCGTCTCTGGGGATGTTCAACTTTATCCACTCAAGCGCTGAAAGCCAGTCCATGTACTCGTAGTTGTATCTGACAACTGGGACGGAGGACGAGAGTATGAGCGGCGGCTGGTGTGAATATAGGGGAATCTTCGACGCTAGAATGGATGGGGAGAAAACAAGAAGAACTATTACCGCTACTAGGAGGAACCACCCCGGCGATGTTTCTCCGCGCTTTCTCGCCTCTCTCGCCTCTACAGTCTCCGAGGCTTTGTCCAAGATCTCTATGAGGCCTTTTGCGCCGATAACGGCTACAGCCGGGGATAAGAGTAGCAAAAGCCTCACTATCGATGCGGAAAAGTACACCGATGTGGCGAAGTATAAGGCCGAGAAAAGCTCGGAGAAGCGCTCCTTCGCTTTAAGGAAGCAGAGATACATTCCCGCTATGCCGAAGAGGAGGGCCGTCTGAAAGTCGTCGAACATGCTGCTCCACGTGGTTACAGTATGCTCCGCTACCGTCGTGACTCCGGGCTCGCGCACTAGGGGCACCAGGACAGCTACCATTCTCCCCGCTATGCGGGCCAGGATTCCCGTAGCCGTTCCGATAACAGCGAAGAGAATGAGCGCTACGGTGATCCCTAAAGCTAGCTTTCTCATGTCGACCCTGGGAACCGCAGAGTAGCCAGCACCCAGAAGAGCCAGCACCGACAGTATCGTTGCAGCTAGCGGCAGAGCGCCGGTAATCGAGAAGAATGCTGCTGTAGGGCCGAAGCGTGGGGTGGTAGCTACAAAGAGAGTCGTTATGGCGTTGGTTACGAGGAACATTTTAGCGAGTTTCGTATCACTCCAGTGGATGGGGAGCCAAGCTAGGGTAACGAGAGCCAAGAGGTTCCAGGGGTAGAGGTACGCCCCCCACGACAGGACGACGCCCCCCATCGATAATCCAGCGAGTACAGCTCTCGTAAGCGACCCCCTCCTGTACCCGCTGAGGAAGAGGTAGAAAGCCAGCAGCATGAAGGGTATGGCGAACCCCTCGTGCTTCGCTCCAAAGTTTGTACGGTAAGCGTAAGCCCAGCTCAGCGCTAGCATCAGCGCGGATAGAACACCGACCCTGCTGTCTTTCATCTCCCTTCCGAGGAGGTATGCTGCGAACACAGCGGTTGCGGCTCCCAAGGGCACCGAAATCGCGTGGACAAAGTACAAGCTAGCGTCCACTCCTATAGCTTTCAAGGCAAAGTACATGATAAGCGTGAATATCGCTGCACCGGGCTGGCTTGAGGCCCTTAGATCCCTCCCGTAGGGAGCCCAGAAGAGCGTGTCCCGAGGCTTAGGGTCTTCGAACCACCATCGATACCACCAAGCTATAGCACCCAGTAGGTTTCCACCACCCTCTTCAAGCATCTTCTCGGCTAAGTAGTACTCATAGAACGGGTCGAACTCGTTGAGGTACACTCCCCAATGCATCGGCGTGAGCCTTGAGAGCAGCGCTACGATGAATGCTAGCGTCAAGATGGTGGCGATGGTCACTCTCTCGCTTCCCAAAACTTCAAGCAAGTGACCCGCAAGCTTGGCGAAGTTCTCTCTACTAAGCTTCAATCGGAGCACAGGAGGCACCGGTCTACAACTAGTATTAAAGCTTTAGTTTCCTTATACCTAGGTGCCCAATCCGCCGCGCTGGTTGGGCTTCTTGCTCCCGCTGAGGTTATCAGAAGCCAGGTGGGGATATCCTGCGCTGCTTCGCGTACAGCAGGTTGAATTTGGCGCTAGGAGATACACCGCCGACTCATCCTCAGCGATAGCTTCAGAGTTAGCTGTGCTATAGTGCTCCGACACTAGCTAGAGAACTTGGTTGCGAAGCATAAGAGTTGCTGAATCATTAAGTTTGGGGGCTAGCTCTCCGAGGAGCTTTTTCCAGGCTGGATGAGGTTGAACTCTACCAGCACTTTGAACTCATCTAACGTAATGGGTTCCCCGCGCTGATACTTGGCGAGAGCCTCCATTGCTTTGTCGTAGAGAAGCCTGCGCCTCTCCTCAATGTGCCTGGACAGCTCCTTAGCTTTGAGGAGGATGGCAACTCTCTCGAGCTCTTCCCTGAGCGCTCTCTCCTCAGCAAGAAGCTGCACCAACTCCTGGTGGTGCTGGTTAGCTACCTCTCTAATCTTCTCGCGTTGATCGTAGATCTCTTTCATCCTACTGCGCAGCTCATCACGCTTTGCACGCAGTTCTGCAACTTCGCTCTTGATTCTAAGGTAGTTGTCGACCATGCTCTTCAACTCCTCGCTGAGCTTCGCCACCGTTTCGCGGAGCACCTGCACTTTGTTTCTCAGCTCCTCGATCTTGGATTTGAGCTCGTTAAGGTGCTTCACGTTAACGTATATTGACTCAAGGCTCCGAATCCTGTTAATAACCACTTTCTCAACTTCGGGTGGTAAAGTCATTGTCTGGTACTGCCACTCAAGCTGCTCTAGTTTAGCCCGCAGTTCTTCTTCATCGTAGCGCTTCGCTCCGAGAAAGTTCTGGAGAGCTCTATACTCGTTAAGAAGGCGCTTTATAAGCTCCCTCGTGCTGCGGAGCTCTTCAGCGACTCGTCTGCGCTCTTCCCTCTTCTTGACCAGTGCTTCGTAGATCTCCTTCTTGCGGTTAAGCAAGTCGAGGTATTGCTGCTTCACCTGCTGGTACTGATCTCGAAGAGCTCGCAGCTCTGCGCTCAGTCTCTTGATCTCCCCGTTAGCGGAGTCTCGGCTGCTGCGCGCCTCGAGAACTCTCTGGTTAATTTCCTGCAGTCTTCTCTTCAGTTCAACCATCTGTTCCCTTAATTTCTGTACGTCTTCGGTTATCAGGTCGGCCATGAGACCACGCCTTAACGCGGTTTATGAGGCAGCACGAACCAGCACGTCGAGTGGATATAAATCTTCTTGTCTCTCATCTCCTTGCGGCGCCTCACCGCTCAGAGCACCTAAACCTTGATGATTATTTCAAGCTGCTCGGGTATCTGTCTGGACAATCGTCGAAGAGTGAGCGGCGAAACTCCAGCAAGCCTCGCTAACTCCACCTGGGTCTTCTTAATGTTCATCATCTTAAACACCAAGTACATCACCGCAGCAGCTATGCCGGCCGGCTTTCTCCCCTGAAGTTTTACCGCCACCTCGTCCGCAAAGTGGGCAACTACTCTTATCGGTATATTCTGCTGCGCAAAAATTTCCCTCAGCCCTGCTTTACCAGCCAAGCTTGCTACGACGTGGCTAGGCTTCCGCGGTCTCGCGGACTGCGCTTCCTGTATAATACCGCTGCTAAGCAGCAGGCGGTAGCACTTGTACACTTTCTTCATCTCTGCTCTGGCAAGCTTCTCTATATCCTCGGTAGCTACCTGCAGGTTCGGGTTTCTCTTCATCTCGTAAAGGAGAAGGGCTGCCACAACTATCCGTGTACTTCTTCCTTTAAGTAAGCCTCCTCTTGCCGCCTTCTCAACCAGCTGAAGCACCTCCTCTGCTATATGCTTTGGAACCTTAAGGCTTGAGAGCAAGCGCAGTACACTGCTGCTGCGCCGCTGTCCTCTAGTAGTGGTCTCGAGCTTGTAAGAACCGCGAGCGTACTGCTTAGATACCGATGGTGGAGTTGTTGAAGTACCGCGGCTAACAGCGTAGTGTATGCGCCCTTTCTCTATATCGCGCGCTAATGGTGGACTCCGCTCAAACGTGGGCTCTGGGAAAACGTAGCCGCATTGGGGGCAAACATACTCACCAGTGTCTTCATGCAGCACGAGTACTCCTCGGTAGCCGCACTCTGGACATACTACTTCAGACAAACCCCTCGCATGCCCCTCAACTGCGCAGCCACCGCTTTTAGTCTATCGTTCGTCCCTGCACTCCTTTCCAGCCGGGCTAAGCGAAGCTAGTATTCTTGCCGCCCTCCTAACCGTTCCAGCTACTTTAATGATCTCGAAGGAACGTTCCTCGCTGATGAGCAGAGCTGCCAGAAGCTTATCCAGGCCCTCCCTATTTACAGATACTATAAGCAGGGACCCCGGCTCCCTGCTCACGAGCCGGGGATTGACGTGCGCTAGCCCAACGACACCGAAAGCGTTAGCGACAGCCTCAGAAATCCTAGCTAGAATCTTCTCAGGCTCCATCGGCCCCTCCCTGCATCGGATTATCACGTACCGGCGCTTAGCTTTCAATGATAACCCCCTCCACTGGCCTTAGCCCGGAAATCTTCTCAAGATTCTGCCTAATCCTCGACTCCAGTACGGGCCCCATCGACCGTGCCACTACATCTGTGGGGATTTCCAAGACTTCTTTCGCGAAGGAGAGCGTAGCCCTGTAGCTCGCAGGCGTGTAAGGCAGGCGAGGGCCGGAGGATAGTATCAGGGGTAAGCCTTTCTGGGTAAGTTTGCGCACAACAGGCAGGGTTGATGATAATTTTCTCGCGATTTCCAGCTTATCCCCTCCGAGTAGGTGGCTTAACGTGAGCTCGAAGATTCTACCTCTATCGATGGCGTATAAGAGGTCTCCCCGAGGGATCGCTTGAGTGACCCCCGGAACTACCGTAACTATGTCCACTCTCCTATCTCTGCACGCAAATGCTGTAATTTCCCTGGAGGTTGATTCCACGGATACTATCACGCAGTGCTTCCTTACCCCCGCGACTAACCTTTTCACCTCGCTTAAGCTTCTGGCGTATACGTGGCAACGCAGGTAACATCTGTAATTCTCCCTGGCTGCTACCTTTTCGACCAAGCTACTTGCGGCGGCTGCCGCCCTCGCAGTTCTCGCACTATAGCTATCGAGCATGAGTACAGGCAGGCAGCCGCGGAACATTGACCTTCTTCTCTCCCTGATTACCTGCTCCAGAATCGAGGAGACCCTGTCTTCACCCTCTTCGATGTCCTCTACCCTAAAGCCACCTGCAAAGGCATCGTAGAGTTTACGGCGCGGCATGAGGCGAAGCCTCGAACTCACTTTCTCTTAAAGGATACGACCACCCTGATTACATCATCGCCCTCGCTGAGACCGATAACTCCGGCGTAGGCTTTCTGTTTGTTCAACCTTAAGTAGAGCTTCCCACCCTGGAGGCGAGCATTTAAAGTCGCTGACAAGTACTTTCTGTCTTCACTGCTTAGTTTTTCGAACAGGTGCTCCAGAACTTCTTTTGCTTCCGGACCCGATACGCTCGCGGTGATGATAAGAATAGGGTTGCCGTAGTACCCGCGGGCCTTGAAGCTAGTTACCGATACCCTACCCGATTCACGCATGTGCTCGGGCAAAACGTTCCAAAGCGCTCTCAGAACTTTTTGCTCGTCTTCGGTGGCGTGAACATGGCAAGAAAGCTCGATGCGTACAGGCTCTTTAAGTCCTGGTAGCTCCATCAACCTCTCCTTGCGACCTGGAAGGTCCGCTCGGCGGCTCCAACTCTATCTTTGAGAGTATCTTTAACGCTCTCTCGCGCGTGAGCCTAACTCTCCTTCTAGCGACGTAGCCAGCGATCCATCTTCGCTCGGGATCGTTTTTAATAGATGGGTGACTGGGGTCAGCCATTACTACTTCGTACCACTTGTACACGCCATCTTCACCGACCCAATACGATCCCAGAACGACTAGATTGGGGAATTTTCTCGCAGCTCTCTCCTCAGCTATCCACTGAGTACTCTTGTGGGGGCTGTACCCTGCGACCCCCATTCTCTTCGGCCTTCTGCCGCTCCGAGGTCTAGGCCTGTTGAGGCCGCCTTTACGGACCCTTACTCTGACCACTACGTAGCCTGGCTTGGCCTTGTACCCTAGCGCGTGAGCTCTGTCAGGTCTTAGGGGGCGTTCAACCCTGACCACAGCAGGTTCGCGGCGCCATTTAGTCATCCTTTCACGCTGCACTGCCCTGTGAGCGTCCGCTCGACTATGCCACGTCTCAGCGATGTACTTGAAGTATCCCATCTAAAGAGCACCGGCTGCTACCCGCAGCACTAAATAAAAACCCTTCGATGAAGCACGGAGAGTCAGGCGGTCTCGAGAGTAGGTGTCGAGCGCTATCCGGGTAGCGTTTTCGGGAACTGATCAGCAGGTTTATTCCGAGCTGCAATCTCCTCCAGTACCTTCACCGTAACCTCGAGCGGCGCCGTTGTCCTGAAGCCTTTAGGGTCGAAGTGCGTCCTCGAAGCTGCGAAGCCTCTGGAGCGAAGCTCCTCGATCACCTCTCTCAGCGGCGCCTCCAGTGGGATGCCGTACTTTGAGGCGATCGCATCGGTAGTGAAGTAGAGCGGGGGTAGTGATAGCTCGGAGAGCAGCAACGATAACACGCGCTTACCCTGGGGGCAGTAGCCAGCGTCTTCAACACGCTTCGAGTACGCGAGAAGCGTTTTCTCCGCGAAGTACTCGTCTGCGAACTTGCTTGTCCACAGGGGTCCCATCGGCGAGGCGCGCACAGGAGACCGCAGGTTCTGAAGTTCCGCTATGCTCACCATGTATCGTTCGAGCGTTAAAGGGTCGTACGCAGCGTAGCCGATGTTTTTCTCGTACCAGCTGTAGTTGACTTTTCTCTTCAGAACGCGGACGCAGACCCTAACGTGGTGAAGCATGTAATAGGACAGCAGCGGCTCTATTCTGAGATCCAGCTTCGCAGCTTCTCTAGCGATGAAGTATAGGAGGACCCGTACAGCCAGTTCTCTACCAAACTCCGTCGGGGCCACGTAAGAGAAGTATTTTCTCATGCATGCTCCTGGGAACTTTCCCACAAGCGGGGAGAGATCTGTTGCTGTGACACATAACATCCCCCCGTTAGCGACCGCCCTCAAAGCAGGGTCAACGTACTTGACCGGGGAGCCGAAAGGATCCACATCAACAACGTCGAACTTTCCGAATTCCGAGAAGAAGCGTACGGCATCCAAATTGGTGGCACGTGCTATGTCTGAGAGGGAGTTTAGCTCAATGTTCCTCAGAGTAAGCTCGTAACAAACCGGGTCAATGTCGTTTAGGTACAGAAGCTCAACCGCCTCGTTTTCAAGAGCGTAGCGGATTCCCCTTACACCCGTAGCGCAAAAAGCGTCTACAACTTTCAGCCTCTTCCCCCTAATTTCGGCAAAAGCTCCCACGGCTGCGGATGAGATGTCTCGTGAACACTTCATGAGAGGATTGTAGAAGACGGGGGCCCACGCCGGATCTACATACCCTTTTTCGTCGGCAAATTTGCTAAGGTCGCAGACCCTTATCTTGGCCTTGCCCTCCCAAATTTCGGTTAGAGGGCACGGAGTGTTACTCATGAAGACTCGTCGAACGATGAGATTTGAGAGATTATTCTTTTTGCAACTTCGCTTGCCGAGCTCTTTGGAACAACGATGCAGTTCTCACCGTACTTCCTGTACTCCGCAGCTTCCGATACAACGACAAGCCTGGTCCCGGTCTCCTCCGCGAGCTCCCTGGCTAAGTTCAGCTCCTGCTCATCCTCCTGAGCTTCGCGTTTCTTTATAGCTATTTTCAACACGCCCTCACTCTTCTTAGCGCCAGCGTCTATGGGTGCCCGCGAGAAGGTGTAACCCCTATAGCCGTATCTCGCCAAACTTACGAGAAGCTGCCCCAGGTAAGCATCCTTAGGGTGTGTAGTGCTGACAGTTCCCGACTCGTAGAAGAATCTTTTTAAAGCTTTTATCGAGAGCCGTTCAAACACCTCCGGGCCAAAAAGGTTACCCAATCTCTCCGCCACCTCAAGAGTGGCATCCGAGAGGTTCTCCTCGTACCTTGCGACCATCCTCGGAGATACCCTTAACTCGTTTGCAACATCGCTGCGGCTCAGCCCCCGCTTCTCCCGCAATCTCCGCAGAACGTCGCCCCTGACTTTCACGTAAATGCCTCCCCTATCCATGTACACCAGAGGTTCCTCGGAATCTCTCTGCAAAATCTCCTCCAAAGTTCTGCGGCTCAGCACAGCGATTCTGTGCCTCGAGTAAACGATACCCTCCTCCACTCTCTCCCCCTGTATTTTTTCTGCGGAAATTACGGGGAGCGCTTCGAGGAAGTCGCCCATAGCCCTTAGCTCCTCGCTCATACCTCTAGATAGCAGAGATGCATCTTCAACTCTCTTGCTAAGCACTATCTCGGTATCCTCGTGAATTATAACCTCGTCTACGCAATACTTACCCGTTTTAAGCTCTACGCGCCTGATGCTTCTTGCTCTCATGTCCTCCGCTTTCTGGAACTATATTGAAGCTCCAGTGGAATAAACTTTCCTCTCAGTGTGCTCCATCTCCTTCAATCTCTCCTGGCTACGATGAACGCATGTGCTTCGTCGTACGGCTCAAGGTGCAGTACCTCCTTAACTTTGTAGCCTCTGTCCTCCAGGTGCGATATTTCCTTCTTATAAGTCTCAGAGGGCTGCTTGGTCACATCTATACTCATTGCCTTGATCGCCATCATTATCCACCCGCCTTCCTCGAGGAACAAATCAGCATTATCAGCTACTATTTTACTTTGAAACGGTTGAGCTATATCCGCGTAAATTACATCCACTCTTTCAACTATATGAGCGTACTTTGTCGGAAAGCGTGCATCGGCCAAGAGCGGTATCACGTTTCTCCTGTGAATCACGACTTTTTCTATAAACTCCCGCATGACTCGAGGTGCGAACTCGACACCGTACAAGACTCCTCTCGGCCCTATGATGTCGGAGATGTGGCTAGGAGTAGTGCCAGAGGCCGTACCGAGGTAGAGGATCCTAGACCCGGGTGCTATTGGGTTTATCGACAAATTCTTCATGATAGCGCCTGCGAGTTTGCTGCGGTACGGGTTCCATACCCTGTACTCTTGTCCCCCCATCACTACCAGCTGCTCCCCGTAAACTCTAACTCGAGGCGCTAGATTCACAGTCGCTAAACGCTTGCTCCCATCTTCAAACTCTATCCAGTAAACACCGGGAAACTTTTCATGAGGTTCAACGCCCACAGCCCTAATGCTCATACCGCTCACCCAGCTGCACTACCTCCTTTTACCTCTTCTGCGCATCTTTTCTTTTTCCTCTGCTCGCGCTTTCTTCGGCGGTGGTGTGGGATACAGTGCGCGTATTTCTTCCACTCGCTTTTCAAGGTCTTCGCGCAGCTCGTCGGCACGGTACTCGCCCGTGAACGCGTCGATTCGGGCTGCAATTGCTAGCTTCGCGGCCAGCGCCCTGGCTATCTTGCCTCTCTGCCATTTAGGCGACTTATGGATCAGAGAGTGCTGGAATATAACGCCGTGCTTTGGCGGCTTTGCCCCGTACCTTAAGGCTCTGAAGAGCGCTTTCTCCGCGCCCAGAACCTGTATCGTGCTTGCAGGCAGCGTTGCGAGCTTGCTTAACCCTCCAGCGAGGGCTATCAGCCGTGCTCCCAGAAGCGGGCCGACGAGCCCTCTCACGTTTGGTGCAACTTCGTACATCGCTTCGTCGATATACTTCTCGAGATCACGCCTAATGGAGTAGAGCTGTAACCCCACGTCTGAAACGAGCCTTATCGCGTTGAGGTCGAAGTCCGTGAGGTCCGCCCCCATTCCAGTGGAAGCAGCCGAGATAATCTTTCTAGCGAGCTCATCCTCGAAGCCTAGCTTCCTCAGAGCTTCGGGCGTTATATTCCTACGGTCGCCAATCCTGCTAACGATCTTGAGATAATCCTCGTGATCTTCCACGAGTTCATCTAACTCCGGGAAGTGTAACCCGTACCATTCCCGAACTCTCGAAGCGAACAAGTTAATCGTTTTGTTGACGTCGTCGAGGGCGCGTATCGCCTGAGCTATGAAGAGATCCCTCTTCTCTGCAACCTCCTTTACCTTGCTCCTAGTCACTTCGATGGATGCCTCCCGCAGTCTATCGTAGTACTGTTCGACCTCGATTCCGGCAAGCTTGGCGACTATCTCCGACATCCTACGGCGTATCTCCTTGAATACGCCTGAACCCGGAGCGGTACTCACGTTGACTTTCAGCGTCTTTGCCAGAAATCTCGCCAGGTCCTCGTCCTCAACAACGAGGCTGTCGCCCTCAGAGAGCTTCTCGGAAAGAAGCCTGAAATCCTCCTCAGCAAGCTCCCCTGCCTCGATCTTCTTCATGTACTCTACTGCCTTACCCTTCTCCGCCGAGGAGGCGGAGATCGTGCTCGCTACGACCTCTCCCCTCTCATCGGTAAGTATCACGCCGAAGGCGGTAGGCACAAGATAGTACCTGCTCATACTCCTCGATGCTCACATGTAGCGAACATATATTTCCATTTCCAGCGCATCGCTTTCGGGCTGAGCGATGCGTGTGCTCGGGCGTGTTAGGCTTTACAGCAAGAGAGGTAACCTGGTAGTCGAGGCCCGTGAAGTGCCAGCTATCGGCGATAAAATTTACGATGACCGGTTAATGCTTATAGGCTACGTTTACGACGTCATAGGGCCCGTGAAGAGCCCACTCGTTCTCGTTAAAGTGGATACCAGCAGGTGGAAGCCTGAAGCTTTGGTCGGTAAGCTTCTCTACTGGCAAGGCTCGCAGCCTCGCGAGAAGCAGGCACCTCGTTCTAGAAGCCGTTCAACCAAGCGGGGAAGTTAATAACTAGACTCGCTTCATATCTCGATGACAGTACTGCTCTCAGGGCTCTGGTGCACAGAGCTGGGACGGAGAGCTTCGGAAACAGCAGGTATTACGCATGCTGCTCTCTTGGTGCGGAAGTTCCCCGATGGCGAACTTTACGTCAGGATACCTGTCGACGTCAGCGGTCAGGACGTAGTTATTCTCACGTGTGCCGGCCGGAGACCTAACGACGGCCTCATCGAAGCCCTTCTGGCTGCGAGCACCGCGAAGAGGCTGGGCGCTAGAGAGGTTGTGCTGGCGATGCCGTACTTACCGTACGCGAGACAGGACTCGGAGTTTCAGAGAGGAGAAGCAATCAGCTTAACGGTCGTGTCGAGGCAGCTAGAGGCAGCGGGAATAGATTCGCTGATAACCGTGGACCTTCACCTTCATAGGGTCGGGGACCCTTCAGCGGTCTTTAACGTAAGTGTGCACAACGTCTCCGTAATGCCGGACATCGCCAGGTACCTTCTTGAAGTTCATCGATGCGGGGACTGTGCAGTGGTCGCACCGGACGAGGAAGCTGAGCAATGGGCACGCCGCGTGGCAGAGGTTCTCGGTACTAGTTACCATGTCCTTAGAAAAGAGAGGTTGGGTGACGATAAGGTCAGCGTAACTGCTACTGCGATTAAAGCCGAGAGAGCAGTTATTGTGGACGATATTATAAGCACCGGTTCCACCATAGCTGAAGCAGCTTCACTGCTACGGAGCAGCGGAGTTAGTAAAGTAATCGCTGCTTGCGCTCACGCGATACTCGCTGAGGGAGCTGAAGCCCGCATGCTTCACGCTGGCGTAAGCGAAGTGATAGCTTCGGATACGATTCCCAACCCCTTCGCGAAAGTCACGGCGGCGAGAGCCTTAGCGGAGGGCATCAGGCGCGCTCTCAGCGGCGCCTAAGGGAAGGCTATCTCCAACCCCCTGAAGAACAGCGGAAAGCGGTTCAGCTGCCGCGGCGGCGAGCTCCAGATGAAACGCTTATTTTTTCTAGAGGGCAGTAGAGAGTAATGAGTGCTGAGCTGCTGGTGCTAGGCTGGAGCAAGTTCTTGGAAGATTCCGCTTTCCTAGCTGGACAGATAAGGAAGTCAGGGTACCGGCCAGATCTGCTGGTGGCTATTGCCAGAGGAGGCTGGATTGTCGGGAGGCTGCTCTCCGACCTCTTAAACATACAGGAAGTTTCGAGCCTGATGATAAAGTCTTACAAAGGCATCGGTGTTAGGTCGGCGGAGAGCAGCGTGTGGTACCAGGATCTTCCAGACCTGCGGGGCCGCCGTGTTCTCATAGTCGACGATATAGCCGACACAGGGTTGACTCTTAAGACCGCGGTGGAGCTCGTAAGAGGGGCAGGAGCTGAGGATGTCAGAACGGCTACCCTGTATATGAAGAGCAGGTCTAGCTTCAAGCCCGACTACTTCGTTCGCGTTATCGACAGGTGGGTGGTCTTCCCCTATGAGTACTGCGAAGTGGCCAGCGAACTGTTAAGTAATGGGTATAGGCTCGACGAGCTGATAGAGATGGGGTTCGAGAAAAAGCTGCTGAACTTGCTGTGTAAGGTAGGTGTGATGGGTGTAGGCTATTGAGCACTTCTCAGGTGCAGGTAGCACTCTCCCGCGAGCTGCTTTCCCCAGACCTGGAGCCGCTCGAGAGCGATTTTTACAAGAAAGCGGTCAAGATGATTAAAGAAGCGCAGAGCAGCGGCGACCAGGTTACTGCCGAGCTGCTATTACAGTCTCTTAAGCTTCTTCTGGCTGTCCGGGTCCAGAAAGAGCTGCAGATGCTTTTCAAGAAAGGCGAGGTGCCTGCAGGGATTCCAGAAGAAGAGAGAAGCATAGTGGACTGCATTAGGAGAGTGTTCCTGCTTTTCGAGGGAAGCAAGGCGCCCGAAGAAGATGAGCAGGCCCTGTTGAGGGGCCCTGAGAGTAAGGCTGAGGCTTTTTCCACTGGAGGCGAGGCTGCAGCCAGCAGGGCTCGCGAAGTGGTTCTTGTGTCTTTCCTGAAACCTTACCCCAAGATCGTGGATCACGGCGCAAGCCTGGGGCCCTTCAAGCGCGGTGATATAGCACTTTTATCGAGAAAAATGGCCGAGGAGTTGGAGAAAGGAGGTTACGTAGAGATAATCTCGACTTGACCTGACAAGCTCCTGCCAGGGGTTCCGCTCTCTCCTACTCCAATGTTCTCCGGCGCTCGACTGCAGGCAGCCGGCTCCCGTACGCTACCCTTTATATAAACGAGGTGTAAGAGAGGAAAGGGTGCGTATGGGGCCTGATGCGCAGTCGCCTTTGAAGCAGCCGCTCGTGAATGTAGGCACAGCTGGTCACGTTGATCACGGTAAAACAACCCTTGTTGAATCTCTGACGGGAATCTGGGCTTCGAGGCACTCAGAGGAGCTGAAGAGAGGTATCACGCTGAAAGTGGGCTATGCAGATGCAATCGTCTATAAGTGCCCCCAGTGCCCTCCCCCGCAAGCCTACTACACTCACGCGACAGCTCCCAGAGACCTGAAGTGCAGGTACTGCGGGTCCCAGCTGCAGCCGGTGAGGAAGATCTCCTTCGTCGATGTACCGGGGCACGAGATGCTCATGGCTGTCATGCTGTCGGGCGCCGCGCTGATGGATGGCGCCCTGCTAGTCATCGATGCAACGAAGAAGTGCCCGCAGCCTCAAACTCTGGAGCACTTTATGGCGTTGGAGATAGTTGGTGTTAGGAACGTTATCGTGGTTCAAAACAAGATCGATGTAGTGAGCAAGGAAAGGGCTCTCGAGAGCTACAAGGAGATTAAAGAATTCCTAGAGGGGACTTGGGCTGAGAACGCTCCTGTAATCCCAGTGTCTTCTATGCACAGGACTAATATTGATGCGCTGGTGTGGGCTATCGAGAAGTACATCCCAACCCCTCGGAGGGACCACTCCCTGGATCCCAGAATGCTTGTCGTCAGGTCCTTCGACGTGAATAAGCCGGGCACCCTGGCCAGAGACCTCGTGGGCGGTGTTCTCGGAGGTACGGTCGTGCAGGGGATGTTCCGGATCGGTGATGAAGTAGAGATACTGCCGGGCGCCAAAGTAAAGCAGGACGGGCAGGACCGCTACGAGCCTCTCTACGCAGAGATAACCTCCCTTATGTCCGGCAGCGAGCAGTTAGAAGTAGCTTACCCAGGGGGTTTGATAGCTGTAGGTACAAACTTAGACCCCAGCTTGACGAAAGCGGATGGGCTCATCGGGAACGTTGTTGGAAAGCCTGGGAGGCTTCCAGAACCGCTGCAGGAGATAACCTTAGAGTACAAGCTCATGGAAAGAGTGGTAGGCGTTGAGAAAGTTGGCCCTGTAGAGCCGCTGAGAGCCGGTGAGGCCCTAATGATCAACGTCGGCACTGCGCTGTCCTTAGGTTTGGTGAGCTCTGTTAAGGGCGATGTAGTGCATCTCAAGCTAAGGATACCTGTTGTCGCCGAAAAAGGTCAACGCGTCGCTATCTCGAGACAGTACGGCGGTAGGTGGAGGCTGATAGGATACGGTTTTGTCCAGTAAACCTCAGTATCTACGCTGCTCGCGTGCTACCGTCTCCCACCTCCTGGCGGAGTTTTACTAGCTTTCCGCGAGTGCAGGTCTGAGCATTTTCACCGTAGTCTAGCAGCGCAGGTAGAGGCTGCGAGCTAGCCGGATAGGAGATGTAATGCTTCAAGCTCGCTCTAGGCACTACTGCTATTTTTTGCTGAGATTATCTTCTCATACGTGTCTTCCAAAGCTTCGGGTATAACCTTAGTATCGGCGACTACGGGCATGAAGTTGGTGTCCCCGCTCCACCTCGGAACCAGGTGTATGTGAATGTGCGATTCGAGACCAGCTCCTGCCACCTTCCCGAGATTTATCCCCACATTGAAACCGTCAGGCGACAATGCTCTTTTCAGCCACGAGACCGCCATCCTCAGAGTTCTTGCAAGCTCGCATAACTCATCGTCTCTAAGCTCTCCCAAGTCGGCGACGTGCCTTACAGGCGCGATTAGCAGGTGACCGGTGTTGTAGGGGAACTTGTTCATAAGAACTATAACTGACTCGCTGCGGTACACAACCAGGTTGGATTTCAGATCACTGCTCTCCGCCGCTTCGCAGATGAAGCACTTTTGTGGCTTCTCGATCTTAGCGTAGTTAATGTACTTCATCCTCCAAGGCGCGAAAAGCACGTCCATCGCTCAGCCCCCTTAACCTTCTCAGTGCTGCCGCCACCTCCTCAACGCTCTCTCCCTTAAAGCATTTTCCCTGGGCTTCTAGTAGAGCCCAAGCTACGTCAGTCGGCTCGGTGGTTCTCGCGAGTATATTGGCCGACTCGCGAGCCAGGCATCTGTATCGAGAAGCATCACGCTCGAAAATCACCCCCTCGCTTACTAGCATCTGAAACTCATCCTCGTCTATCACCCGAACTTTATCATCCACTCTGACAACGTCCACTTGCAGGTCGATGTACGTTAAAGTAGGGCGCGGCTCCACGAAGAAGTCCAGCGGTGTGTTGATGTTGATGTAAGCTCCCTTATGCTTACCTCTGCTGTCGAAATAAAAGTGGGCCACCGTTCGGGAGAGAGGCCAGGTCACGGAGAGTATGCTGTCACCGACATTCTTGGGGATACCCACCCCGTCGTACACACCCTCTGTGCGCACAGTTCTGCTTAGTAGGAGGAAGCCCTCCGCGGAAACTGTGGCACTTGCAACCCACGTGTGGTGCTTACCCAGTAGCTTTCTATGCACGAGCGTTACTGCTCCAGCTTGAAGGACACGATTGAGTTGATCCGCGTAAAGCATAAGAGAAGTGTTTTTGTCGCAGCCCCCCTCAGCTTCCAGTTTATCAACACGCTCGCTAACTTCTCGAGAACCCGTTGACTTCAGCAAATGGTGCAGCGGGATAGTGGTAAAGTACCTGCTCCGCACCCTGTCCAGCACTACCGAAGCGGTGGGGGAGAAGTGCACGAAAGCTATCGCTTCGCCGCTCGCTAGATGAGAAGGCTCCTCTAACTTGCTGGCCTTTCTCTTCAGCTCAGCTACCCTCTCGATGAGATGCCTCACCTCTGACATCACCTCTACGAGAGGCGCCTTGCCTGCAGAGCTCCGGAACTTCACGCCCCAGCCTTCAGGCACGAGCATCTGAGCCAGGGAGAGCAGCTCCGCAGCCCTACCTTGGTCCCAGATGTGCTCGCTCACGCTGTGCTTTTCCTGCTCCACGAGGCGCGCGTAACGCCCCACTACGGCGAGCCCCTCGGAGAGGAACGGCTCAGCGGGGTCAGGCCTCACCACGTAAGCGACGGTGATCATTCCCGCATCGACTGGCCGGCGGGTTCTCAGTAACCCTTTCTTCCCGGAGGGCAACTCAACCCTGTACAGCCCCTCGCCAACTCTCTCGAGAACGCGAACAGCCATAGATGTGTAGGGTCCTGACTCCACGTACACTACAAAGCTTTCGGGAATAACTGCTGCTAGGCCGTAGGCTACTAACCGGACCGTCTCACTATCGCCTACAACAACGATACCTTTGTGGTCTTCCAAGTCCTTAACCGTCACCGCTACGGGCTCTTTTGAACTCCTTGTGTGCCCGATCCTTTCCTTAACTTTTTCAGTTATATCTGAGAAGGTGAACCCCAGTTCATCTAGCAGCCCTACAAGTGAAGTTGAGTAGATCCCCCTAACTCTCAGCACGCCTATCCCCCTCTCACCCGTGAGGATAAAGGTAGCACCAAGGCTTCGGCACCCCTTCGCGTCTCAGAGGGTAGCGCCGCGTGTACCCGCACTTCATGCAGGTGACTGCAATATACTTCATCTTACCTCTAGCTCTCACCCTCACCCGAGCCCCGGTTCCCGGGGCGAGCCAGGCGCCGCACCGCCTACAAACCCTGGCTTTCAGGAAACCGGGATAACTTATCTGCGCTTTCCTCGCAAGCATGAGAGCTAAGCTGCCGTAGCGGTCTGCCAGCTCTGGCTCCACATGCCTTATCTGCTCAGCCAGCCTGATCAGCCGCCTAATCCTCTCTAGTGCAAGCTCGCGAACATAATCACGCCGACGCCTCTGCATCCGCCCTCGTGCATGCAAGACACTAGTGTAAAGGTTGCGCCGTCCCTCCGCTCCGGAACCCTCCCGTGCTTGCGCCCCGTCTTAGCCTCTCGCATTTCTTCGGCCAGAGAGCTTTTACTAGCCGCCCTCTTCCTCCTTTACGTTCCGTGCCGCCCCCTTTCCCCTAGCGGCCGTTGCCGGCCTCTGTGGCTCGTCCTCTGGCCCACGAGGGATAGCT
>Ga0105163_1000396_pt1 | contig 26435 bp, 25 predicted proteins | sample JNZ110809AmetaG_FD_81531 | JGI IMG/M metagenome (GOLD analysis project Ga0105163, IMG submission 81531) | Hot spring microbial communities from Jinze hot spring, China to study Microbial Dark Matter (Phase II) - JNZ 110809A | ecosystem: Environmental > Aquatic > Thermal springs > Hot (42-90C) >... | reverse complement strand
TATGAAAAAATACGACCCACGGGGCTCGCTTGCTCCAAGAGACATCGTTGCAAGAGCAATTGATACGGAATTAAAAAAATCAGGAGATGAATATGTCTATCTTGACTTGACTCACCTTGACCCTGACAAGGTAAAAGATAGATTTCCGCACATTTACGAGAAATGTCTTGAATTTAAAATTGACATTACGAAAGAGCCAATCCCTGTTGTTCCAGCTGCTCATTATTCCTGCGGTGGAGTTTTGACAGATCTTTGGGGAAGGAGTTCAATAGTTGGCTTGTATGCCGCTGGTGAGGTTGCGATGACCGGAGTTCACGGGGCAAATCGCCTTGCTAGTAATTCACTTCTTGAAGCGCTTGTTTTTTCTGAAAGAGCTGCGATTGATTCGGTTAGATTTGTAAATGAAAACTTTTTCAAATTTCCAGAAATTCCAGATTGGGTTGATACTGGAATTTTCAATATGGAAGAATGGGTCTTGATCTCACACGATAAAAAGGAAATTCAGCAATTGATGTGGGACTATGTTGGAATAGTTAGGTCAACATTGCGACTTGAAAGAGCAAAAAGAAGAATTGAGTTAATTGCAAATGAAGTTGAAGAATTTTATAAAAAGACGAAAGTTACAGCTGAAATTCTTGAGTTGAGGAATCTTGCAACCGTTGCTCTTCTTATAATTCGTTCTGCTTTAATGAGAAAAGAAAGTCGCGGACTGCACTTTAACACCGATTATCCATACAGAGACGATGAAAATTGGTTGAGGGACACGATAATTCAGGATATAAGGATTTGAAACGATTTCTTTTTATCTGCCTTTTTTGTTAAATTTGATTGAAGTTAAAAAATATCTTTTTCAAAATGTCCAATCACAAGGAAAATGAAATACTGCTCATACATTGCGTTGAAATTTATGAAGAGAGAATTTTTGTCAATACAAAGTTATAAGCGTTAATTTTATGGCTTCAAAAATTAAATTTGGCGTTATCGTTTTTCCGGGCTCTAATTGTGATTATGACACTTATTATGTTTTAAAGGAGGTTTTCAAGCAAGATGTTAAGTTCATATGGCATAAAGATAGTTCTGTTGGAGATGTTGATGTTGTAATTTTGCCGGGTGGATTTTCTTATGGTGATTATTTGAGACCCGGAGCTATTGCAAGGTTTTCGCCTGTGATGAAAGATGTTATAAATTTTGCTAATCGTGGTGGAAAAGTTATCGGCATTTGCAACGGATTTCAAATTTTAGTTGAAGCAGGGCTTTTACCGGGCGCTTTGTTGAGAAATTCATCTTTGAGATTTATTTGCAAATATATTTATGTCCGAGTTGAAAATAAAAATACGCCATTTACTTGCCTTTGCGAGGAAGGCGAAGTTTTAAAACTTCCAATCGCTCACGGTGATGGAAATTATTATGTTGATGAAGATACATTGAAAAGATTAATTGAGGACGAACAAGTTGTTTTTAGATACTGCGATAAGGATGGAAATATAACGGATGAAGCAAATCCAAATGGTTCTGTTTACAATATCGCTGGGATTGTTAATGAGACGGGCAATATACTTGGTATGATGCCTCATCCGGAGCGTTGTTCAGAGTCAGCGCTTGGATGCACGGATGGAGCGAAAATTTTTAATTCGTTAATTTATTCTCTTGCACTTGCAGAAGAATTTGTGATGAACAAGTAAAAGAAAAACAGTTAAAAAATTAAAAAGAGGTGAGTAAAATGTTCGGTCTTGGATGGCAGGAATTACTTTTAATTTTGATTGTGTTGCTGATTTTGTTTGGAGGCAAGCGTCTTCCAGAGCTTGCTCGTGGTTTGGGAAGCGGAATAAAGGAGTTTAAAAAAGCTTTGAGAGAGGATGAAACTACATCGCAGAATGAGAAGCCCAAAGAAATTGAGCAAAAGACGGAGAAAAAAGATTAAATAATTTACATCGTCGGGAGGTGTCTCTATGTTTGAAAACATCGGATTTGGAGAATTACTTGTAATTGCTTTGTTCATTTTGATATTTTTTGGACCGAAGAAGATTCCTGATATAGCAAGAACTTTGGGAAAAGCAGTTCGTGAATTTAGAAAAGCAATGCAAGATGTCCAGAGCGAAATTCAAATCGTGACAGGGATTGATTTAAATTCTGAAATAAATCAGATCAGTTCCGAAGTCAAGGAGTTAGCTGATAAACCGATTGAGAGGGCGAATGAACTTGATGATTTAAAATTTGTGAAGCAAGAAGAACAAATTGTTGAAAAATCAGAGCAAATAATTGAGAGAAATGAATTATCAAAGGGACGGAACAATTCGGCTGGTAAAAAAACGAAGATGAGATCATCGTCAAGAGTTAAAGTTAAATCTCGCTCGGGTGTGAAAACAAAGTCAAAAGAAAGATGAAGGTTAAAAAATTTGATGTTTTGACCTATGATGAGATAAGAGAAAAACTCACATCGGGGGAATTGACCTGTGAATCTCTTGTCAAAAGTTATCTGGGTAAGATAAAAGAGTTTAGGAGGTTAAATGCTTTTATCAGTGTTTTTGAAGAAAAAGCAATTCAAAGGGCTATTGAGATAGATGAGAAGATAAAGTCCGGGGATGCTGGGAAACTGGCGGGGATGGTCATTGCGGTTAAGGATAACATTTGCATTAAAGATGAAAAATGCACATGTGCGTCAAAAATACTTGAGAATTTTATTTCGCTTTACAACGCAACCGCTGTTGAAAGATTGTTAAAAGAGGATGCAATCATAATCGGTAAGACAAACCTTGATGAATTTGCGATGGGTTCATCAACTGAGAATTCTTACTTTGGACCCACGCTTAATCCTTATGATGAAGAACGTGTTCCAGGAGGTTCAAGCGGTGGGAGTGCAGTTGCGGTTGCAGTTGGACTTTCAACGACTGCGCTTGGCTCTGATACGGGTGGCTCAATTAGACAACCAGCTTCTTTTTGCGGTGTTTATGGTTTGAAGCCAACTTATGGAAGAGTTTCAAGATTTGGTCTTGTTGCGTTTGCTTCTTCGTTTGATGTAATAGGTCCATTTGGAAATTCAACAAAAGATGTAGCTCTTGTTCTTCAAGTTATCGCTGGTCGTGATGAATTTGATTCAACATCGGCGGATGTTCCAGTTCCGGATTATTTGAGTTTTCTTGATAAAGATGTTAAGGGTTTAAAAGTTGGCATACCGCAGGAGTATTTTTCACAGGGGCTTGATGATGAAATAAGGGAAGCGATTGAAAGAAGAATTGATTTTTTGAGAGAAAGTGGCGCAATTGTTGAAAAAATCTCGCTTCCGCACACTGATTACAACATTCCAACTTATTACATACTTGTAACTGCGGAAGCATCCTCAAACCTTGCACGTTATGATGGAGCAAGATACGGGTTCAGAGCAGAAGGTGTGAAAACTTTATATGAAATGTATGTTAAATCAAGAAGTCAAGGTTTTGGAGCCGAGGTTAAAAGAAGGATAATGCTCGGGACATATGTTTTATCTGCTGGATATTATGAAGCATATTATAGGAAAGCTCAAAAAGTGAGAAGATTGATAAAAGAGGACTTTGATAAAGCATTTGAGAAGGTTGATGTGATAATAACTCCGACATCGCCAACTACAGCTTTTAGGATTGGTGAAAAAGTTGACGATCCGCTTCAAATGTATCTATCGGATATTTACACGGTCTCTGTAAATCTTGCTGGTGTTCCGGCGATAAATGTTCCAGCTGGTTTTGATAGCAAAGGATTGCCGATTGGAATGCAAATTATTGGCAATCAGTTTGATGAAGGGACGATTTTGAGGGTTTCGGATTTTTTGGAGAAAAATTACGATAAAAAGGTGAATAATGATTAACGAATTGAAGTTAATGTTTGAGGATAAAGCAATAGCTGAAAAATAAAAAGAAAGTTGCCATATATGTTTTCGCTTGCAGAAGCCGAGATCTCAAAAGGTAGTAAAATTGGAATGGAAATTGGAACAATAAGAGAACAGATTTTAATTGCTTTACTGATTTATAAATTTGGAACTGACAATGTGGAAATTGCTGGTATAAATTCTCCTGACTTTGATCTCAAATTATTTGGGTTTCCTGTCTCAATCAAAACAAAAACAGGTGCTATTCCTAAAAGAATTATACGCCTTTCCGGAAGTGGAGTAAAATTAATTTGGACTGTTGATTGGAATAAAGTTGATGAATTTTTTAATTCATACGAACCGAAAAGCGAATTATTACTCGTTGAAGTTGTATGGGAGAAAAATGGTGGTTTTTATTATTTCCCACTTGAAACTCAAAAAGAAATTTTTGAAAGTTTAGGCAGAGAAAAATACATTTTTAAGCATCGCAAGGGAACTAATCCAAGAGGTGTAGAGATAAGTAATTTAGGTCTGATTGAACTTGCAAACCATTACCGGACAAGAAAAATTGAAATAAATTGGCAAAGACCTGAAAAAAAGATTGATCCATATGAACCTTTTAGGAGGTGGATTGAATTATGGGAAAGAGATTAGGGACAAAAACGAGTTCATTTGGCTCGCCCGGTAGAATAAACCACGATTCTTCAATTTTCTATGCGCGAAAACTTTTTCAGGACTTACCAAAAGAAGAAAATGTTGAATATGTGGAGAATAAAATTCCCGACGAATACTTAAACAAAATCTTTTGTAAATCAAGCGAAAAAATGGAAGAAATTCCTGATAATTCCGTTCATCTTGTTGTGACATCTCCGCCTTACAATGTTGGAAAAGAGTATGACGATGATTTAACATTAAACGAATACAGGGAATTTTTGAAAAGAGTTTTTTCGGAAGTAAAGAGAGTTCTTGTTCCTGGCGGGCGACTGGCGATAAACATAGCAAATCTCGGAAGGAAACCATATTTACCGCTTCACATTTATGTAATTGAAGATATGCTTTCACTTGGATTTTTGATGCGGGGCGAAATTATTTGGAATAAGGCAGGAGGCGGAAGCCCATCAACTGCTTGGGGCTCGTGGCTTTCGCCTAAAAACCCAACTCTTCGCGACCAACACGAGTATATCCTTGTTTTTTCAAAATCTTCATTGACAAGACCTAATCCGTTTGAGAGAGAAAGCACAATTTCAAGAGAGGAATTTCTTGAATTTACAAAGAGTGTATGGACATTTCCACCTGAATCTGCTAAGAAAGTCGGGCATCCAGCTCCTTTTCCCGTTGAACTTCCTTACCGACTTATTCAACTTTACACTTTTAAAGACGAAGTTGTTCTTGACCCATTTATGGGGAGCGGGCAAACTGCAATTGCAGCTCTTATGGCAAACCGAAAATATATTGGGTATGAGATAGACAAAAATTATGTAAAACTTGCGGAACGAAGAATTAGGAAATTTTATACAAGTTTTCAGGATAAACTTTTGTAAAAATAAAATTCAAGAGAAAAATGGCAATACTTGTTGACAAAAGCACACGGCTTGTGGTTCAGGGAATAACTGGTGGTGAAGGTTCTTTCCACACAAGGCAAATGATTGAATATGGAACAAATGTCGTCGCTGGCGTTGTCCCAGGGAAAGGTGGAACTTTCTTTGATGGTAAAATTCCAATTTTTAACACTGTTCGTGAAGCGGTTGAAAAAGAAGGTGCAAACACATCAATTATTTTCGTTCCCGCACCATTTGCACCAGATGCTATAATTGAAGCAGCAGATGCTGGAATTAAATTAATCGTCTGCATTACAGAAGGGATTCCTGCAAAAGATATGATTCAGGTTTATGAGTATTTGAAACATACGCAATCTCGTTTGATCGGTCCAAATTGTCCGGGTGTAATTTCACCAGGCAAAGCGAAAGTTGGTATAATGCCGGGATTTATTCATAAAGAGGGAAATATCGGAATTGTTTCAAGGAGCGGAACACTGACTTATGAGGCAGTGAAACAATTAACAGAGCTTGGGTTTGGACAATCAACTTGTGTTGGAATTGGTGGTGATCCGGTTATTGGCTCAAAATTTACGGACATTATAAAACTTTTTAACGAAGACTCAGAAACAGAAGCGATCGTAATGATAGGTGAAATCGGTGGAACAGCTGAGGAAGAAGCAGCGGAATTTGTTAAGAACAATGTTGATAAACCTGTTTTTGGTTTCATTGCTGGTAGAACTGCACCTCCCGGAAGAAGAATGGGTCATGCGGGTGCAATCATTTCAGGTGGAAGAGGAACTGCACAGGAAAAAATGAAAGCGTTATCCGAAGCGGGAATTTATGTGATTGAAAATCCAGCTGTTATAGGTGAGACGGTTAAAAAAGTTTTGGGTGAGAAACCGAAGAAAAAAGTTTTCGTTATGTCGTCTTCAAAAGCAAAAAGATCAAAAACAACAAAATCAAAGAAATCAAAAGTTTCAAAACAAAGTAAAAACAAAAAAAGGAGATAAACCTTGGAAAGAACGCTTGCAATCCTCAAACCCGACTGCGTCAGAAAAAATTTAATCGGAAAAGTCATCGCACATATTGAAGAAGCTGGATTTAAAATTGTTGCTATGAAAATGCTTCGCTTAACACCAGAGCAAGCATCGGCGTTTTATTATGTTCATCGTGAAAAGTCGTTTTATAATGACCTTGTAAAGTTTATGAGTTCAGATAGAGTTGTTGCTCTTGTTCTTGAAAAAGAAAATGCAGTTGAAGATTTCAGAAAATTAATCGGTGCAACAGATCCAAAAGAAGCAGATGAAGGAACGATAAGAAGGTTATATGCAGACAGCAAACAGGAAAATATAGTTCACGGTTCAGATTCTGTTGAAAATGCCAAAATTGAAATAGCATTCTTTTTCTCCCAAAGTGAGTTAATCGCAAATGGAGTTGATTGATAAATTAAATCACGCACAAAGATGAAAAAATTGATTATGTTAAACCTTTTGATTTTCTCTTTGCTTTTTTCGCAAGAAAAGAGAGTTAAAATTGGCGCTGAAGTTTTCCTTGAAAAGCACCTTGACTTGATAAAAGGTAAGAGAATTGGAATTGTGACGAATCATACTGGGATTTTGCCAAATGGAAGACATATAGTTGATGTTTTAAACGAAATTCCAGATGTAAAGATAATTGCACTTTTTGGACCTGAGCATGGGATAAGAGGAGAAGTCCCGGATGGGAAAAGCATTGCACACGGGGTTGATACGAAAACGGGTATAAAAGTGTATTCGCTTTATGGTGAAGTTAAGAAGCCAACATCGGAGATGTTGAAAGATATTGATGTTTTGATTTTTGATATTCAAGATGTTGGAGCGAGATTTTACACTTACATTTCAACTATGAGCTACTGTATGGAGGCGTGTGCGGAGCAAGGGAAAAAATTTATCGTTTTTGACAGACCAAATCCAATTCGTGGTGTTTATGTTGATGGTCCGGTGCTTGAGCCAAAGTTTAAATCATTTGTCGGGCTTCATCCAATACCTGTTTCACACGGAATGACGGTCGGCGAACTTGCGAAAATGTTTAATGAAGAGGGATGGCTTGAAAATGGCGTTAAAGCTAATTTATTCATTGTAAAGATGGAAAATTATTCAAGAAGAATGTGGTTTGATCAGACGGGATTGCCGTGGATTAAGCCATCTCCGAATATGATGACTTTGAAAACTGCAATAGTTTATACCGCAACTTGTTTCATTGAGGGGACAAATGTTTCAGAGGGCAGAGGGACGGAGCATCCTTTTGAATGGATCGGTGCGCCGTGGATTGATGGAAAAAAACTCGCTGATGAACTTAACAGTTACAATCTTCCGGGCGTAAAATTTGAACCAATTGAATTTGTTCCCGTTGATATTGAAAAAGTCACCGTTGATCCAAAATACGAAGGTGAAAAATGTGGAGGTGTTTATTTGAATGTTTATGATCGTGAAAAATTTGAGCCGGTTAAAACCGCTGTTTATATACTTTACACATTGAAAAAGTTGTATCCGAATGATTTCAAATGGCGAACCGCAGGGCAGGATAGATTATGGGGAACAGACAAAGTTAGATTGATGATTGACGAAGGAAAAAAGCCGGAAGAAATTATAAAATCGTGGGAGGGTGGACTTGAAAAATTTTTGAAAATACGGCAAAAGTATTTGCTGTATAATTAAATTTGGAATTTTTGATGAAAAGAAGGAAACCAGAGACGATACTTGAAGAGCTTGAAAAATTTGTTCGTGAACTTGGCATAACTTTGAGATATGAAAGAGGCGATTTTGAAGGTGGATATTGTGTTTTGAAGGAGCAGAAAATGATCGTGATAAATAAAATTGCAAACACGCAGAAGAGAATTTCGCTTCTCGCACAAAGCATAGTTGAAATGGGAATTGATGAAGGTTTAATGAGTCAAACGGTTAAAGAGATAATTGAAGATGAGCTTGCAAAATTAAAAATCGCAAAGGAATGAAGATTCTCATAATTCACGGAGCAAATTTGAACATTCTCGGAAAGCGAGAACCGGAAATTTACGGGACTTTGACACTTGATGAGATAAATGAGATTTTGAAAAAAGAATTTCCAGATGTTGAGTTTGAGTTTTTTCAGTCAAATTTTGAAGGTGAAATAGTTAACAAGTTAAACTCTTTGATTGATTCCGACTTTGATGGTGTCCTGATAAATCCGGGCGCTTTTACTCATTATTCTTATGCGATAAGAGATGCGATATCTTCTTTAAAAATACCGGTTGTTGAAGTGCATTTATCAAACATTCAGTCAAGAGCAGAGCGTGGGGAGAAATTCAGAGCAAAAAGTGTCATCTCTCCAGTTTGTAAGGGTTATATTGCAGGTTTTGGATATTTGAGTTATATTTTGGGTGTAGAAGCAATTATCAAATCAAAACAGCAAAATTTATGAGAAGTGAAATAATTTTCATCGTTGAGGAAGATATTGAGGGTGGATATACAGCAAGAGCGTTTGATTATCCTATCTTCACAGAAGCAGACACAATTGAAGAGTTGAAGGAAAAAATTAAAGATGCGATAAGATGCCATTTTGACGATGAAGAAGAGACTCCAAAGATTGTTAGATTGCATATCGTTAAAGATGAGATTTTGCATCTATGAGTAAAATCCCGAGAGATGTATCCGGAAGGTAACTTGCCAAGCTTTTAAGCAAGTATGGATATAAAATAACAAGAGAGACAGGAAGCCATATTAGATTAGTTTCAAGATATCATTCAAGCGAGCACAAAATTACGATACCAGACCATAAGTCGTTAAAAATTGGGACTTTAAATTCAATTTTGAATGAAGTCGCAAACTACTTAAAGATTTCCAAGGATGAGCTTTTGAAGAATTTATTTTGATTGTCAAATCGTTGCAGGTTTTGGATATTTGAGTTATATTTTGGGTGTAGAAGCAATTATCAAATCAACCCAGATAAAAAGATGATAAAAGCGGTTATATTTGACCTTGATAATACGCTTGTTGATTTTATGACGATGAAAAGGCAAGCGATTGATGCAGCAATAAGTGCGATGATTGATGCAGGTTTAAAAATTTCTTACGAAGAGGCAAAGCAAAGGATTGATAGAATTTACGCTGAAAAGGGGATTGAGTATCAGCAGGTTTTTGATGACTTTTTGAAGGAAATTTACGGAAGAATTGATTATAAAATTCTTTCCGCAGGGGTTGTCGCATACAGGCGTGCTCGTGAAGCTGCTCTTGTCCCGTATCCACATGTTTATATGACATTGACGACGCTTCTTAAAATGGGTTTGAAACTTGCCGTCATTTCGGATGCTCCAGCTCGTGAGGCATGGTTGAGATTGTGTTATTTAAATTTTCACCACATTTTTGACCATGTTATAACTTTTGATGATACGGGAGAAAGGAAACCGAGTCCGGTTCCATTTTTGAAGGCGCTTGAACTTCTTGGGGTTGAACCACACGAGGCGATAATGGTTGGAGATTGGGCTGAAAGAGATGTCGTCGGGGCGAAAAAAGTTGGAATGAAGACCGCTTTTGCAAGATATGGAGACACATTTAACACGCAAAATCCAGAGGCAGATTATGAGTTGAACGATATTATTGAACTCATTGACATAATCAAAAAGGAAAATGGTTGGCTATGATAATTGGAGTTGGAGTTGATATAGTTGAAATTGAAAGATTTAAGAACTTAACAGATAAATGGGGGGAACATTTTTTGCAAAAGATTTTCACACAGCGTGAAATAGATTATTGCCTTTCAAAGAAAAACTTCCATCAGCACCTTGCCGGAAGATTTGCAGCAAAAGAAGCAATAAGCAAAGCAATCTCAACCGGATGGAGCGGAATTTTCAGATGGAAAGATGTTGAGATTTTAAATGATGAAAATGGGAAACCAATTGTTGTCCTTTATAATCAGCTTAGAGAACAGTTTAAATCTTGCTTTTTCCATATCTCAATTTCGCATTCTTTAAATTATGCTGTCTCTTTTGCTGTTGTTGAAAAGAATTAATCCAAACCAAAAAGGAGCTAAACTATGCCAGTTGTGAAGCCATTTTCAACAATTGCCGAAATGTTTGATGTCATCACAAGGCATTTTATTGATTCTGAAAAACCAGCTTATCTTTACAAAGTTGCTGGCGTTTATAAGCCACTTTCTTACAAGGAACTAAGAGAAATGGTTGAATTAACAGCGTGCGGACTTGCTGCGCTTGGATTGAAAAAGGGAGATAAAGTTGGAATAATCTCGGAAAATAGAATTGAATGGATAATTGTTGATTTTGCGATGACAACAACGGGAATAATAGATGTCCCGGTTTATCCGACTTTAACTGCAAAACAAATTGAGTATATTTTTAACAATGCGGGTGTAAAAGCAACTTTTGTTTCAAATCAAGTTCAACTTTCAAAAGTTGAAAAAATTTATGACAATGTTAAATCGCTTGACAAAGTTATAATTTTCACAGAGAAAGGAATAACTGCGCCGGAGTATCTTTTAAGTTTAAAAGAACTTATGGAGCTTGGGCGAGATTTTAGGGAGAAAAATCCAGATTATTGGATAAACATGATTCGTGAAATTAAGCCGGAAGATATTTTAACGATAATTTACACATCTGGGACAACGGGCGAGCCGAAGGGAGTCGTTTTAACACATAAAAATCTTGTTTCAAACATTTTAAGTGCAACGCAAGTTGTTCCGATGACGCCTGAGGATACATTTTTATCATATCTACCGTTTTCACATTCATTTGAAAGGATGGCGGGGTTTTATGCAGCGTTTGCCTGCGGTGGGATTGTTGCACTTGCGGAAAGCATTGATACAATCGCACAAAATCTTCTTGAGGTTAAACCAACTGTTATGACAAGCGTTCCCAGATTGTTTGAGCGACTTTACAACAGGATAATAAAAGGAGTTGAATCAGGACCTGCATTGAGAAAGAAAATTTTTTATTGGGCTCTTGATGTTGGGAAGAAATATGTTCAAGCAAGCAAAAAAGGGAATGTCCCGGCGTGGCTTAAAGCTCAATATGCGCTTGCGGATAAACTTGTCTTCTCAAAGTTAAAAGAGAGGACAGGAGGAAGGATAAAATTTTTCGTTTCTGGTGGAGCTGCTCTTGCAAAGGAACTTGGTGAATTTTTTGAAGCTCTTGGAATTAAGATAATTGAAGGATATGGTTTGACGGAAACATCGCCTGTTTTGACTGTTAATCGGCTTGATGATTATAAATTTGGGACGGTTGGGAAACCAATTCCCGGGGTTGAGATAAAAATTGCAGAAGATGGGGAAATTCTCGCACGTGGACCAAATGTTATGCTCGGTTATTACAACAATCCTGAAGCAACCGCTGAAGCAATTGACAAGGATGGATGGTTTCACACGGGCGATATTGGCTACTTTGATGAAGATGGCTTTCTTGTTATCACAGATAGGAAAAAACATATCTTTGTCAGCTCCGGTGGTAAGAACATTGCCCCTCAACCTATTGAAAGTTTGCTCGTTCAATCAAATTACATTGATCAAGCAGTTGTAATTGGTGAAGGTAAGCCATTTTTGACAGCTTTAATTGTTCCTGATTTTGAAGCAATAAATGATTACGCAAAGCAACAGGGAATTCAGTTTCAGGATGAAAAAGAGTTATTGCACAGGGATGAAATTTATAGATTGTTTGAAAGAGAGATTAAAAAAGTTAACAAAGAGCTTGCACAACACGAGCATATAAGGAATTTCCGTTTGCTTGAAAAACCATTTACGATTGAAGATGGAGAATTGACACCAACATTAAAAGTTAAGAGGAAAGTTGTTGAGCAAAAGTATAAAGAACTAATTGAGAAAATGTATGAGGAACTTGGCGTTTGAGATAGCGATGGTGATTTTGTTTTCTGGTTTTATTTTTTCGCAAGGGCAAAAATATGTCAAGATTAATGTTTTGTCCAATTGGGATGGTAAATCCAATAAATTTTTTCTTGGTGTAAAATTTTCAATTGATAAGGGCTGGTATATTTACTGGCGAAATCCCGGAGATGCTGGGCTTCCCCCTGAAATTAAATTAACACTGCCGAATTATCTAAAAGCTGGTGATGTTCAATTTCCATTGCCACGGAAGATCGTCCACAGTGATATTATTTCGTATGGATATTACGATGAAGTGATTTTGTTAATTCCAATTCAATTTGTTTCAAAAGTTGATGTTAAAAAATTAGACTTGATAAAAGTTGATTTGAGCTGGCTCGTTTGCAGTGAAAGTTGTGTTCCGGGCAAAGCGACAGTTGAATATAAAATCAAACCATCAAGCAAATCTGAAAAATCTGAGATTGAGAAATACAAATCTTTTTTGCCGAAAAAATTTGAGGAGTCAGGACTTAGGGTTAAAGATTTTAAAGTTGAGAAGAAGGGGAGCGTGAATTATGTCAAGATTCAACTTTCGGGCAAGGATGCAAAAAAAGTAGTTGATTTTTATCCGGATGTTTCCGATAAATTTATCATTGATTTAAGAAGTGTAAAGGTCAAAGATGGTGTAATTGAGTTAATGGCTAGTTCAACAAGTTCAAATGAGACGATGAACTTTTTGAGTGGTATTATCGTCGTAAATAACGAAGGTTATGAAATCAATTTAAACTTAACAAAAACAAAATGAGGTGGTGAAATGAATTTGATTCAAGCAATTGGAGTTGGGGCTTTAATTTTAGCGATGGCAATTTTCTCTGGGGAAGATAAAAAAGTTGAAGTTGGAAGCGTTGTTCCAGATTTTAGTTTAAATGATTTGAATGGGAAAGTTGTTAAGTTGTCTGATTTTAAGGGTAAAATTGTTGTTCTTGAGTGGACAAATCCGAACTGTCCATTTGTTCAGCGTGTTTATAGAGAGAAGATAATGACGACGGTTCAGAAGGAATTTACAGAGAAAGGCGTTGTTTGGTTGCTTGTTAATTCAACAAATCCGAAACATCGTGATTATAGGGAGCCAGCAGAGTTGAAGAAAATTTACGAAGAATGGGGTGCTGTGTATACTTCATATTTGATGGATCCAGATGGAAAAGTTGGTAAAATGTTTGATGCGAAGACGACACCACATATGTTTGTAATCGGCAAAGATGGAAAACTTCTTTACAGTGGAGCAATTGATGATGATCCGAGAGGCGAAAAGAAGGAAAAAGTAAATTATGTTAGAAATGTTTTGAATGAAATTTTAAGTGGGAAACCAGTTAGCGTTTCTGTGACAAAGCCATACGGTTGCTCTGTTAAGTATGCGGAGAATTAAAAAATTTGACTTTTTTAGTTTGGGAAATTATATTATAATTGCAAACATAAAGAGCGCGAGTAGTTCAGTTGGTAGAACACCAGCTTCCCAAGCTGGGTGTCGCGGGTTCGAGTCCCGTCTCGCGCTCTTAAAAATTTTATGGCGCGTTCGTCTAGTGGTCTAGGACACCGCCCTCTCAAGGCGGAGATCGCGGGTTCGAATCCCGCACGCGCTACTAGCTCTTGACAAGTTAAAAAATTTTTATTATATTCCTTCTGAAAACGCTTTATTAAAGGCGCACCTTGACATAGATTGAAAGAAAAAAATTATTTCAGAAAGCACCTGCCGAAAAAGGAAAAGTTAAGTAAAACAAAAATCAGGAGGTGCGCTGAATCGTAAAATTGCTAATTCCTGCCTTTGATTCATTTCAATAAAATTGGCGTCTTCTTAGTTAAACATCTTTTTAAAACTCATACGGAGGTTAAGCTATGAAAAAATCTCTGTTAGTTTTATTTGCTATTCTTTTAGTTAGCACAGTTGCTTTTGCACAGCTTGGTGCAATAAGAGGTAGAATTACAGATGCCCAAACAGGGGAGCCATTGCCTGGGGCAAATATCTTCCTACTTAACACTGTTTACGGCGCAGCAAGCGATGCTGCGGGATTCTACATTATAAGAAACATCGTTCCCGGAAATTACACTTTGGTAGCAAAATATGTGGGTTATCAAGAATTTAGACAAAGTGTAAGGGTTACGCCCGGGGACACAGTTACAGTTAACATCAGATTATCACCAGGGCTTATAACAGTAAGCCCGATTGTTGTCACTGCGATTGGAACAGAAGAGGAGCGCGCTAAACTCGGGACTTCTGTTTCAAGCGTTACTGGTGAGACGGTTTTGAGAACTGGTTATACAAATGTTATTTCATCTATTGCTGTAAAGGCGCCTGGTGTATTTACTATTGAAACTGTTGGCGATCCAGGTGCAGCGACAAGAATTGTCCTTCGTGGTCCGAGATCACTTCAAACGGCAAATGAGCCATTAATAGTTGTTGATGGTGTTCCGATATGGAACTCAACTTTTGGAGCAAGCGTTGGCAATGTTTCAACGATTTCAAGAAATGTTGATATAAACCCGGAGGATATTGAATCAATTGAAATTATGAAGGGACCAGCAGCAGCTGCTATCTGGGGAGCAAGAGCTGCAAATGGTGTTATAGTTATAAAGACAAAGTCAGGTACATTCTCATCGCAGAGAAAAGTTAGATTATCTTTGAAAGGGAGAATCCATTCAAGTGAGCTTTTGAGACCATTCCCGTTGCAAAGGGAATTTGGTCAAGGGCAATATGGTAACTTCGTATTTAACTCCGCTCTCAGTTGGGGTGATAGAATAGCAGATAGACCAGGTGGACCGGATTCACTGCAAATTCCAACTCATCCATATTCAAGGATAATTGTTAAAAGATCAAAAGATACCTATGACCATGCGACAGAGCTTTTCCGCAAACCAATCACATGGAATGGTTCAATTGAAGTAAGTGGTGGTGATGAATGGGGTAACTTTTATTTGAACGCAGAGCGCCTTGAGGAGCAAGGAATCATCCTTGCAAACAGCGATTTCAAGAGAACTTCCATAAGAGCGAATGTTTCAAGAAGATTTGCTGAAAATATAAACGCCAGGGTTAACGCAGCGTATGTTAGGACATCAACACATCGTGTTCAGCAGGGTTCAAATATAAGTGGTCTCTTGCTTGGTGCTTATAGAACGCCACCAGATTTTGATAATAGACCTTATCTTGTAACTTATGTTTCACCAACGACTGGAGCAAGGATACCGAATCAGCACAGGTCATACAGAAATTCGGAGGCGGATCCGAACAGAACAGCAGGTTATAACAATCCGTTCTTCACAATTTATAAGAACCCATCTTTCTTCTACACTGATAGAATTTTTGGAAGTGCTGAGATAAGTTATGATCCATTCAAGTGGTTTGGGATCACTTATCGTATTGGGGCTGATTATTACACAGACCGCAGGAATCAAGTTTGGCCAGTTCAAGACGCAGCAGTTCCAACAGGAAGAATTATTCGTGATGTAATCTCACAGTTCCAGATTAACACAGATTTGATGTTAAGATTCAAATATCAACTTGGCTCACTCCTTTCAGCATCGGCTTTACTTGGCTTCCATCTTGATCACGAGCAAACAGATGATACATACATCCAGGGAACAAGATTTATAATCCCAGAAGCACCGGATTACATTTTGAACACACTTGATTATTTACCTAATGAAAGTAAGACGATAGTAAGAACTGGTGCATTTTATGGTGAACTTGGTTTTGATGTTCTTGATCAACTTTACATTCGTTTGAGTGGAAGAAATGAGAGTGCTTCAACCTATGGAACAAGTGTTGATATGACATATTTCTTCCCATCCGCAAGCGTTGCGTGGGAATTTACAAAACTTCCTGTGTTAAGAAATCAAACTTTGCTGAGCTTTGGTAAAGTTCGTGCAGCTGTTGGTGTTGCTGGTGTAAGACCACCAGCTTATGTAACAAAAACATATTATGTCAATGCAAGCTTTGGAAACGGTTGGGGTCCTGTGATAAACGCGATTTACTATGGTGGTGGTGCTGTTCAATCTGCACAATTTGGCAATCCTTATCTTAAACCTGAATTGACAACTGAGACAGAATTTGGATTTGATCTTAAATTCCTCAACGATAGGTTAGGCATAAGCGCAACAAGATATGTAAATAACACCAAAGATGCTATCCTCAATGTTGCAGTTCCACCGTCAAGTGGATATTCAACGAGATGGGCAAATACGGCGAAGATTGAAAATAAAGGAACCGAGTTGCAAATAATTGCTGAATGGCTTAGATTTGGTGGTTTCTCCTGGACGACAACAATTAACTGGTCGCAAAACAGGAATAAAGTTGTTGAACTTGCACCTGGGATTGAATCAGTTGGGCTTGCTGGTTTCGTTGACCCAAGCTCAAGAGCTGTTACTGGTTATCAAATGGGTGTGATTTATGGTTCAAGATGGGATAGATGGGATAGAGATACGACAGTTACAGTTTTGGGCAAGCCAGTTCAATTCAAAGCTGGTCAAATTAAACTTGACGCAAATGGATTCCCGGTTCCAGCAGCTACTTACGGGGTTCTCGGTGATCCAAATCCAGATTGGAGAGCTGGTGTGATTAACACATTGAGGTATGGAAGATTAACGCTTAATGTTGTTGTTGACATTTCAAAAGGTGGAAAGATATGGAACGGAACAAAAGGAGCGCTTTATTACTTTGGAACCCATGGGGATCAGAGCTGGTGGACGACAATATCAGCTGAGGAAGCAAATACTTTGAAAAACTATCTTGGTAGAACTCCAAACGAAATGATTTCACTTTACCCGACAAGAAATACATATAAGAGAAATCCAGATGGTTCAGTTTCATTCCGTGGTTATGTGACGGACTTTGGCGGTGGAAAGGTTATAGTTGATGAGTATTACTTCTGGTCTGGTCCGGGTTCAGGATTTACTGGACCGGCTGAGCAATTTATAGAAGATGGTGGATTTGTTAAGTTGAGGGAAGTTTCCATCACATATAACATACCGTTGAGAAGGTTTGGACTTGAGAGCATAGATTTAGGTTTGATTTTGAGAAACATCAAGATATGGACGAAATACACAGGAATTGATCCAGAGACGAACCTCACAGGACCGACAAATGGTCAGGGTCTTGATTACTTCAATAATCCGCCGATGAAGAGTATTGTATTCACGATAAGCATTAACTATTAAAAAAATTTGGGGCACGCTTTCGTGCCCCGCTTTTGAATTTTAAAAAGAAAATAAAAACAAGGAGCATCGCTATGAGAAAAATAATGAGTTTAATAACATTAGCCCTTGTATTTGCATTAATTTTGGTTGGTTGCAAAAATATAACTGAAAATTGGGTTAAAGGACACACTGATAACCCACTTGCGCCGTCAACTGCATCAGCGACGAAAGTATTTATCGGAGCACAGACGGCATTTATTGAATTTTATGAAGCATTTCCAAGCCAGCTTGCGTCTGTTTGGGCACAACAGGCAACAGGCGCAGATAGACAATTTGCAGCGTTTGATATTTACAACATCACAGCAAATGATTTCTCAAATGATTGGTTCCTTGCTTATACAAGAGTGCTCACGAATTTGAAAATAGCACAACAAAAAGCACAGCAAGAAGGATTATTGAATCTTTATGGAGCAGCAAAGATTCTTGAGGGAATTCATATGGGAACAGTAGCTGCGCTTTGGGGAGATGTTCCATATTCAGAAGCTGCTCAGCCTGAAAAAACACTTACGCCAAAATATGACAATCAAATTGATGTTTATAATGCAGCAATTGCTGCAATTGATGAAGGTATTCAAGTTTTGCAACAGAATCCGACCGCTTTGCCTCAAGATGTTTACTCAACAGGTGGAAGCACAGCTAAGTGGATAAAGGCAGGATATTCAGCAAAGGCGAGGTATTTAATGCATCTTGCAAGAAAAGATAACTACCCAACAGCAGTTTTGGATCAAGTTATAAATGCTGCTTTAAATGGAATAAGGTCAACTACAAAAACTGGGACAGCGCCAGCTGCTGGTTACGGTTCTGAAGACCTTGTCTTTACACATGGTTCAACATATCAAGGAAATATGAATCTCTGGTATTCGTTCCTTGTTCAGGATAGAGCTGGGTATTTGCGCGCTTTGAAATGCTTCGCTGTTAAAATGCTTGGTGCAAGAGGAGCTGCTGAATCTGGAAGATTCAATTATTATTTCACAGCAGATAGTAATGATTTAAAGACAACTGGAACAGCAGCGTATGCTGTTAATGCTTATTTCCCAGTTATAAGAGCCTCTGAGACATTGCTTTTGCTTGCGGAAGCATATGCAAGGAAAGGTGATTTGACGAATGCAGTTAATTACCTAAATCAGGCGAGAACCTATGTTAACAACATTTTTGGAACAACATTGAGCACAAATCTTACGCCAGCGGATTTCGGCAACGACCAAAATCAAGTTCTTCAAGCAATTTATAATGAAACATATCTTGCCTTGATGCATCAAGTTGAAGTGTTTAACTTCTTGAGAAGAATTGATTTCCAGATTCAATATACAGATCCAGCGACAAACCAAGTTGTAAGATTGACGCCAAAGCGTGGAACACAATTCCCGCAGCGTTTGTATTATCCACAAAGTGAGATTTCAACCAATCCGAATGTGCCAAAGCAGACAACAGAAGATCTGTATGCGAAGACGCGTGTCAATGGTGGAAGCAAGTAGAAATTGATTTTCAATTTCTTTTCAAAACGGCGTGGCTTTAAGCCACGCCGTTTGTTTATGTAAAACTAACAAAACTCGGAGGTCAAAAATGAAAAAAATAATTGTGCTTGCTTTATTTCTGGTATTTGTGGGAACAATTTTTGGACAGCAATTCGGTGAAATAAGGGGAACTGTTTATGATCGTGAGACAAATAATCCGCTTCCAGCTGCCTCAGTTGTGATTGTTGGAACAACCATAGGTGCAGCAACCGATATCAATGGAAATTATATCATCAAAAATGTAAGACCAGGGACATATAAAGTTCAAGCAAGGTTTGTTGGTTATGGTTCGCAAACAAAAGATGTGACTGTAAGAGCTGGGGAAACAGCAACCGTTGATTTCTATCTTGCGCCGACTGCTTTACAGCTTGATGAAGTTGTCGTCACAGGAACAGGAACTGCACTTGAAAAAAGAAGCGTTGGAAATACAGTTGGAACTATAACAATAAAGGATATTGAAATAGCGCCGGTAAGAAGTATAACCGAAGTTTTGCAGGGTAGAGTATCTGGGTTGGTGGCACTGCCAAGTTCTGGGCAAGCAGGAAGCGCAGCAGCTATTAGATTAAGAGGATTGGTTAGCATCTCTCAAGATAATCAACCCTTGATTTATGTTGATGGTGTTAGAATTGACAACGCAAACATTGATTATGGCACAGTTTGGACGGGGGGACAGCATCCATCAAGATTAAATGACATAGTTCCTGCTGATATTGAAAGAATTGAAGTTATTAAGGGTGCAGCTGCTACGACTTTGTATGGGACTCAGGCAGCGAATGGTGTTATTCAAATTTTCACAAAGAAAGGAATTACAGGGCAACCGACAATTAGCTTTATGATTGAGCGGGGTGGGGTTAACGTCCCGAAAAAACTGTATTCCACTGGTTATTTGATTGGAATTTTCCCAACTGGTGAAAGCATAACCTTGGGCGCACGCAGAACGCCCGATAGCGTTAAAGTAGCAAGCGAAGGACTTGCAAATAGCTTATTGTCAACAGGTCCTTATGAGGCATACTTCGCATCAATAAGAGGTGGGACGCCGACGGTCGGGTATTATGTTTCTGGCAGGTATGAAAATGAGGTTGGTTCAATCCCCTCAAACTTTTTCAGAAGAGTTTCTTTCAGAGGTAACTTGAACGCTGTTGGTGGTGAAAACTGGGATATACAAGCTACCGCAGGTTATACTTATTCAAGATTGAGAAGACCAAATAATGACAATAATATCTACGGCTTAATTCCAAATGCTTTGCTTGCGAGAAGAAACCTTGCAACACCAACAAATCCTTATGGTGAACCATTTACACCATTGAGCATTGCTCGTGAGTTAACAAACTTCCAAACAACCCATGCGTTCACGGGTGGAGTTACTTGGAGTCATAGACCGTTTGGAACATTCAGACAAAAATTAACAATTGGTTTTGATGTTACAGCTGAAGAAAATGAGCAATTATTTCCATATGGGCTTGGATTTATTTATTATCCGTATGGAATGAAAGGGAATCAGAGAAGAACATTTTATTCAATGACGCTTGATTATTCACTCTCTTGGCATGTGGCGATTTCTGATAAACTTACCTCTTCATTCATCGCTGGACTTCAAGGATTTGCTGACTCTGATTATAGAGTGTTTGGGCAAGGTAGAGATTTTCCGGCACCAGGTTTGTCAGTTATATCAGCAGGTGCTGTCAGAACTGCCGAGGAGTATAGATACAGGGTTATAAACGGTGGAATTTTTGCACAAGAGCAAATAGGAATTGCAAATACATTTTTCGTCACAGGTGCTTTACGTCTTGATGGAAATAGCGGATTTGGTCCAGATTATGGACTTGCACTTTATCCAAAAGCGCAAGCTTCACTTGTTCTTTCAGAATTTGGATTCTGGCCAAAGAATATATGGAACTCAATGAAATTGAGAACTGCTTGGGGACAGGCTGGACTTGCTCCAGGTGTATTTGACAAAGAAAGAACTTGGGATGCAGTTGCAGGTCTTGATGGAGTTCCAGCAGTTACACCAGGAAATATCGGAAACCGTAAACTTAAACCAGAAAGAAGCGATGAATTAGAAATTGGATTTGATGCTGGATTTTTGAATGACAGAATTGGAATTGAGTTTACATATTATCGCCAGATTACAAAAGACGCCCTGCTTTTGAAGCGTTATCCACCATCAGAGGGATGGTTAAACCTCCAGCTTACAAATGTTGGCGAAGTTAGAAACAAAGGAATTGAGCTTACGGTAAGAGCTTTGCCAATTTCAACACAAAATCTTTCACTTGATGTTAACTTTATGCTTTCTACAAACGAAAATAAAGTTACATCGCTTGGTGGAACTGCGCCCTTGCCATATGGACTTGGTGGAATTGGTGAGGTAAGAGAAGGTTATCCGATAAATTCTTTCTGGGGATATAAATTAATAGGAATAAAGCAAGGTTCATTAACGACAGCGCTTAATTTGCTTAACAATTACAGAAACTCAGCATCTTACAATTTCCAGAATCCATCTCATCGTAGAACTATTATGAATGCCATTGCTAATGCAGCTGTTCAAGTTGGAACAACGAAAGAATTTCTTGGCAATGCTTATCCAAAATTAAATGGTTCATTCTCTGCAACTTTAACATTGTTTAGAAGGATTAGCATTTATGCATTTGTTGAATGGGCTACGCAGTTTTATGTTTATAACAACACCGCAAGATTTATGGTCAGGTATAATACTTATGTGCCAGAGATTGAAGCACAGCAAAAAGTTTTCATGGCAAAAGATACAGTTGAACTTGAGCAGGCATTGAGAGAATGGATGAAATACGATTGGAGAGCTGATGATCTTTGGGTTCAGAAGGGGGACTTTATAAGGTTGCGTGAAATTGGAATTTCATATACATTGCCAACGGCATTCACAAGATTTTTCGGCTCAAGGAGAGTTAGCTTGACTTTCTCTGCAAGAAATGTTGCTCTCTGGACAAAATATGGCGGTCCTGATCCACAGGTTAACTATGCAGGACCTGGACCAAACTTGAATCAAGGTTCTGATTTTCTGACATTACCTCAAGCAACAAGATACATATTTACACTTAATGTAGAATTCTAAACCCATAAGCGGGCGTTTTCGCCCGCTTTTCAAAAATAAAAAAATTAAGGAGGAGAGTTTAAAATGAGGAAATTATTAACATCAACTTTGCTGATCTCATTTATGTTAATCTATGTGGGTTGCAAGCAAAGTTTACAGGTTGAAAATCCAAACCAAATAACAGATGAAAATCTAAATCAATCCACCGCTATCCCGGCTATTGTAACAGGAATAGCTGCTGATTTCGCATATGAATATCAATGGACGATCATTTGCTCTGGTTTGCTGAGCAATGAACTCATACATATTGGTTCTTTCCCAACTTTTAAGGAGATGATGGATGGACAAGTTCAGGATAATAACACAACAATGGAAGATTGGTTTGGCTATGTTCAAAGAGCAAGATGGGTTGCTGAAAATGGAGCTAATAGAATAAAGCAAATTGTTGGTGAAGATTCGGCAAAAAAGATGATTGAATATGCGATGGCGCATATTTACGCTGGTTTTGCGTTAATTCATCTTGCAGACATGTGGAATGGCTCACCGATTGATGGCGGTCCCCTTTTGTCAAGAGAGCAAATTTATAACAGGGCAATTGATCATTTTACGGAAGTTATAAACATCGTTGATGGTTTGCCTGCTGCGAGGACATTTAAAAATGGACATCAAACATTGAACAAAGATCAAGTGAAAGCAATTGCGTATCTTGGTAGAGCAAGAGCAAAGCTGCAAAAGGGAGATTTAACCGGAGCTTACAACGATGTTTCAAATCCAGCTTTGTTCACTGGACTTAGATTTGATGCTGTTTATTCAGAAAATACAGGTAGAGAAAATAACCTTGTTTACATTTATGCCTATGATAGACCCGAAGTAGCAGTTGGTCCAAGACATCAGATTAGAGGCGATCCGAGAGTTCCTGTCCAAGAGCCAACCTCAACAAGACCATACTGGAGACAGGCAAAATACACCTCGCGCGCTTCTGATATACCAATAGTTGAATGGCAAGAAGCAGCTCTGATACGCGCAGAATACTATTACAGCCAAAATAATCTTGCTTCAGCACTTGCTGAAATTAACTCGGTTAGAAGAGCAGCTGGTTTGAACGATACAACTGTTGCCGATCAGCCGTCGCTTTTGAATTTGTTGAGAGAGGAAAGAAAGCGTGAATTCTTCCTTGAAGGAATGTATTTACAAGATTTGAGAAGATTTAATGATCCGTTTTTGCAGGGAAGAATGGCTTTCTTCCCACTTGGAAGGAGAGAGAAAGATACCAATCCGAATTTGTGAAATTCAAAAACGGCGTGGCTTTAAGCCACGCCGTTTCTGTTTTTGAAAAAATTTGCAAAACAAATTTTATCGGTGTTATATTTTTGAAAAACAAACTTTATCAATGGGAAGTTTTGATCTGAAGGTTATCATAGAATCTGATGCAAAGCGAAAATATGTTAAGCGAATGTTTGACTCAATAGCTGCTAAGTATGATTTTTTGAATCATCTTTTGAGTTTTGGGTTTGATATTTACTGGAGATAATTGGGTGTTAAAAAGTTGAATCTAAGGGGCGGGGTAAATATAATTGACATTGCTTGCGGGACAGGTGATTTTTCGCTTTCCGCATATAGAGAGAAAATTGTTAATATCACGGGCGTGGATGTTTCGCTCAATATGTTGAAAATCTTTTTGAAGAAAGCGAAGAAAAAGAATGTTGAAAATTTATCGCTCGTTTGCGCTGAAGCCGAGAATTTGCCTTTTAAAGATGGAGCTTTTGATGCTTGTCTTGTTGCTTTTGGTGTAAGAAATTTTTCAAATCTTAAAATTGGGTTGAGGGAAATTTTTCGCATTCTTAAAGATAGAGGAAAACTTGTCATACTTGAATTCTCACTTCCTAAGTCGCCGTTAAAGGAAATTTATCTTTTTTATTTTCGTTTCATTCTTCCGTTAATTGGAAAATTGGTTTCAAAGCATGAGAACGCTTATAGATATCTTCCAGAATCTGTGTTAATTTTTCCGCAGGGTGAGAATTTTGCTTTGATACTCAAAGAATGTGGTTTTAGAAGTGTTCAAATGTGGCGATTGACATTTGGTATCGTCACGCTCTATCTTGCGGAAAAATAGTTGGCTTGATTTTGACAAAGTTAAAAGTTATATTATGAAAAAATCAATTTCGTCTTGCCTATGAGCAATGATATAAACTTTCTCCGGAATGTTTCTATATTTGAGGAATTACCCGAGCGTGATCTTGAAAAGATTGCACAGCTTGGGACGAGAAAGACATTTTCAAAAGGCAATGTGATACTTATGGAAGATGAAATTGGAAGCGCTCTTTTTATCATAATGGATGGGAAAGTTAAAGTTTCAAGACTGGATGAAACGGGGAAAGAAGTTATACTTTCAATCCTAGGACCTGGTGAAGTTTTTGGAGAAATGTCCCTGCTTGATGGGATGAAAAGATCAGCAACGGTTTCAGCGCTTACGGATACGGAAGTTTTCATTATTTACCGTGATGATTTTTTGAATTTGCTAAACCAACATCCACAAATTGCGATTTCGCTGTTAAAAGAGTTAACACAGAGATTGCGAAAGGCGGATATGCAGATTAAAAGTTTATCTTTGAAAGATGCTGAAGGACGCATTGGATGTGTTTTGATGATGCTTGCAGATGACCTTGGCAAAATGTATAAAGGGCAAGTTATTGTTGAAGGTTTGCCAACTCAACAAGACCTTGCAAATATGGCAGGGACATCAAGAGAGACAGTGTCAAGAATCCTGTCAAAGTTTGAAAAAAGAGGATTGATAAAAGTTGAAGGGAAAAAGTTGATAATCCTTGAATATGAAAAAATGAAGCAAATGTTTAAGTGAGAGTTGATTTACATCTACATACATATTATTCAGATGGAGTTTATTCACCTTCACAAGTTGTAATGAAGGCGAAAGAAAACGGACTTGATGTTATTAGCATTGTTGACCACGATACAACAGATGGACTTGAAGAAGCAATTGAAGTTGGTAAAGAGCTTGGCGTGGAAGTTATACCGGGAATTGAGTTAAGCTCCAACATAAACGGGACGGATATTCACATACTTGGCTATTTTATAAATTGGCGTGATGAGGTTTTTCAAACCAATTTAAGAGTTTTTAAAGAACTGCGGATTCAACGAGCAAAAAGAATAGTTGAAAAGTTGAACGCTCTTGACATTCCACTTGAATTTGAAAGTGTCATTGAATTAACACATAGCTCATCTATAAGCAGAGTCCATATTGCAAATGCACTCGTTAGGTTTGGATATGTGAGCGATTTTTATGAGGCGTTTAATAAGTATCTTGGTGTTGGTTGCCCAGCTTATGAGAAAAATATAGAACTTTCACCAAGAAGAGCGATAAAGTTAATTTCCGAGGTCGGGGGGCTTTCTTTTATAGCTCATCCCGGAAGATATCTAAGCGAAAATGAACTCGCAGTTTTAATTGAACTTGGAATTGACGGAATAGAAGTTATTCATCCATCACATGATGATGAACTTGTAAATTATTACAGGTCAATTGCGGATGAGTATTTTTTACTTGAAAGCGGTGGCTCTGACTTTCACGGTGGCTTGAGGCGAGATGAACATTGCATTGGAGCTTATACAGTACCGTATAAATTCGTTGAGACAATGAAGAAAAGATTAAATTTTAAATAAAACCTGTGAAGCAAATGAAAAAATTTGAAGGGAAACTTATAGCACAGGGGTTAAAATTTGGAATAGTTGTCAGCAGATTCAATGAGCTCATAACATCAAAACTTCTTGAAGGGGCTCTTGATTGTTTGAAAAGACACGACGCAAATGAAGAAAACATAGAAATTTTTTATTGTCCGGGTTCATTTGAAATTCCACTCGTAGCAAAAAAACTTGCTCAGACTGGCAAATACGACGCTTTGATATGTCTTGGTGCTGTTATTCGTGGTGAAACTCCGCATTTTGATTATATCGCTTCGGAAGTTTCAAAGGGCATCGCACAGGTTCAACTTGAAACAGGGGTTCCAATTGCTTTCGGAGTCATTACAACAGATGATGTTGAGCAAGCGCTTAATAGGGCAGGGATTAAAGTTGGAAACAAAGGTTGGGATGCTGCGCTTACAGCCATTGAGATGGCAAATCTCTTGAAGCAGATAAAAAATTGATTCAAAAAACTATGCGTCTTGCCACGCACTTCTATAAAATTTTTCTCAATTTAATTTTTATCTTCTTTTTCACATCAAATGCCACATCTCAAATCGGGGTCTGGAAAAATTTTACCGATATGAAAAATGTTAAGAAAGTTTATATATCAGGCGATTCTATTTTCGCTGGAACGGAAGGCGGAATTTTTATTTTTTATCCACAGAATCAAAGTTTTGATAAAATTTTGAAAGTTG
>Ga0105163_1000394_pt1 | contig 26506 bp, 30 predicted proteins | sample JNZ110809AmetaG_FD_81531 | JGI IMG/M metagenome (GOLD analysis project Ga0105163, IMG submission 81531) | Hot spring microbial communities from Jinze hot spring, China to study Microbial Dark Matter (Phase II) - JNZ 110809A | ecosystem: Environmental > Aquatic > Thermal springs > Hot (42-90C) >... | reverse complement strand
CTCTCACTAGGACCCAACTTCCGTTTTTTCTTTCAATGCGCACACCGTCAATATCAATTATCTTCTCTACATCTCCGATCTCTTTCAAAACATGCCTCTTCATGTGTTCCATGAAGTAGGGCTTCATCTCGTCCCGACAGTGGAAATCTTCATGATACATGGGATAGTCCGGAACGCTTTCCTTGAAAATACGTGAAATCGGTTTTCTTTCTTTGGAAATCAATTCGACGACTTTGGCTGCCGAAAAAATCCCGTCCGCCCACATTCCATGCTCAAGGAACACGAGCTTCCCCGGTTCCCCAGCGAAGCAAGCCTGGTGTTCGATCAATCCTTCCGTAAACGCGCCAAGCGGAACTCTGATGACCTTCCCACCCATCCGTTGGACAACTTCTTCGATCGATTTAGAAGTGTTTACACTTGTGATTACTATCCCACCACCTCTTTCTCTTACAATCTTCTGCGCAAAGAAAGCAATTAACGTATCATGCTTGATGAAATCTCCATTCTCATCGATAACGGCCAATCTATCAGCATCTCCATCGTGTGCTATTCCAAGATCTGCGCCCACCTTCTTGACGACCGCCATCAGCTCTCCAAGGTTCCACGGCTGAGGCTCTGCAGGTCTGCCCGGGAAGTGACCATCTGGATGAGAGTTTATAGTTACGACCTCACACCCAAGTCTCCTAAGAAGGACAGGGGTGATTCCTGATGCTGCTCCATTTGCCGGATCCACAACCACCTTCACACCCCCATCGACCTTTACTTTCTTCTCGATATCCGTGATGTATTCTTCAGTGATGTCGATCTTGTAGACGCTTCCAACATTCATCCACTCCACCATTTTTGGTTGAACATCTAGGACGAGCCTTTCAAGCTCGACTTCCCTCTCGCCTGTGAATTCCGACCCATTCTCGGTGTAGAACGTCAGACCGTTGTCCGTCGGCGGATTATGGGAGGCTGTTATCATCGTGCCAGCCGACGCCCCAAGCTTCTTCGTCGCGAAAGCCAAGCATGGCGAGGGAACAATTCCAACATCAAGCACATCGGACCCGCCAGCCATCAATCCCGCAGAAAACGCTGAAAAAAGCATCTCCCCAGTAACCCTCGTGTCCCTTCCGACCACAACCTCGCCACCGCCGGTCAACTCGGCGAGCGCAAGTCCTAATTTGAAAGCAAGCTCCGGTGAAACCTTGACATGAACTGGTCCTCTTATCCCTCTGGTTCCAAAGAGCCTTTTTTTCATCGTATCAAACTCCCCTCCACATATCTTAAATCTGGAAGTTTTCCGAGATTTTTGGGAGAATGACGGCGAAACCCATTAAAATCTGTGTGATTGGCTTGCAGGGCGCAGTTGAGGAGCACATCGAAATGACGAAGAAAACCATGCAGAAGATGGGAATAGAAGGTGAAGTCATCTGGGCACGCAACGTAGAAGATCTCCTCGATTGCTCGGGTATAATCATCCCTGGTGGTGAAAGCACAACGATAGGCAAACTCATGCAAACTTCCCAAATGTTTGAAACGGTCAGGAAACTCGGGTTGTCTGGGACTCCAGTCTTTGGGACTTGTGCTGGGATGATCATTTTGGCGAAAAAGGGGGATGAGCAGGTGGAAAGAACCGGTCAGCCCCTCTTAGGTCTTATGGATATGGAGGTTGTGCGAAACGCATTCGGCAGACAGAGAGAATCCTTTGAAGCCGACATAGAAATCCCGATCATCGAGGGTGGACTCTTCAGGGCGGTTTTCATAAGGGCTCCGGCTGTCAAAAGAGTCTGGGGAGACGCCAGAGTTATCGCAGAGTTTGGCGGAAGGATTGTAGGAGTTTTGCAGAAGAACTTTCTCGCCCTCGCTTTTCATCCCGAGTTAACGGACGACACCAGACTACACGAATTTTTCTTGAAGATGTGTCTAAAGCCCCCAGCTTAGCTTCTTCTCGGGAACGATTTTCAAGATGGGGGCTTCTCCCTCATCCCACGGATCGTCCCTCGCCCATTTGAACCTCTTGTAAAACATCTCACGGATTTTTCTGAATTCCTCTCCCCTTTCCAAAATCTCCACTTTCCCCTGTATGACGATTGCTCTGTGGGGTTTGTAGGTGTCTACAACCAAAGCTGCATAAGGGTTCTCTTTCACATTCTTGTATTTCTTTGTGTTGTAATCGGTGGCTATGTAGATAAAATTGTCGTGAAAGATGTAGCAAACCGGAACAACATGTGGTCGTCCATTTTTATCGGTTGTCGCGAACCTACAGACCTCGCCCTTCTCGAGGAAATCGATTTCCTTTTTTGTGAATTTCATCAATAAAAATTTACCCACGATTCATATAAACAAATCAGAACGAAATACCTATCTCCTTGAAAAAGTTTGGAATTCCCCATCTTTGCAGATGCTCAGTCATTGCGCGGTCGATAGTTGCAATATACACCTTCACACCCTCTTGGGCAAGTCTGCAGGAAGTTCAGGAGACCAGTATAATCTTTTCAAGCTTCACCAGAACTATTTGATTTCTCGGTAAATTAAGAAATTTTGCCTATAACCTCCTCTCTCCACTAGACTCGTGGTTTGCCTTGGAGGTTCCCGGAAAAGAAGTTACCAGCCTTCCTCGTCGTAGTACCACTCCATACCCTCATCTTCTTCTGGTATCTCTTCCTCCGGAAACTCCTCTAGGAGCTTTTCGGCTTCCTCCTCTTCCAGGACCTCCTCCTCTTTTTTGATTTTCTTTTTCTTCTTACCGCATTTCCTTTTGGGCATCGAAAAATACTCGATTCTTGCACGCTTATAAAAGCATTTCTCACGGGTCATCCATCCAACTTCTAACACGCACAAAGTCGATCATTAAATAAGTCGTGTCATTATCGTTTTCTTTCTGTACATATCTCAATCTTACCTCGCCTCCTTGGAGATATGGTGTGTCAGTAAGCTTGAAATAGTAATTTTCAAGGGTGCGGGCCCGCAGAATGTCTATCTCTTCCCATATGCCAAACGAAAAATTATAGAGGTAGAGGGAAACATTCTCTGAATCTCCGGTTATGTAATATTCAATTTGAAGCATATGGTTATCGGCAGTAGGAATTCCTGTGATTCTTTGCTCAACGTCAAGTCGATATGCTAGTTTTGTCGTAACGACTAGAATTCTGGCGTTTCTATAATAACCTGTAGACCCAGTTACCCTGCGCTGAATTTTCCAGGTGTGTGAGCCAGCCGTCAATTCGCGGTATTTCATGAAAAACGCTGGAACCCAGTCTGTCGTATCTTGCGGTTCTTCTTGGTATTCATGATAGCTTGTTCCGTCTATCACAAAATTTGCAAGTCTGGCTGTGGTACCAGATGCGTGCCTCGTCATCACTGAGCCAAAGGATAAAAATTCTCCGCTTCTGGTTGTTCTAGTTAGTGTCAGATAGTCTACCCAAACCGTCGACGTTGTTGATGTTTGCGTTTCATCAGACACAGTGTAAACTTCATATTCTCCGAGAGGAATCACGGCAACCCTTATTCTCCGCGCATACATCGTTCCACTTTCAGCAGCTCCTGTTACTCTGATCGTGTGCAATTGAGTTGAGCTGAAATTTTCAAAATACATGACCACGTGTGCAGCATAATCTGTAGTATCTTGTCCCTCCCATTCTATGTAGTTTCGCTCAACGTCGTTCACCCTAAGGCGAATTCTAACTGAATATAATGTAGATGCAGGTCTACTCTCAACAGATGCCAGCACGAGATAAGTCTGGGGAGCGGAAGGGGGACCAAACGTTAGAGAAACAAGATTGGTTTCAGTTGTTCCAAATGAGATCTCGCTCTCGTTTTCAGCATATGCCATGTCCACCATCCATACCAAGAGGTGTATGTTTCTTATGCTTGCAGTTGCAGAGGTAGCTTCACTTCTAAATTGCACATTAACCGTATGTGCTCCGACTCCCAAATATACCCTCTTTATCCAACCGTACGAATGCCAGTTTGTAATGTCTTGGGGTTCCTTGTTAGTTTCACCATATACCGTTCCGTCGATCAAAAGTCTGGCGAGAGCATCGTAAGATGTACTAGACCCACGAAGTTCGAACGTGACGATAACTAAATAATTGTCTGCTCTGGTAACGTTGAAGTTGAGAGTACAGGCGTTAATATACGTAGTTGAAGTTGTATTCTGTGCCGGCTCATTTTCGGCATACCAGAAAACAAGCTTTCTCCCATAATTGTATTCATGTATATTTTCGTATATCCCATCGTCCGCCTGTGCTCCGCTGATACCGGTAGTTCCTCCTTCATAGACGATTTCCTGCGATACATATCGATACATGAAGATGCTGAACGGAATATCCCAGCTGTAATATTGTCCAGCGAAATTTCCCATCAGGACAGCAGTCATGACGAACGCTAGCAAAAATATCGTGAGAAAATTTCTGTGCATTCATGCTTCCTCCAAGTATATATAGATCGGTATTTTCCCATAGCCGACCGTATCGTACGCTGCATACATAACAGTTATTACGCAGTCCCAATCATACTCTTCTCCAAGGGTAACGTGTTCGTCTATTTTTGTGTTAGGCACACCTCCCTCCACGATTTTTAGTTTGATTTCCGCCACTGGGGAGGCGCCGCTTATCCCGCTCGGATAAATTGCGATATATACCGTAAGATCTTTGAAATAATTCGCAAGTTGCTCGGCATCCTCGTCTCTTATCAAAAAATGAACATTGTATTTTTCCTCCGTTTTCGCTATCTTTATCCTAGCATTTTCTCCCCCTACCCCCTGAGCAGGAACGGCTGGGGTCGTAGGCGTCGGATGTCGGCCGTACACATTTTCACCCGAACTACCTGCTAAAATTTCAAGCTTAAGCGTGATGAGATTCGAAGTCGTGCTTCTAACCCCGAGCTGAACAATGAAGGTGTAAAACATGGCCGCAAAACCGCAGATCAAGACAGCTATCCCGAGCGTGGTCAAGAATGAGGATTTCATATTCCCACTGTTCTAAAGAAATCTATCCACGTCCACGCTCCCATGAAGTGGCTGTAGGCAAAATATGAATAGAGAGCAATGAGTGAAAAAACTGCAATGTCTCTCCCTTTTGGTCCATTCGATCTCATAAGATATCGCCAGACATCCCGAAGCTCTCTATTGTAAGGAGGATTCTCAAAAAACTTTCTAACCATCCAGTAACTTCCAAGTATGAGAACCAATGTTATGTGGAGAACGAGAGTTGCAGCAATTGTCGGCTGCATGAAACGCATGAAGAACATTATGAACGGATTTATCTCCATAATCGCGAAATGCTTGCTAAATCCATAAACTGTTAAGGAATAATCCAGAAAAAGAGCCACCAAAGAAATAAAAATAAAAAAATAAAAAAAGGTCTTAAATCTCACTATAGCGTCACCGCCTTTGTTTTGAGGGGATTATTGACTCTATGCTTCTATCGCGTAGACTCTAAGGACTATCCGTCCAGTGACGTCGTTCGGATAAACTGGCATTGTGTTCTCGTAGATCACACCGCTGACTGTGAGGTTTGTGCCTGGCGCGTACCCGAGTCCATCCGGTCCATCAAGTTCCAGCGTTACCGGATCGGTTATCGCAGTTCCGTTTGTTACTAGCGTAACTTTTTGTGTTACGCTTCCAACGGTCAGCTCGATGGAGAGATCGTCGAATAGCACTGTCCAGTTATCACCCGCAGCCGGCGGGTTTATCAATATCCTGATTTTATAGTTCTCTGCAGTGTTTGATCCTATCGTTATGTTCGGCAGACCAACCAAGTCTTCATGCCCGTTGTGTACCGCGCCAGCTTCCCAGACTCTGGAGATTTCCACCGATTGCGTTAGTGGCTGAACTCCAACCGGTGCAGTCCAAATGTAAAACTGTACAGCAGCCATTCCGAGTATCACCGCCATCATTGCTAGGAAGACGCCCACGAATGTCTTTCCTTTAAATCCTATTCTTTCCATTCGATCCTCCAAAAAAAAACACTATAGTCTCCCTATTTATATAACTTGCTTTTTTTTCGTCAAATTGCGAAAATTCTTCAAAAATTGCATGGTGCGGCCGGCGGGATTCGAACCCGCGTCACGGGCCCGGGGAGCCCGGGTCTTAGACCAGGCTAGACCACGGCCGCCAAATTTCAATCATCCTCAATAATCTAAAGTCTTTCGCGCGCAACCTCTGCAAGTTCAGTCTTCGTTAGCAGGCCTACTAGCTCCTCAGCCGGATTCACGACCGGCAATCCAGAAATTCTCTCCGCCAACATCAGCCTAGCAGCTTCCGCCAGAGTCCAGTCGGTTCTAGCCACCTTCGGCGGACTCATCACCTCACCAGCAGTCATTGTTCTCACCCTATCAGCTTCTATTTGGACGGTTTTCTCTACGATATCTATCAGAACGATATTTCCGACTAGATTCCCCCTCTCCATCACCGGAAGTACCACCAAATCTTCTTCCACCATGGTCTTCCTGCATTGGGGGAGTTTTTCCGCCAATCCGACTGTTCTGGGTCCAGACTGCATAACTTCTCCGACAAAAACGTCATCAAAATCGAGGCAAACTTTCGCAAAGTCCAGTTTTGTTATTATTCCGATTCCCTTAGATCCCTCGACAACTGGCAGACATCCGATATTTCTCTCCAACATTATCTCCGCAGCTCTCTTCGCCGTAACGTTAGGGTCAACTGTTATGGGATTTTTAGTCATGATATCTCCAACTTGGATCGGTCCCAGAGTACCTTTTCGCGGGATTTCGATTCTCGCGATGTCTTTTTCCGTCAGCACACCCACGAGTTTTTCTCCCTCCACAACAACAAGTCTGGATATTTTTCTCTCTTTCATGATTCTGACAGCCTCCCCAAGAGAAACACGAGGGTCGATCGTCATAAGCGGAGAACTCATGATGTCTTTAACTCTCATTTCTCATCCTCCGAGGAGAAGACAAAAATTCACACCATCAGCCTGAGTATGTCTCTTTCCGTTATTATCCCAACCAACATGTCGTCACTCACGACTGGCAAACCTCCGCATCCTTTTTCCCTCATCAAGGTTGCAGCCTCTCCTATGTCTGCCTCAGGAGAAATCTTCAAGACATTTCTAGTCATTATTTCCTCAACGGGCACCGAGACCACGTCGTCAATTTTCTGACTCATGAGGTATTCGAAAACCTTCCCAGTTCCAAAATATTTCAATATATCCATACTTGTGATGATTCCCACAAGCTTTCCGTTTTCCACCACTGGAAGCCGCCTCACATTCCAGTCGATTATTCTCTTCATTACTTCTAAAATCGGATGTGAAGGCTCAACCGTCACAACCCTTCTCGTCATATAATACCCAACACTATATCCTGTCCTCTCAGGCAAAAACTTCACAAAATCTCTGTCTGTAACAACCCCAGCTATTTCATTCTTCTCGTTGGTCAGAATTAGTCCTCCATGTCCACTGCTCAGCAAAAGCCCAGCTGCTTCAGGAATTTTGATGTACATGCTTGCTTTGGGAAAATCTTTCTCCATGATCACTCTGACCGGCTCGTTTATCGCCGAGTAAAAGCTCCCTGCAAACTTTTTCTGCACGATTTCATGCTTCTTCCCACCACCGAGAAAGCTTATGACGTCTCTAGATCTCACGATTCCCTCGATTTTCTTAGTGCCAGTCTGCACGATCGGAACTCTTCTTATTTTATTCTTGACCATCAGGCTAACTATCTTCAAAATAGGGGTCGTCGATGTAGCAGTAACAACATCTCTATTTGCGATTTTCATCACTTCTCCTTCCTCTCTGTGAAGTCTCGATTTAAACTCCAGAGGCCCCCTGTCTCCATACCCATACGATGGAATTCTTCTCAATCGATCACCTGCATATCATCTTCAGTATGTCTTCTCTGCTCACTATCCCGACCAGTTCTCCATTTTTCACAACTGGTAGCCTTTTAATCTTTCTCTCGAGCATGAGTCTCATCGCTTGTACCACCTCGGAATCCTGCTCAATCGTAACAGCAGGCGATTTCATAACACTTCTGACCTTGGTTTTTCTTTCTTTTCTGGATTCTTCCGATAACCTCGCACTACCTTCTCTTATGATGTCGCTTCTAGTTATAATGCCAATAACAATCTTCTTCCCCCCTCTCACCTCAACAACAGGCACTCCCGAGAAGTGAGATTTTTCCATTATTTCCCAGATTTTTACGATTTCATCCTCCGGGCTGCACACGACAGGATCTCTTGTCATGATGTCCTCCACCTTGACTTTTAGACTAGAGAGCTCAACCAATCTCTGCACAATATCCTCGGCCCTGATCATCCCGACAATGGTTCTGTTTGTTTGATCCATCACAACCGGCAACCCGTCAAGCCCAAAATCGATTAGGGCTTTGACTACCCTTTTCAACTCAGTGGCCGGTGTGATCAAAACCGGCACGATTGACATAATTCCGCTTACAGGTATGTTCGATCTTGTCGAACTTACTCGGAGGATTTCACGCTGAGTGATAATCCCTTCCAGCATACCACCATCGACTACTGGCAAGATTCTCCATCCGGTTTCGCGCATTATAGCTCTGGCTTTAGTAACGAGATCTCTCGATCCTACACTGGGAAAAGTTTTAACCATAACTTCTCTTGCCGTGAGGCCACCAAGTGAGACCCCAGGACTCCTCAAACAATCTACCTTTCTATCTCATCTCTACAGCTTTCACACACCCACATTCCATTGACTTCGTAAAGGTGAGTGGTAAACTCTCCGCAGATCTCGCAGACACTACCCTCTATTCTCTCACCCGTTGCCATTGGCTGCGTCATGTTTGCCTCCAAGAGCTCCGGGGAAATTCTCATTATATCCCTCGTTGTGATTATGCCGACCAGCTTTCCACCATCAACCACTGGAAGCCTTCTTATGTGATTTTTAGCCATAACTCTGACAGCGTCAAGCACATCAGTCTCTGGTGTTACAGTAATCACAGGCTTAGACATTATCTTTTTCACTAGAACCTTGCTGGGTCTGAGATCTGTGCTTATCACCTTCATCAACAAATCTCTCTCGGTGACTATCCCAATCGGTTTTCCTTTCTGTACGACAACGATGCTGCCAACGCTTCTGCTCGCCATCATCTTCGCAGCTTTCATCACAGAGCTCTCTGGTCCTATAGTAAGAACGTCTTTCGTCATTATTTCTCCGACGAGCACTCTATTCCTCATTGCTCTCAATTTTCTATTTGCGCAACGAGTTATTATAAATAACTTTCTAATCGATTGTTGATGGTCAGATGTGGGAAGAGTGGAAAAAGTTTGCTGCAACGGCCGCGGTTGAGTTGGTTGAACCCGGCATGACGGTCGGTCTCGGTTCTGGAACTACAATGGCTGAAGTTGTTAAAGCTCTTGCCAGGAAGAAAATAAAAGCGAAGTATGTTCCTTCTTCAGAGCAAATAGCAAAGTTGGCTTCAAGACTCGGTCTGAAGCTCTACGAACTCGGCGGAGAGCTCGACTTAACGATAGACGGCGCGGATGAAATAGATACTTCCTTCAACATGATTAAAGGCAAGGGTGGTGCGCTGACTCGGGAAAAAATACTGGCTAAAGCCGCAAAAAAAGTCGTAATCGTAGTCGACAGAACGAAACTCGTGAAGAAACTCGGAAAGAAAAACCCAATCCCAGTCGAAGTCATTCCGTTCTCCCTGCGGTTTACATCCGAAGAAATAAAGAGACTCGGCGGAAAGCCAGAACTCAGACTCTTTGGTGAAAAACCGTTTGTTACGGACAACGGGAATTATATCCTCGACGTTCGATTTAAAAAAATAACAAATCCGAAAAGCTTGGAGAAAAAGTTGAATGAAATTCCTGGCGTTGTCGAGAACGGAATTTTTACCGATCTAGCAGATATTGTCATCGTAGGTCACGAAGGCGGCTACGACGTTATCAAAAGCAAAAGAGAATTCCTCGGACTCTTCAGCAAACTTTAAGATTTGATGTTTTCGAGATATTTTTGGGCCGGGGTAGCTCAGATGGTTAGAGCGTGGGACTCATAGCCTACGTCCAATAGGCTGTGAGTGCTGACTTTCGGATGATGGGTGGGAAATCCCAAGGCCGCGGGTTCGAGTCCCGCCCCCGGCACCACTCTATTGCTTCTTTTTCTTTCTCAGAATTAGTCCCATTAGAAATATCACAAATGCGAGCATGATCACCCAGATCAACGATCCTGAGGAAACGCCGACTGAGTCTTCCTCGATCTCGTTTGTTACCTTCCCCTTAAAGGTGATTCCGTAATATTTAACAGTGTTTTCTTCATTTTCAAAACCACAGTTAAAATCAACTCTAAACCAAAATGATCCAGAGGACTTCGCTCTGATTGTGACATCTACGACAAAATTTTCTACTTCCGCGATAAACACAGTTGCGGGATGATTTATATCTACAACTTTGTTATCGTTGTTATCCGTAATATGCACTAAGACATTTCTCGAAAAGTTGTTGACAATCGTAATTGGATACGTTATAGTTTGATTCTCCACAAGTTTCAAGTTCAAGCTGTTTAACTCCGCAGGATATCTGATGCTCAAAGAAGCGCTCACAAGCGTGGAACCCAAAAGCCAAAACAACACGACGATCCCGATAGCACTTTTTCGCATCTCCTTTCCACTAAAACTCAGAAATCGACATTTTTAAAGGTTATACCAAAATTTCGTTATCGCTTTCTTGATCGTTCCGGACACTCCGAGAACTTCACAGCCACGCTCTACGAGTTCTTTTCTTATCCGTGGGAGGTCCAAATGTCGACATCTGATAACAACCCCGTTGGCTGGAAGTTTTCTGATTATCTCGCATCCAACTATACCCTCAATTATTTCTGGTTTACCACGCACGACTATGTATCTTCTTCTTTCTCTACGCAACCCGACACCCCAAGAAGATAATTCCTGATGATGCGTGTAGCGTTTTCAACCTTTGCCGGTCTGGCGAGCACCTTCACTTTCACATGAATCACATCATCTCCTTCAGAAAGCTTTACTTTTCCTTCATAAGCCTCCTGTTTGGAGAGCCGCAGGTAGAGATGACAAGAGCTATCGAACTTATTTTTCAAATTCTCGATTAAACTCTTCAAATCTTCTCTGCTCATTTTTCTGATTAGATCATCAAGACATGACTGAGCCTTCTTTCCATGGCATTTACCAAAAAATTTTGTGATGGGATTTCCGTAGTGACCTCTTAAAAGATTTTTTTCAACTCCGATATTTTCAGGAAGCACTACTTGCAAACACTTCAACACCTTGTTCTCGTTCTCAGTGGCATGAGCGAAAACAGTGACCTCGAGATTATCCACTATTCTTTTCATTCTACTCATTCGCCCTAGCGCTCGGCCTTACTTTCTCCGCACCTTTTCCTTTCCGTCTCAGTCCACGCATCTTTTTTCCAGCGCTGGTGAGCCCCCTGAACGCTCTTCCTTTATGTTGGGGTTCGGCTATCCATTTCAGCTGTGGATCGCTTTTTATAACCGGATGATGCGGATCTACAAGGATGACTTCATAATACTCATGTGTTCCATCAGATGCAACATGGTAGGAATTCAAAACTTCCATGTTTGGAAATTTTCTAGCTGCTCTTTCTTCCGCAATCACCTGCAGACTCTTTCCAGGCGTAATCTTTCTAACTCCCATTCTTTTAGGTTTTCTTCCTCTAGATGGTCTAGGTTTCCTTCTTCCACCCTTTCTGACCCTCACCCTTACGACAATTATCCCTTGCTTGGGTTTGTAGCCCAGACTCCTAGCTCTTCTCGGTTTAGTAGGTCTCTCAACTCTGACGATCGCCGGACCTTTTCTCCACTTTATGAGTCTCTCTTTCATCACAGCTTCTAAATCCTCTTCAGGTATGTTGTATCGTCTCACTCTAGCCCACCACAATCTTTCTAATTTTCTCTGCGATTATAAGCGCAGCCTCTCTCTGCGCCTCCACGGTCGAAGCTCCAATATGAGGAGTGAGCACAGTATTCGGACATTCCAAAATCGGACTGCCAACCGGTGGTTCCTTTTCGAAAACGTCCAAGCAAGCTCCTCCAAGTCTACCTGATTTAAGCGCCTCCGCAAGCGCCATTTCATCCACAATTGGTCCTCTCGATGTGTTCACAAGCACAGCTCCAGGCTTCATCATCGCAATTTCTCTTTCTCCGATCATTCTCCGTGTTTCTTCTGTCAATGGCACGTGAATGGACACAAAGTCGGAATTTCTCAAGAGTTCCTCAAGTCCAACATATTTCCCGCCAACCTCTTTAGCAAAATTCTCGTCTCTTACGACATCGTAAAACAGCAGATTCATCCCGAAAGCTTTCGCTCTCTTTGCCACTTCTTTTCCAATGTTTCCAGTTCCTATTATTCCAAGAGTCTTCCCACGGAGCTCTCTACCCATCATGGCTTTTTTCTCCCACTTTCCACTCTTCATGCTCATGTCGGCTGCTGGAATTTTTCTAACAATCGCCAACATAAGCCCGATTGTTAGCTCCGCAACCGCAACGGATGGTGCTTCTGGAGCATTTACTACGATGATTCCTCTCTCCCTTGCGGCGGCCACATCTATGTTGTCAAGCCCAACACCAGCCCTCGCGATTATTTTAAGTTTTTTTCCTGCTTCAATAACTTCTTTAGTCACTTTTGTTGCACTTCTAACCACGAGAATATCCGCATCCTTTACACGCTCAAGAAGTTCTTCTATCGACATTCCGGGTCTTACCTCTACCTCTCCGAGCTTACGGAGTTCTCGCACACCGTCTTCGTGAATGTTGTCTGCTACCAATATTTTCATCACAATCCCTTCGTCGCCACTATCTTTATCACATCTCCTTCCTTCAACTCATAGTCTTCTCCGATTCTTCTTTTTGTTTTGGCGTCGACAGCATATAAAAACGTTTCTCCTAGATCTGTGTGAATCTTGTATGCAAACTCCCTTACCGTAGTCCCGCGTCTTACCAGAAACGCATCGGGTAGAACATTCCCGTTCTTATCCGCAAACTTGTTTTCATCGCTTACAGGATATACAACTATTAATTCCAGCAAATCTCTGACCGCTATCTCTATAGCTTGCTGAACGCCAGTGCCTCCAAACTTCTCCATAAGTTTCTTCACCCTTTCAAGCGCCGATTTCTGAAGATCGGTGAGCTTTTCTGGATGTTTTATAATGAAGCTAGGATCTCCGGGCTGGTAGGAAATGATATCTTTCTCCGCTGCTCTTCTCAGTATCAGCTCAGCCTCCGCGGACGCAGGAACAGTGAGATATCCAGCATGTTTTAACCTTTCGATGTTTTTCTCGGCCGTCGGAACATCACATTTGTTTGCAACTATTATCATCGGTTTGCTAACCTTCTGCAGCTCGCCAGCAAAAGACAGAAGATCCTCATCCGACCACTTCTCCGGGTCCCCCCTATCAACGCCGGCCTTCTTTATCGCCTCAATTACCTGCTCTTCGGTTATCCCCAATCCTGTCATTATCCTTGCAATCTCCTTCGCAAGATCCAATCTCTGATATTTTGTTCGTCTAGCAAAGCTCTTCCAATCTTTAGCCAGAATTCCTTTTATCCACATTCTGATTTCATTTTCCAAGAACTTCACGTCCTCCAGGGGGTCGTGACTTCCAGGTTCACATACTCTCCCCTCTTTGTCTGTTGATCCGGATGCGTCCACAATGTGCAGAAGCGCGGCAGCCATTCTCAAGTCGTCCAAAAACTTGTTCCCGAGACCCCTCCCCTCATGTGCGCCCTCGACAAGTCCTGCAACATCTATGATCCTTACCGGGATAAATCTGGTTCCATTAATGCACATCGAATTCTGAGGATTACATTTGACGTTTAACTCTCTACATGGACATGGACGTCGAATGTAGGTCACGCCGATGTTTGCCTCAATTGTTGTAAACGGATAATCAGCAACCGGAGCGTTGAGGAGAGTAGCAGCGTTAAAAAACGTAGTTTTCCCGGAGTTCGGTTTTCCGACCAATCCAATCTCCATCAAGTCTTTTCCCTCAGGAACCAGTTTCTTTCAAGCTTGCTGCCAAAACTTCTGACACCTTCCTTTACAAGCTGTGCCCGTAATCTTGCCGCATATTCTTCGGAAATCTCGCCTTTTTTCTCGAAATAATTGATTATCTCTAGCGCTTGTTCGTCCGTATCACATCTTCTCAAAAAGTCAATCAGGTTCGGTCTCTCTCCTATTGCAGTTTTTTCTCCTTCCTCAATCGAACTTCTGACAGAGCTTATCCTATATCCCTGGGATCCTAAAATTTCTCTGGCGAGATTCGGAAACTTTCTTTTGAATTCTTCAATATCAATCTCCATTGTTTTACGACTCCTTGGGTCTCCATTTTTTCTTTTTAACTTGTGGCTTCGTGTAAACAAATGTACCCGGCGGCACATCTTCGTAGACATACGTTCCGGGACCAATTGCGGAGTTTGGTCCGATTTTAACTCCAACATTTATGGTGCAGTTTATACCCGTCTTTACATTATCAGCGATTATAGTTCCAAGCTTCCTTCTCCCGGAGCTCACAACCTTCCCATCGATTTTCATTTTTATCGGTCTTTCATCAAGCCTCAGATTGGCTATAGTTGTTCCAGCGCCAAGGTTGCAGTTACTCCCGATAACGCTGTCCCCAACGTAAGAAAGGTGCCCCACATGTGTGTTATCCATGATAATCGAATTTTTGATCTCAACCGCGTTTCCTATTCTCACATTGTCTCCAATGCTCGTGCAGGGTCTGATGAAGCAGTTCGGCCCGATATCACAATTCCTTCCGATATAAGTCGGCCCGATTATGTATGAACCAGACCTTATTGTCGTCCCCTCTCCTATGTAGACTTTACCTTCTATGTGCGCTCCCACCTCAATCTTTCCATGAATCTCATGTTTGATACCTTGGAGAAAATACTCATTAGCGACCAAAAGGTCCCAAGGTCGTCCAATGTCGGCCCAGAGCTTCACAGGTGAAACATGGATGCTCTTTCCTTCATCTATCAAAATCTGCATAGAAGTGGTAAGCTCATATTCTCCCCTAACAGACTTTGGTGTTCTGTGTATTGCCTCGAAAATCGCTGGATCAAAAATATATATTCCAGCGTTCGCCGTTCTGCTTTTTATTCTCTTGGCTTTTTCAACAATTTTCACAACTTTTCCGTTCTCCACAAAAACGATTCCAAACTGTTCAGGCTGATCAACTTCAATGGTCGCCATCACTCCGCCGAAATTCCCATTATCTTTCACCCTCTCATACTTTTCAAGCAGACCTTTCATTGATTCGAAGTCAACGAGCGTGTCTCCATTCATCGCTATGAACCTTTCTTCTCCGACAAAGTCCTCAGCCATGCCTAGTGCGTTCGCAGTTCCAAGCAGCTTCTTTTGCTCGATGTAATGAAGCTTTAATCCCAGTTCTCTTCCATCCTTATATCTGTCAATTATCTGCTCCTTTCCGAAGCCAACTATTAAAGCAACTTCCTCCACGCCCAAACTCTTAAGGAGGAGCAATACATGATCTAGGGCCGGTTTTCCGGCCACAGGCAATAAGAACTTCGGTTTTGTGAAAGTTAGCGGTCGCAGTCTCTTGCCCAATCCAGCAGCTAACACAACCGCTTTCATTTTCTCATATTCACTAATCGCGGTGTTTCTCTATAAAGCCATATCTAAATGATTTTTTCCACAACCTTGGAAGCCTTCTCGACGAGCATTTTGGTGACTTCTGGGCTTCTACCTTCCGCCGTTATTCTTATGTAAGGTTCAGTCCCGGAAGGACGCACGAGTACCCATCCATCTTCAGTTTCTACTCTGATTCCATCAACCGTTGTTAAGGAAATGGTTTCCAGCATTCTTGGTAATTCTTCGGAGACCTCTTTCATGACTTTTTCCTTTATCTCGTTGGGGCATGCTATCTTCTTCCTCGCTATTGGAAATTCTGGAAGCTCATCTGCTAGTTCTGAGAGTGGTCGTCCTATCTCCTCGAGCATCATCAGAACTTTGATTGCTCCGAGTGGTCCATCTGGCGCAAGATGAAGGTCAGGAAATATCATAGCACCACTGGGTTCTCCTCCAAATTTTGCGCCATATTTGGCAACTTCACAAGCCACGCTCACGTCTCCTACCTTGGTCCTAACTACCCTGCCTCCAGCCTTTTCCACGGCTTCGTCTACGATCATAGATGCATCAACTGTCGTGACAACGGTTCCTTTGCTTTTCACGATCCAGCTGGCGAGCATTGCCACTAGCTTATCTCCGCCAACAAACCTTCCGTGATCGTCAACGACAGCCACCCTATCCGCGTCTCCATCATGCGCTATCCCGAGATCCGCCCTAACCTCCTTTACTATCCTGCAGAGGACTGTTAGGTTTTCTTCGTTTGGTTCTAAGCCTCTTCCCGGAAATCTGCCATCCAAGTGACAATTCAGCCCGATTACTTCGCATCCAAGCTTTCTCAGAAGAAATGGTGTAACAACGCTGCCAGCGCCATTGCCGCAATCTACAACAACTCTAAACTTTCTTTCAAGTTGCAGATTTTTGAGTATTTCCTGTATGTAGGTTCTGCAGACATCAATCTTTCGTGATTTTCCAACAAACTTCCACTCAACACCTTTCCAAGATTTTTCAAAATAGATTCGCTCTATCTCCCTTTCCATCTCCGCTGTATATGCCATTCCGCGCTCATCCCAAAATTTTGCTCCATTGTACTCGGGTGGATTGTGGGATGCTGTTATGACTGCTCCAGCTTTCTTTCTGAGAATTCTCACAGAAAAAGCCAAGGCTGGAGTCGGCGCAATTCCTCCATCGAGTACTTGGCATCCGCCGCCCATAATCCCGGCCATTAGTGCGTTCGCCAAAATCTCTCCAGATAATCTAGGGTCTCTGGCAACAATTACCTCCCCTCCGCCAATGAAAGTCGCCAAAGATTTTCCAATTTCTATGAACATTTCTGGTGTTATATCATGACCGAAAACTCCTCTTATCCCAGAAGTTCCAAAAAGTCTTCCCATTATCTTCCCTTATGTCTGCTGAGGCTTTTTCAAAATCTTGCTCTTGTAAACTTCAATTCTGCGGATAGGATGAATAACCTTTATCGCCTTGAGGATATCCATTGCGAGCTTTCCGAGCACCATTTCCTGCACAAACTGATCAAAAGTTCTCTCCGCAGCTCTTTTTTGTATGATTTCTCTTATCATCTTCCTCATAGTGGAGATCTTAGAACTCTTAGTCTTCCCCGCCGTTATTGCCATCGAAGTTATCCTCATTTGATATCCGTCTGTTGTCTGCACAGGAGTTATTTCGTCGACTTTCTCGCTTCTTCTTCTAACCAGACTTCTGATGTAGTCTTTGACCATCTCATGTCCATCAAACTCTGTATGAGCTTTCGTATCCTCAACCTTGGTTATCTTAAAATAGAGTTTGACATATGACTTTGAAGGGTCATTGAAAATATCACCGAGCGTAGTTTCGAAGACTCTCCCGATTAAGTGCGAGGGATCCGAAGCAGGGGTCTCTCCTACCATCGCTCCTCCGAACATCGAAGGAGCGTATACTTCATACCAGACTTTCTCCTTCCAACTTTTGATTTTCTTCCTCTCAGTAGCCTCTGTCATCCGATCACCCTATCTCTCACGATTTTCGGCCATTTTTCCATCTCCATCCCATGCTGAGCTAAAAAGCCCACGACCCATCTGTTTGTTCCAAATCCGCAACATCCAGTCCAGACCTCCCTTCCTCTTGCTTCTTTTATTCTAAAGCTTTTTGCAAATTTATTTCCATGTACGTTATAGGACCCTACTTCGAGCCATTCTTGATTGTAAGGCAGAAAAACTTCTAGGTCGTAAGTGGCAGCACCGACTTCTCCTTCGGACCCTTCACGCAAATAGAAAGGTGTTGCTACTTTAACCCTCCATTCCATTCCGAGTTCTTCCGCCAGTGCCACACTTCTTTCCACCATCTCATCCCTGATTTTTCTGATATCCTCTGGTTTTCCGAGCATTATCGCCTCAATTCGCTGGAATTCTTGAACTCTGGTCAGTCCTTCCACACCTCCGCCTTCCCACCTATACGTCCATCCGCTGCGATCGAACTGCTTAACCGGAAGTTCTTCCATTTTCACGATTTTTCCGGAAAACTGCTGATAGAAGGGTTCACACTGGGCAGGAGCGAGGACATAAGCAGGATTCTTGAGAACTTTTCCGAGTTCTATCACATCGATTTCTTTCTTCAGCCTGATTTTTTGCTTAAATTTCTCAAAAGCTTCTGGGTCTCTTGGGGGAGGACAAACATAATACATTCCTTCCGGAACGTTGTCAAGATAACCTGGCATCTTCATCATGACCTTGAGCGGTATGAGTTTTGGTAAAAGGACTTCCTCAAACCCCATCGGCTTGATAATTTTTTCAACAATTAAATCTTCGATGGCAGTGAAAAGTTTAGCATAAGGAGAGGCATAAATCCATTGGCCTCTCCCCGGAAATTCTTTCACCCATCCAAGCTCGAGAGCTAGTTTGAACGGATCCTCTTTGAACTTGTGCTCTTTTGGTTCACTTCTCTTTACTATTTTTTCTTCTTCCACTCTCGGAATTTCGACAAGGGCTTTTTCTGCATCTGCGACTAGTCTGTCGATCATTCTTTTTCTGATGTCTGCTTCCCCCAAGTTGTTCAAAATCAAAACGATTTCTTTTGTTCCTTTTTCTATCTTGCAAGGCAAATTGCTTAGTCTATCTGTTGCGGTTTCCGGATCTATGCAGGGTATCCTTATTCTACAGTTTGGAATTTCAATTGTTTTCAATCCTATTTTATGTTTTTTTCCAAGTTCTTCAGACATTACACGGGCAAACCGAAGTAAGACATCGTGTGCCCGAACTTTTCTGCCCGACTCCAACATAAGAGTAACGGAGTCACCTTCTATCTTGAAGCCCGTTATTTTCGCAGCATCTTCTTTATCGCGGGCACCTTTTACGAGCAAATCTTCATTTTTATGCAAAATTTCAGAAATCTCCACCTTGATTTCCTCAATTGGTTTTCTGAAGACTATTTTGCCCTCTAGTTCGAATCTCATTCTTCCACCTTCTCTTTTGTAAATCCAAGTCCGATTGCCTCCTCTGCAGCTTGGAGACAAGAAAGGAGGTCATCGATCGTGGCAATCAATGTTCTAATCCTTCCACTGAAATTTATCTCCGTAAAGATAACACACCCTTCGCTTTTAGTGATTATTTTCATCTCATTTGGAGCTTCTAAGTTATCAGGTGTTAAGGCTTCCGCCAACGCTCTGGCAGTTTTTTCGTCCTCATATTCGATTTCTAGTTCCGCTTTCATTTTCATAGCGTTCCCCAGATATTTCTTCTCCATTAGGTTTTATTCTGATGCTTCCCAGCCTAATTTCGGTAATTTTCTCTGGATTTTCAACCGCTGTAATGATTTCGATATATTTTTCCCGCATGTTAAATCCGTCTACTATCCCCAAACCAAGTAATTTCCTTTCCTCGTCGACCAATCCAACTAGAAGTCCTTTCATAATTTGGAGATTTTCTAAGAAATGAACTTTTTCTCCCAGTTGCCAGAATTCGTAATCCTCATGCTTTCCAAGGATTCGACACTTGTTGGTGTCAATTCTCACTTTTCTTGCATTTTCAAAGTATTTCGCGAAGTTTAGCCTTCTTATCTCAGCTCTTTCTCCTCTGCTTCTTCTTCTAACGTGAGGCGAAACGGGTATTCGTTGAATTTTCCAGTTCGGGAAAAATCTCAGAATTCGTTCGAGTTCACAAGTTCGTTGCAGTCCAACAACTATGTCTGGCTCAAGTAATTCTTCGGTCAAAATTTGTAGAAAAGCCCCCAGCCCGGTTATCCAGCCAGGCGTGTTAATCAGTAGAACGTCGGCCAAAGTGGAGCCCTTTTTCGTCAATTTAGCCATACCGGCCAAGAATTCTGGTATATGGTTCGCGAGTGAGACATTGCCCACGAAATAAGACGCCACCATTGGCACCTCCGAAAGAAGGCATACAGGTTTTTCGAAAATACCCAAAGCTACAGTGGTGGGCGGTCCGATATCGCTTTGTCCGACGTCTCCATCAACAACAGCAACTTTAAGCCCATTTTGAAAAAGGACATTTCCAACATACGTCGCAAAGAAGGTTTTTCCCACATCCACCTCTCCTATTATGAGAACCTTGCCCCTAGATTTTTGGATTTTCTCAATGACTTTTGTCCAATCTTCCGGAATCGCAACCCCCGTTAACTCTTCCAACCTTCCCTCCTCCCCCAACTGATATTCGACAAGCGAACGTGTCAGAACCTCAATCGGAACGGATCTCAATCTTGGAACAACAATTTGGTCTCCCTCAGTTCGTAATCCGCCCGACACGCGCAGACTGCCGCTTATTATTCGAAGATTTGCCGGTCCCTCGAGTCTGTACAATTTTCCCGGAGGAAGTTCAATTTTCATAATTCATCAGAAAATTGTCAGTTAATTTCAAATATTTATCTCCGTGAGTATCTCCTCTGTTAAAGAGACCAACTCCTGTAAAACTTTGTACATTGGTACTCCGGACGACGCGAAGAATCCGGCGGCATTAGCATGACCACCCCCACTGATTTTCTCATTGGGGTATCTTTTCCTAAGTTTTTCAGCAAGCCTCGCCAGAAACTCGCCGCAGTTGATGATTTTTCCATCTGTCCGCATAGAAATATGTGTTCCTATTTTCTTTGGACAAAATACGATGATTACTGTTTCCTCTCCTTCCTTTTTAAATTCATTCATGTGTGCAAAGGCAACAAATGGTAGAATCGCAGAGAAAGCTGTTTGTTCTGCTCTGCGAATCTCTCTAGCGAAAATTAGATAAATGGATGCATTGCCGACCTTTCCAAGATGTATAGGATTTTTGACACGTTTCTCTAAAATTTTCCAGTCGTTTTGAAATTTTTCGTAAACTTCTCCGATAAGTTTACCACTTTTGGTGGAGAGAAATTCCTCCACGTTTTTTGGATATTTTCCAGTTTCGGAGAGTTCAATGAAGAAGTTTAGAACAAGATCGGGGCCATAAGGTATATCTAGGCCAAAATCTTCAGAATAGAGATGCGCAAGTGTTCCAGCATGAACAATTTCTGTAATTTTATGTAAAATGGCAGTTTTTGTTCGGTCTTCTGTGTCAAACATTGTTGGTTTCTCCTTCACTATCTCGAAAATTTCTGGAATTTTTGGTCGGACATATTCTAAGAAAGGTCTTGCGAACGGCTGACATTTACCGCTGACGACATCAAACGCGAAATCTCCTCTACAGCCCATCGCGCAAATGAAATCTTCGATTTCTCCAGATATACCAAGCTTCGTCATAATCATATGGCAAAGAAGTGTGGTCGCAGCAGCATATTCTTTATTATCAGATCTTGGATTGAACACTTTGCAGATTTTAGGCATGCCCTGGGGCTGGTGGTGATCTATAATCAACACATCGCTCGCAATTTCGCAAATTTCATCGTAGTCTTCAAAAGTTCCCTTGTCAGAAACTATCAGCAGGTCGAATCTCCCCTCTTTTCCGAAACTTTCCACATCCTTCTTGGTTAGTTTGAAATCTGGAGGCATAACCGAGATTGTTTCAATTCCTCCGTATTTTTTTAGCATTCTTTTTAACAGAAAAGCACTGCAGACTCCATCTACATCGTTATGAGAAAAGTTTAAAACTTTAGATTTTTTTCCAAGACCTTTGATTGTTTCGATAGCGTGTTTAAAGTCAGAATTCTCTCTGTATAGTCTCTCAACCTGTTCAAAGTAGTTCATGCACCTCCTCCCAAATATCTATCCAGCGCCCTCAGAAAATCATCAAGCTTTTCTTTTCTCACTCTTGCAGAAGCTGCCACATCGTGTCCACCTCCGTTTTCTCCAACTTCGCTCGCCGCTTTCCTCACAGCCTCTCCAACATTGTAGCCCGCATCAGCAAGACCAAGAGTCGCTCGCACGGAAATTTTTAGTTCATTTTCATTTATCACGCTTATTCCCGCGGCGGGCTTGTCTTCTTTAAGGATCGCAGACTCGAGTAAAAGAGAAATAGCCTCGCCTATCATGAGAGGTCCAATTTCAGGACAGAAAATGTAACGGAAGTTTTTCATTTCTTTAAAGCTTTCCATCTTTTTCATTATCTGTTGTAAAATTTTCAGCATCTCTTTTTGTCTGGTTTCAAATCTATCCAGAGCGGTATTCAACATCCCCTTATCTCCGATTGCAACCGCAAATCCAACATCGGCCGAATTCATATCAGCACAGCTATCAAGCAAATACGCGAAATCTCTTAAGTCATTAGTTCCCACAAGTTCTTTTTGTTTATCAATGTAAATTTTTCCCCATATCAGATGTCCAAGATCTTCGCCAATGTTGGTTTTCGCAATGATAGCGTCCCGCAAAGTTTTCTCGCTTTCTTCATCAAGCTCACAAATGGACACTGACGGATCGATGTCTAAATTTTCTAAAAGTTTTCTACTTTCATCGATGTCTCCAGAAAGTCCTGGCAGATAAGGTCTGGTGGAGAGCCAAAGAGAAAAAAGAACTGATCGCAGACTTCTCCCTGCAAGTTTTAATCCTTCCTTTATTTCCACCATGCCGAAATCTACCGCTTGTTTTAGAAATATCGCGTTTGCTCCTTGGAATCCATCTACAAACTCTTGCCTATCTCCAATTGCCCCTACTAGAGCAAGTCTGATGAGTGACTTGAACTTTGCTCCCATACTTTCGGCCACGAGATACGCCACACCACTAGCACTTATGTCCCGTCCGCCATTTATTCCAACCGTATGCGAGTGAACGCATCTCAAATTAGAATGAGTCTTGAGCTCACCAGCATGATGATCGATCAAAAGAACGGTTTTTCCCTTAGCCAGCAGATGTTTATGGATGTCTTCAAGCTGAGTGGTGCCTTGGTCTACAAAAATGAATACCCCGCAACTTTCTCTGCTTAGTTTTTCTATTTCATCACTTCTCATGGGTTTACAAAATTTCACAACGTATGGAACGTTATAATAATGAAGACATCTGGCCAAGATGGCAGCTGCAGAAATCCCATCCGCATCGACGTGGGAAATGATTTTGACGCTTTCGCCCTCTTCTAACTTTTCTCTCAAAAATTCAGCTGCTTCCTGTGCATCTCGCTGGAGTGACTTTAACTTTTCTCTCATTCAATCCCCAAAGGGGTTCATACGAGCAAGCTGGCCTTTTCTCTGTCATATCTCCAGTCTGGAGGCAATTCGCCCTTTCTCTTGTAGTATCGTACAAGTCTGTTTATTCTTGATTCTACGATTTCCAGAGCTCTTTTTGTTTTATAATCTTTCTTGTGTTTAGAAAGGTGATCATAAAGTTTTACAGCCTTTCTTATGACATTCGCCAAATCTTCTGGGAGCTTTGGCATGAGTCCGTGTTCCTTGAGAATTTGTTTTACAGTCTTTCCCGTGATTTCCCGGACGCTAGGTACCGCATACTGATCTCTGAGTATCAACCCTATCTTACTTGGTGGATTTCCTTCTTTGGCAAGCTTTACCACGAGTTTCTCAACTTCTTCAGAGTTTGGTATCTCGAGTCTCATCTTCTTCCCCTATACCTTCTCCATATTTCCCTTTAAACCAAGTTAAAAACTTTCTGACTGCTATCCCACGATGAGAAAGAGCATTCTTCTCCTCAGTAGTCATCTCTGCATAAGTTTTGCCATTTATTTCGAAAATTGGATCAAATCCAAATCCGTGTGTTCCTCTCTCTTCAAAGGCTATTTTACCTCTGACAGAAGCCTCAAAAGCAATAGGCTCCAGCCCAGGTGTGCAGAAACCCACTGCTGATCGAAACTCAGAAGTTCTATCTTCAACACCGTTCATCAGCTTCAATATACCTTTGTTACCTATTGTGAGGAAAACGAATTTGGAATATGGGCCCGGAAAACCTTTTAGCGCATGTATGAACATTCCTGCATCTTCTACGAAGCATGGTTCCTTGATTTTTTCGCAGGCCTCTTTAGCCCCGATTTTCACTATTTCGCTTAAATCATCGGATTGGATCTCGGTATAAGACATCCTCTTCCAATTTATTTTAACTCCGACCTCCTTCGCTATTATGTAAACTTCTTTGAACTTATGCTCATTTGTTGTGACAAAGTTCAGCGCCAAGTTCTCTCCTCTCTTGCCACATATCTTCCTCTCTTAGAAATTTCTTCTGCTCGTTTTATTATCTCCTCTGCTCCAGAGCCAAAAGTCTTGCGATAGCTCTCGATTATTTGGTGATAGGCTTCATTAACTATTCGGAAGTGTACGCTCTCTAGAGCTCTTCGGAGAAGATGAAGATCAACGCCCCTTGCTTCAGTCGAAGAATCGTATTCTCCAAGTCCGAAATCTATGAAAAATACTTCATCGTTTTCTGTTAGTATCATGTTAGATGTTGTCAGATCTCCATGAACAATTCCTGCTCGGTGAAGCTTTGCCACATATTCTCCGATTTTCCTGTAAACTTTTCTACGTCTTTTGGTTGGCATCCGATCCAGAATTTTCTTAAGCTGTATGCCCTCTATGAATTTCATGACAATTTTTGAACTCTCAGGATCTACCTCGAAGATAACCGGAACCGGTACGCCAGCCGCTTTTGCGTCCATCATCAATTTAGCTTCCAAAGAAGTCCTAGATTTTCTCAACCACTGGTCGATTTCGGGTATCCTATATTTTTTCGAAATTCTCAATTTTATGATGACTTTACCCTTCCCTCCGCAGTGAAGAACAGAATGGAAATCAGCGAGATACAAGTCTGCCTCGGCACCTTTTTTTATCATCTCCATGTCACTTCCACCTCATCCGTTCGCCATCTCTGTTTTACCTGGGTTTCTTCCAGTCTCTGTCTACAACCACTCTTGTAAGCCAATAATCCGGTCCAAGCAATCATTACACCATTGTCTTGACAGAGTTCGGCCGGAGGGACAACAAATTTGGCTCCATGTTCCTTGGCCATTAAACTTAACATCTCACGCAATCTTTTGTTAGCTGCAACACCTCCGGTGAGCATGAGCTCCTTTTTCTCAGTGTGAGCCAGAGCTCTTTCAGATACTTCGACCAAAGCTGCAAAGGTAGTCTCTTGTAAACTATATGCAACATCTTCCAAACGTTCTCCACTTTCGACGAGTCTGATCGCTTCACTCAGTATGCCACTAAAAGACAAGTCCATCCCCTTGACAGCGTAAGGCAGGTGGAGATATTTTTTGCCCTTTTTTGCCAGCTTTTCTATCTTGGGTCCTCCAGGATGAGGTATTCCAACCTCTCTGGCAAAAACGTCCAGGCAGTTACCTAATGGTATATCTAGTGTTTCTCCGAATATCCGATATCTACCAGAAGCGAATGCAATCACTTGTGTGTTTCCACCGCTTACATAAACGGTTAAGGGATCTTTAGCTTTTCCAACTAACCTTCCGATCTCTACATGTGCGATGCAGTGATTAACCCCAATGATTGGGATTTCGAGCCATGCAGCCAGGGCTCTGGCAACTGTTGCAGCGGTTCGTAACACAGGACCGAGTCCAGGCCCCTGTGAAAATGCGATCAAGTCCAAGTCTTGAGGAGAAATCCCAGCGATTCTCATAGCTTCTTCTATAACTTTTCCCGCATTTTGAGCATGAAACCTCGCAGCCTCTCTAGGATGAATTCCTCCACTTTCCGGGATATACGTTTTCCAACAGTTGGCGAGGATCTTTCCTCTAGAGTTCATCAAGCCGATCCCAAAGGTATGAGCAGTTCCTTCTATTCCGAGGCATATCATCATATTCCCAATTCCGTTTAAGAGATAATACCTTTAACCCGTATCATGAGAACTTATTTACATTGGTGTATAATTTGAGCTGTATGCATGAAGAAATCCTGAGGAAAGTCCTTGAGAAGGTAAAACCGAGCAACCAAGATTTGACCAGAATGTTGTCCGCCGCACGTAAGCTGCAGGCGATTGCGGAGAAAAAAATGAAGCAACTCGGAATTGATGCAAAAGTCATGCTCGTTGGTTCTGCCGCAAGAGGGACTTGGTTGAAAGGGGAAAAGGACATCGATCTTCTGCTTCTTTTCCCTGAGAAAATATCTGAAGAGGAGATGGAGTTTCTCGGAATGAAGCTTGCTAGAGAAATTGCTGGATCATCAGGGAAAGAGGAATACGCCGAGCATCCGTATGTTAGAATGGTTTTTGAGGGATTTGAAGTCGATTTAGTCCCTTGCTTTGATATTTCTGATCCGACTAAGACAAAAAGCGCTCCGGATCGTACTCCGCACCACCAGCAATATATTAAAGAAAGAATCAAGGGAAAGCTCGCGGATGAAGTGCTTCTTCTCAAACAGTTTGCCATAGGGATCGGTATATACGGAGCAGAAGCAAAAGTGCAAGGATTTTCCGGATATCTTTGTGAACTTTTGATTCTTCACTACGGATCATTCATGGAACTTGTAAAAAACGCCTGCAACTGGTATCATGGCGTCGTCATCGACATTGAAAAATTTTACAGCGACAGACGTGATCTCTCAAAGCTATTTCCAAATCAACCTCTAATCGTGATAGACCCAGTAG
>Ga0105163_1000393_pt1 | contig 26520 bp, 26 predicted proteins | sample JNZ110809AmetaG_FD_81531 | JGI IMG/M metagenome (GOLD analysis project Ga0105163, IMG submission 81531) | Hot spring microbial communities from Jinze hot spring, China to study Microbial Dark Matter (Phase II) - JNZ 110809A | ecosystem: Environmental > Aquatic > Thermal springs > Hot (42-90C) >... | reverse complement strand
GGTTGGACCGGTTGGAGAGGGAGGCGCTCGACAGGGTCCTAGGAGGGGCTCCGGGAAGGGTCAGGGAGACGATCCTCAGGGCGCTGAGGGAGTACCGCGACGGTTCGAGCGAGGAGGGGAGGCTGGTGAGGGACGTGGACAAGCTGGAGATGGCCCTTCAGGCCCTCCTCTACCGGGACCAGCTGGGAGACTCGGGCGTGGCCGAGTTCGTTTCATCCGCGCTCAGAGAGGTCTCGGATCCGGAGATCAGGTCGCTCATCGAGGAGGTGGTGGGCGATGGCCCGTGACGTGACGAGCTTCTACCTCAGCAGCAAGGAGTTCCTCGCGAAGTACCCCTTCCACTCGAGGGCCAGGGGGTATGTGACGCTAGCCGACCTCTCCGTGGACGAGCTGGTCAGGGGAGGTGGGGAGCTCGTGGTCGCCGAGAGGAGGATAGTTCGGGCGCTGGAGCGCGGTGAGGACGCGGGGGCCGTGATGCACTCCGATGACCCCGACGAGGAGATCGTGAGCTTCCCGATGGCAGTTCTCCTGGCCGCTGCGGTCGGAGACAGGTGGTTGCAGAGGAGGTTGGCTCTGTACGAGTCGAGGAGGGCCGAGGCCTTCCTCCAGTCGGACGACGACGCGGCCCTGCACGAGGTTCTCAGCGACCTGGGTATCACGGCATCGAGGTGCGGGCGTGACGAGGAGGACAGGACCGGATATCCGTACAAGATCTCGGTCGCAGACTACCTGCGGCTGATCAGGGGACTCGACGGCGCGGAGTGGAGGCTGGTGAACAGGACCGTGTGGCGAGGCTGGGTCTTCACGACGAGGTCCGAGCTGGTGAGGCTGGTCGCCGAGGAGATAGAGTCGAGGATCCTGAGGCGGCTCGAGGAGGTCAAGGTGCCCAGGGTTCCGGAGCAAATCAGGGAGGTCGTCGAGAGGATCAGGGGGATGCTGGCGTCGAGGTACGCCAGGAGGCTGCCCTCCGCGGAGGTCTCGAGGGACGAGGCGACGTGGCCTCCCTGCATGCTGGCGCTTAAGAGCGCGCTGCTCTCGGGCTCCAAGGTCGGTCACTTCGGGAACTTCGCCTTCGCGGCCTTCCTCCTCTCCGCTGGGTACAGCGTCGAGGACGTGGTCTCCTTCTACGCCCAGAGGCCGGACTTCAACGAGAGGATCGCGCGCTACCAGGTGGAGCACATAGCCGGTATGAGGGGTTCGAGGACCAAGTACTCGGTGCCCTCGTGCCAGACGATGAGGGCCCACGGGCTCTGCATCGAGGACGGTAGGCTGTGCCCCAAGGGGATCAGGAACCCGAGGCAGTACGCGCGGCTGAGGGGAAGGACCACCGGGTGAGGGTCCGAGGTCGAATCCTGCAGAAAAGATCCGCTCGCTCGGTGAGGGTGAGGTGGGAGCGCGAGGCATCAGCTTTGCCGGTGCGGAACCAGGTTCATATGAGGCTCCTCGCCTTCCTTCACCGGGTTGGGCGCAAGGGAGCTTCCGAAGGTGGGCGAGGTGATGAGGAGAGAATTCGTCCCGATAGACGCCGATGAGCCGCTGATCAAGGCCGCGAGCCTCTTCTCCGAGACGGACGCTGACGTTCTGGTCGTCGTCTCGGGTGGAAAGGTGATGGGCGTGCTGACCGAGAGGGCCCTGCTCAGACCCAGGGTCAACCTCGTCCAGACCAAGTGCAGGACCTTCGCCGTCCCCTCCCCGAGGATCACGCCGGATGACGCGGTCTCGAGGGCCGCGAGGCTGATGAGGGAGAACAACCTGAAGGCGGCCCCGGTCGTGAACGAGCGCGACGAGCCCGTTGGCGTCGTGGGGGTGCTCGACCTCGTGACCTCGGTACCCGACGTCTTCTCGAGGATCAAGGTCAGGGACGTCATGACCTCAGACCCCATCACGGTCAGCGCCGACGACTCCATAGGCCGTGCCATAGCGCTGATGAGGGACGAGGGGATCTCGAGGCTCCCGGTGGTGGAGGACGGTCGGCTCGTGGGCATCCTGACGCTCCACGACGTGATAGTCAAGGTCCTCGGCCCGAGGGTTAGGGCGACGATCGGTGAGGTCTCCGGTGAGAAAATCTACACCCTCGGAAACAGGGTGAGGGAGCTGATGCATTCGCCCGTGATAACCGCGAGGAGCGACGAGCCCCTGATCGAGGCCGTTCGGAGGATGGCGCACCACGACGTCTCCTCCCTCGTGGTGGTCGACGGCGACCGGATCTCCGGCATCCTGACCAGGACCGACGTCCTCGAGCCGCTGGCAGCGCTGGACGTCAGAGAGGAGGAAGGGATCTCTGTGCAGGTCACCTACAAGCTCACCAACGTCTCCGACCGGGACAAGGAGGAGCTGATGGAGGCGGTGAGGAGCTTCCTGAGGAGGTACAGGGAGACTATCGGCGTCGGCACCCTCACCCTGCACTTCAAGGAGCACCGCGAGAAGCACGGAGACGTCCACCTGATCCACTGCAGGGCAAGGCTGAACACGGACTCCTGGAGGCTGGTGGCGGTCGGTGAGGGCTGGTCCCTCGCCCTTGCGGCGAAGGCCGCGCTCAGCAGGATCGAGCGCCAGCTGACCGTCAGCAAGGAGCTGGCCAAAAGCTACGAGCTCCTCAGGGAGGACCTGCTGGAGCTGGCGGAGCGTTACTGAGGTCTTGTCCGGTTCCCCCTGTGCTCCGAGGGGAGGGCCCGACACCGCCGCGGTCGCTGCGGTCATCGATCCCTCGAGGGCCCTGCTCGTGGTGAAGAGGTCCGAGAGGGAGGGTGACCCGTGGTCAGGTCACTGGGCCCTTCCGGGAGGGAGGTGGAGGGAGGGAGACAGGGACCTGGGGGAGACGATCCGGAGGGAGGTGCTGGAGGAGACCAGCATAGACCTCGCCGCAGGAGAGCCGATCGGGTGGTTCGGTCCCTTCTCGCCGAGCAACAGGCCCGAGCTGAGGGTGAGCGTTCTGGCGGTAAGGTTCCGTACCAGGCCGGAGGTCCTCCTCGGCGACGAGCTGGTTGACCACCGCTGGGTCAGCGTCAGGTCGATGTCCCTCGAGATCAGGAGGGTGATGACGTCCTTCGGCCCCAGGGACGTAGAGGCCTTCGTCAGCGGCGACGTCCTGATCTGGGGACTGACCGCTCGGATCATCAGGGCGCTGATCGGTGCTGGCGTCCTGTAGGATCGCCCCTCCTCCCAGGACCGGTGCGGAGTTCCTCAACGATCGCGGGTCACGCGAAATCTAATTATCGCGCATGGCTGCCGGTGAAACGTGCGGGAGCTCAGGACGCTATACTGGAAGGGGTCGAGGCTCTACCTGATCGACCAGAGGGCCCTCCCCCACCGGCTCAGGTACGTGGCCCTCACCGATTACAGGCAGGTGGCCCGGGCGATCAAGGACATGACGGTCCGCGGTGCGCCGGCGATAGGCGTCGCTGCCGCATACGGGCTCGCGCTGGCCGCGCTCAGGGCGAAGGGTTCCGATCCCCAGAAGGTTCTGGAGAAGCTGCAACGGGCCGCGGACGTCCTGAGGTCCACGAGGCCGACGGCGGTCAACCTCTTCTGGGCGATTGAGCGCGTTATGGCGAGGGCCGAGGCCGCCGCGAAGAACGGCGAGGACATCGCCCGTGCGGTGTTGAAGGAGGCCCACGCGATCGCTGAGGAGGACGTCAGGGTGAACAGGGCCATCGGCGAGCACGGCGCCAAGCTGATCAAGGACGGCGCACGGGTGATGACGTACTGCAACGCGGGTGCTTTGGCCACGGTCGGGTACGGGACGGCGCTCGGGGTGATCAGGGCCGCGGTCGAGCAGGGGAAGAGGGTCTTCGTCTACGTGCCGGAGACGAGGCCTAAGCTCCAGGGAGCGAGGCTCACGTCCTTCGAGCTCAAGCTCGAGGGGATAGAGCACAGGGTGATACCCGACAACACGGCGGCCTACCTGATGAGCAGGGGCGAGGTGGACCTGATCGTTGTAGGCGCTGACAGGATCCTGGCCTCCTCCGGTCACGTCATCAACAAGATCGGCACCCTATCGCTCGCGATCGCGGCCAACTACTTCAACGTCCCGTTCTACGTCGCAGCGCCCGTCAGCACGATCGACTTCAGACGGACACTCAACGAGGTCAGGATCGAGGAGCGAGATGAGAGGGAGGTGCTCGAGGTGATGGGCAGGAGGATAGCTCCGAGGGGCGCGAGGGCGGTCAACTACGCCTTCGACGTGACGCCTCCGAACCTCGTGAAGGGCATCATCACCGAGAAGGGGATCTTCAGCCCGACCGAGCTCCACAAGCTCCTGCCCTCAGCGGGCTGAGCACTGCTCCCTCAGAGGACCTCCACCTTCGGCAGCGCGAGCGCCCTGATCCTCTCGGCCGCGTCCTTCGCCCGCTCCTCATCGGAAAAGGCCAGCTCGTACCTCCTCCTCTTCCCGGAGGCCGCGACGTCGATCCTGAGGCCGCTTCCTTTGACCCTCACGGTCACCCTGTCCAGATCGGCGTATGGGGCTGCAAATGCCTCGACAAGCCCGCGGAACTTCATCCTCGGCCCGACGTATCTCTCCAGGAAGCGGGTGACGTCCTCAGGTCGGTCGCCGGAGAGCGCGCGCAGCACCTCCTCCCTCTCCTCCTGCCTCTCCCTTTGGCCCAGCAGATCGTACAGGGCGTCGACCAGGACGTTGGTAGCTAAAGTGCCCAGCAGGTCGGTCGCGCTTCCAGGGGTTCCCAGCGGCTTCGCGTAGAGCGACTCCTTCCTCGGGACGACCTCCGAGAGCCTATCCGTCTCCATCTCGATGAGCCTCGCGTCGGTGAAGAGCAGGTAGCAGAGCCTGTAGCAACGGCCCAGCATCCTCAGCGCGAACGTCTCCCGCCACGCCTCGAGCGTCAGCACCACCTTCTCCCCGGTCATCGCGTCCGGTCCTCAGCGCGGTCGCTCATCTCTTTTATGCTACGCGTCCGACGTTGACCGAGGTGCCAGGTTTGGTGAGATTCGACGCGGTTGTGATCGGAGCCGGCCCTGCGGGCTATCTCGCGGCCCTGAGGCTGGCGCAGCTCGGGAGGTCGGTCGCGGTCGTCGAGCGGGAGAGGGTCGGGGGCGAGTGCCTGAACTGGGGCTGCATACCCTCGAAGGCTCTGATCGAGGTGGCTGATCTGGTTCACAGGACCAAGAGGCTCTCGCAGCTGGGGATCGAGGTGGAGGTGCGCCGGATCTCGATGCCGGAGCTGATCAAATGGAAGGACTCGATCGTCGCGAAGCTGGTCAGGGGGATCGAGACGCTCTTCGACCACTACGGCGTCACCCTCATCAGGGGAGAGGGAAGGGTCAAGGCCGGCAGGAAAGTGGAGGTCCTCTCCGGGAACGGAAGGTCCGAGGTCGAGGCTGGGTCCGTGCTCCTCGCGGTGGGCTCGGTTCCCGTTACGATCCCCCAGATCCCCTTCGACGGCCGGAGGGTCATCGGCTTCAGGGAGGTGCTGTCGCTGGAGGAGGTGCCGTCGAGGCTCCTGGTGGTCGGCGGTGGAGCCATAGGGCTTGAGATGGCCTTCGCCTTCAGGAAGCTCGGATCCGAGGTGACCGTCGTCGAGCTCATGGACCGGGTTCTCCCGGCGATGGACCCCGCCGTCTCCCGAGCGGTCCAGAGGAGCCTCGAGAGGCTCGGCGTCAGGACGCTGCTGAGGTCGACGGTCTCGTCATCGGAACCCAGAGGCAGCTCGGTCAGCGTCAGGATCGCGACGCCGAACGGCGAGCTGACGGAGGATTTCGACAGGGTGCTGGTCGCTGTGGGGAAGAGGGCACCGGAGCTCCCGGTCGAGAGCTCAATCGGGCTCGAGCTGGACCAGCGCGGGTTCGTGAGGGTCGATGAGGCGATGAGGACGAACGTCGAATGGATTTGGGCCGCGGGCGACGTCACAGGGCCTCCATTCCTCGCCCACAGGGCATACCGGCAGGGGCTCGTCGCGGCCGAGTCGATCGCCGGTAGGGTGACCACTTGGGCTCCGAAGTCCTACCCCGTTGCCGTCTTCACGGACCCGGAGGCCGCGTCGGTGGGGATGACGGAGGAGGAGGCATCGCGTTCCGGAAGGAGGTTCAGGTCCTTCGTCTTCCCGCTCGCCGCGCTCGGGAGGGCCCACACGGTCGGCGACGCGGAGGGCTTCGTGAAGGTCCTGCTGGAGGAGGGGACCGACGAGCTCCTCGGAGTCCACGTGGTGGGCCCGCACGCCTCTGAGCTGATCTCCGAGGCCTCGCTCGCGATGGAGAACCTGATGACACCCGATGACTTCCTGAGGGGAGTGAGGCCACACCCGACCTTCTCTGAGGCTCTGGCTGAGGCGGTGGAGCTCGCGCTCGGCAGGCCTCTTCACGTTGCCCTCAGAAAGGGCTCCTCCTGACGGAATCCAGCTGGACCTCGAGGAACACCGGGATGGCCGAGAGGATGTCTCCCAGCTCCCTGGCGAAGGCCTCCGCGAACTCCCTCACGCCGACCTCAATCCCGAGCTCGCGATGGAGAGAGGTCATCGCGTCCGAGGGCATGCCGCAGGGCATGATGGCGTTGAACTTCGAGAGGTCAGTGGTCAGGTTCACCGCTATTCCGTGGAAGCTGACACCTCCTTTGATCGAGAGGCCGATAGAGGCGACCTTCCTACCCGAGACCCAGACTCCGGGCTTCCCCTCCACTCGACCGGCGTTCAGGCCGTAGCGCCTCAGCGCCCTGATGGCCGCTTCCTCCAGGACGTTGACGAGCTCCCTCGGACCGAGCCCCCAGTCTTCGAGACGGATTATCGGGTAAGCCACCAGCTGTCCCGGACCGTGATAGGTGGGACCTCCGGCCCGCTCCACGTGGTGGACTGGGTGCTGGGGCCACAGCAGGTGCTCCGGCCTGGAGTTGCGTCCGAGCGTGTAGACGTGATCGTGCTCCGTCATCAGGACCACGTCATCGCCAGCTCCAGAAACCCTCTCCTGGACCAGCTCCAGCATCAGCCTGTGGGCCTCGGAGTACTCGGTCCTGCCGAGCCACCAGAACCTGAGCTCACGCGTTCCCATCCGCCCTCCTCCTCAGCAGGGCCCTCACATAGGCCTCTCCCGCGAGATAGGAGCTCCTCACCAGCGGCCCAGAGGCGACGTAGAGGAAGCCGAGTCCGTAGGCCATCCGCTCGAGGCGGCTGAACCTCTCCGGCGTCACGTACTCGACCACCGGCAGGTAGAGCGGTGAGTCCAGCGGCCTCAGGTACTGGCCCATCGTGACGATGTCGACCCCGACGGACCTCAGCTCCCTCAGTGCCTCGAGCACCTCCTCGTCCGTCTCGCCGAGGCCTAGCATCAGCGATGACTTCGTCAGGACCTCCGGCCTGAGCTCCTTCACGGTCCTCAGGACCCAGAGCGACCTGTCGAAGGAGGCCCTCCTGTCCCTGACGAGGGGCGTGAGCCTCCGCACGGTCTCGACGTTGTGGCCGATCACGTCCGGTCCGGACCTCACCACCAACTCGAGCGCCTCGGGGTCTCCGCCGAAGTCGGGTATCAGAGTCTCTACGAGGATCGATGGATCAGCGCGCTTGATCGCCCTGACGGTCTCCGCGAAGACCGATGCTCCTCCGTCGGGTAGGTCGTCCCGGCAGACGGAGGTGATCACCACGTAGCTCAGCCCCAGCTCCGCCACCGCCCCGGCCACCCTCTCCGGCTCGTCGTGGTCGATGACGCCTTTCGGGTTTCCGTGCGTAACGGCGCAGAACCTGCAGCCCCTGGTGCAGACGTCTCCCAGGATCATGAAGGTGGCCGTCCCGGAACCCCAGCACTCGCCCACGTTGGGGCAGAGGGCCGACTGGCAGACGGTGTGGAGCCGGTACCTCCTCACGACGTCCCTGACCCGCTCGTAGGTGGGCCCCACGGGGAGCCTTACCTTCAGCCAGGGAGGCTTCGCTAGCGCAGTTCCCATCCGGGAGCTAACGCGCTCAGCCCGGCTAAAGGCTTGCGGTCAGCAGTCGACCCTCCTGAGAGCTCAGCTAACCCCTGACGACCAGCTCGACGTCGTTACCGTCCTGGTCCTTCACGACGAAGCCGTAGCGGCCAGCCAACAGCTCCGAATCCTCGGAGATCCCCACGTTCATCGACCTGAGGTGCGCCAGAAGGTCCTCGAGGCTTCGCTCGTCGGGCAGCAGGAGGGAGAAGGAGAGGAGCCTCACCGATTCGGGAGGCGGACGGGGAGCGTCGATCCCGGCCCAGACGTTGGCGCCCACGTGGTGGTGGTAATCGCCCGCGGCGAAGAAGAGGGCTCCGTACCTGCTCCAGTCGAAGGTCACGTTCATGCCGATCGCTCCTCGGTAGAAGGCCCTCGCCCTCTCGAGACGTGAGACGTGCAGGTGGACGTGGCCCATCACCGTCCCATCCGGCAGCCGGTAACCCTCGCCGGGGACGTCGTCCTCGTCCCTCAGCTCCGAGAGCAGGGACCTCAGGTCCAGGGGCAAAGTGTCCATGCCGAGCTCTCCGGTGGGAAGCCTCCTCCAGGCGCTCCTCGGCCGGTCGGCGTAGACCTCGATTCCGTGGCCGTCAGGGTCGGAGAGGTAGAGGGCCTCGCTGACGAGGTGGTCAGACGCTCCGTGGAGGAACCAGCGCTCCGAGATCCTGAGGTAGGCCCTCGCGAGCTCCCTCCTGCTGGGCAGAAGGACCGCGAAGTGGTAGAGGCCGGTCGACCTCGGGGGCTTGGGCCTCGCTCCTCTCTGCTCCCGCAGCGCCACCAGCGGCTCGCTCCCGGCCCCCATCACGACCTCCTCGCCCGAGTCCCGGAGCTCGACCATCCCCAGCACCTCCCGGTAGAAGGCGATCGAGCGCTCGACGTCCGAGACGGAGAGCCTCACCCAGCCCGGCCTCGTCCTCGGGTCTATCGCGAACCCCAACCCGGATCGAGCTCGCTGGCCAGGGCATTAAGCCGAGCGGTTCCGCTGGACATCAGGCGTCATCCTCGAAACCTGGTGGGGTCCAGGACCGGGGGTATCAGACCGGCCCTGATGGCGTGGTCCGCGAGCACGATGCCCACCATCGACTCGACCACGGGTACGGCCCTCGGGCCTATGACCGGGTCGTGCCTGCCGGTGACGACGACCTCCTCCTCTCTCATCGTGGAGAGGTTCAGGGTCCTCTGCGGCTTCGAGATCGATGCGGGAGGCTTGAAGGCCACCCTCACGAGGATCTCTCGTCCGGTGGAGAGGCCCCCGACGATGCCTCCGGCGTTGTTCGTTCTCGGCAACACCTTTCCGTCGACCAACGTGAGGGGGTCGTTGTTCTCGGAGCCCCTGCTGCCCACTGCCCGGAATCCCCTCCCGAACTCCACACCTTTGACCGCGGGGATCGCGTAGAGCGCCCTTGCGATGTCCGCATCGAGGGAGGAGAAGACGGGTTCGCCGAGGCCGACGGGAACGTTCACCGCGATGCACTCCACCAGGCTCCCTATGCTGTCGCCTGAGGCCCTCACCTGCTTGATCAGCTCGACCATGCGGGCCGCGGTCTCCTCATCGGGGCACCTCACCTCGTTCGAGTAGCGCTTCTCCCTGATCTCGTCTACCGTGAGCTCGGGTGCAACAACTTCTCCCACCTGCTTCACGTACGCCATCACCTCGATCCCGAGCGTGACCCTGAGGAGCTTCAGCGCAACAGCACCTGCCATCACGAAGCCCGCGGTTATCCTCCCCGAGAACCTCCCTCCTCCCCGGTAGTCGTTGAAGCCTCCGTACCTCACCCTGGCGAAGTAGTCGGCGTGCCCCGGCCTCGGGACGTTCAGGAGCCTCTCGTAGCTCCTCGAGTCGACGTCCCTGTTCCAGACCACCATCGCGATCGGAGCTCCTGTCGTGTGTCCCCTGAAGACGCCACTGAGTATTTCCACCCTGTCCTCCTCCCTCCTCGGTGTTGCGATGGCCGACTGGCCGGGCCTCCTCAGGTCGAGGAGCGGTTGGACGTCCTCCTCCGACAGCGGAAGGCCGGCTGGGCACCCGTCGATGACTACCCCGACGCACCTCCCGTGGCTCTCGCCGAAGCTGACGACCACGAACCGCTCGCCGAGCACGTTACCCGGCATCCCTGACCTCCACCTCGCAACCCACCGCCGAGAGGTCCCTGAGGAAGTTCGGGTAGGAGACGTCCACCGACTCGACGCCGAGCGTGGCGACCTTGCCCTGTGAGGCGAGCGAGAGGAGAGCGAAGGCCATGAAGAGCCTGTGGTCCCCCTCCGGGTCGAGAACTGCCTCCCTCAGCTCTGCACCTCTGACCACCAGACCGTCCCTTTTCTCCTCGACCGTAGCTCCCGCCTTGGAGAGCTCCCTCGCCAGAACCGCGATCCTGTCGGTCTCCTTGTACCTCGCGTGACCGACGCCTGAGACGACCGTCTCGCCCTCGGCGAAGCACGCCAGCACCGCGACCACCGGCAGGAGGTCCGGAGCGTCCCGGAGGTCGACGTGGACTCCGTGGAGGTCGGACCCGAAGACCTCGACGTAGTTCTCACCCTCCCTGAACCTCGCTCCCATTTCGCGGAGGACCTCGAGGATCGCGGCGTCGGCCTGAGGCAGCGACCGGTCGAGGTTCCAGACCCTGACAGATCCCCCCATGAGCAGCGGCACGGCCATCAGGAACGCGGCCAGCCCGTAGTCGCCCGGCACGACGAACTCCCTCGCCCTCAGACCTCCGCCCTCGACGAGGACCCTGCTGCCCTCGAGCGAGACGCGTCCTCCGAAGCGGCGGACCACCTCGCACGTGGCCTCGATGTAGGGCCTCGAGACGACCTCGCCCGTCAGGCTCACCTCCAGCGCCCCATCGGAGGCGGAGCCGGCCACGATCAGCCCGGAGACGAACTGGCTGCTCACGTCGCCCCTCATCGCGCACTTTCCCCTCAGGCCCCCTTCGCCCTTCACCACGACCGGAGCGCAGCCGTTGTTCCTCGTTGACCAGGCCTCCACGCCCAACTGCCCGAGCGCCTCGAGGAGCGGCCCCATAGGTCTCCTCCTCAGGCTACCGTCGCCGGTTAGGACCGTGTAACCGCCCTCGACCAGCGAGGCCACGGCGGTGGCGATCCTGAGCGTGGTGCCCGAGTTCATCGCGTCGATGACGTCCTCTGGCACCTGAGGCCTCTCCATGCCCTCCACGACCAGCAGTCCCTCCCTCTGGTCAACCTGAGCTCCGAAGGCCCTGACCGCGTTGATGGTGGCAACCGTGTCCCTCGAGATCAGGGGAGACCTGACGGTGGAGGTTCCGTCCGAGAGCGAGGCGACGAAGACGGCCCTGTGCGTGTAGCTCTTCGAGGGCGGTGCCGTCACGTCACCGAATACCTCCTCCCTCTGCCTGACCCTGACCAGCTTCATCCGCCCGACCACCGGACGCATGACCTCGCTATATGCTCCATCAGCCGGTGTCCCGGGTCGATCCCTGTCCAGAGCCTGAAGGAGTGGGCCGCCTGCCTCGCCAGCACCTCGATCCCGTCGACGACCTCGCATCCCGCCGCCCTCCCCAGCCTCGTCGCCGGCGGCTCACCGGCCCTCGAGTAGACCAGGTCGACCAGGAAGGCGACCCCCCTGAGGTCCTCGACGTCGAGAGGGAGGTCCGCGTCGTGCGAGAGGCCCGCGGGTATCGCGTTCACCACCACCTCGGCTCCCCTCACCACGCGTCCCAGCTCCGACAGCGGCGCGAACCTCGCCGGAACACCGAACCTCTCCCCGCACGTCTTGGACAGCTCGAGGCCCCTCGACTCGGTCCTGTTGACGACGACCACCTCTCGAGCCCCTGTCCTTGCGAGCGCGTACGCAGCTGCCCTCGCAGCACCGCCAGCACCTATCAGAACGGCCCTCCGGAACCCCACCACACCCCTCTCCCTCAGCGCCTCCTCTACGGCGACCCAGTCGGTGTTGTGGCCCTCCCAGCCGTCAGGCGTCCTGACTAGGACGTTGACGGCACCGATCGCCTCGGCGTCCCGCGAGACCCTTACCGAGCACCGGAAGGCCTCCTCCTTGTGGGGGATCGTCACGTTAAGCCCGAGGAACCCGAGGTCGTGGAGGGACCTGAGGACGCTCCTGACAGCCTCACGTTCTGAGACGTCGATGGCCACGTACCTGTGCGGCAGCCCCTTGATCAGACAGGTGACGGAGTGGATGACCGGCGAGAGGGAGTGCGATACGGGATGGCCTATCAGCCCGAGTAGCGCCATGCTCCCAACAGCTCCGAGAGCGAGTGGGCGGCCCTCCTCGTCTCCTCGACCGTCATCTGTCCCGGAGCGACCTCCATCCCCTGAAGTGCGGCGTACGCGAAGGGAGCTCCGAGGACGAGGCTGAGGGGCCTCGTGAAGGCGTACTCCTTCCCGACGGAGAAGGCGATCAGGTTCCCCTTCGACCAAGGGAGGCTGTGGTACAGCGAGAGCGTGGCGATCGCTCCCACGAGCGACGAGGGCCTGGTGACGACCTTGACCAGGTCGCCGTGCTCCCTCAGGGCATGGGCCAGCTCCGCGAGCCTCTCCGGGTCGGAGCCGTTGGGGCCGAGGTGCGCAGACGCGATGACCCTTGACCTTCCGAGCTCGGCCACGACCTGCCTGACCTGCTCGTGTCCGAGAGCGTGGGAGTCGACGTCGATCAGGTCCGATCTGGGACCGACCCTCCTGAGAACCGCAGCGGCCTCTTCCGGTCCCCCCGAGAACCTCCCTCCCTCCGCGGAGCTCCTGAGGGTTGCGACGGTCTCGATGCCGAGCGACCTCACCTCCCTGAGCGTGACCTCGGCCTGATCGAGCCGATCGAGGTAGTCGATCCTCAGCTCCACCATGTCGGCCCCCTCTTCCTGGGCCCTCCTCGCCAGCTCCACCATCCGGCGGTGGCTCCCGGACGCAATCGAGACGCAGACCCTGTACCTCAAGCGCATCAGACCTCGTCGATGAATTCCTCGACGGCGATCCCCATGTGCCTCGCGGCCTTCTCGGACACCCTCACCAGGACCTCGTCGCCCTGGGAGAGGGAGGTGACGTCCAGGACCTCGCCCTTGGGGCTGACCAGCCTGATGGTCTCAGCCTTCTGGAGCGCGACCGACCCAGTGACGCCGTTCACCTCCGCGATCACGTTCACCAGCGGCCTCCGCTCGACCTTCACCCTCCCGACCGAGACGATCCTGGTGGAGCCATCGACCGAGACCATCAAAACCCTAGACCCCGACCTGAGCTCGGAGAGGTAGTAGGTCCTCTCGGAGGGCCCGAGGACGTAGCACTGGACGGATCCCGCGTTCACCCGGAAGGGCCTTGGTGGGGTCATCCGGCTGCCGATCGACTCGTTGTGGACGAGGAAGAGCATCCTCGCCATGTTCCCCACCAGCATTCCCTCGCCCGGCCTCAGCAGCGAGTTGGTGTCGACGCACGCCCTCTCGCCGGGACCGAGGCCCACGACGTCCTTGACCCTCGCGGCCCTGAGCTCCAACCTTCTGGGCGTCTCGACGAGCTCCCGGACGTAGTGAAGCTCCGAGAGGAGGTCCCTGGGGACCACGATCCCGTCAACTCCCCTCTCCAGGACGTGGATTAGGTCCTCGACCTCCTGGACGCTCCTCGCCCTCGCGAAGACCCTGACGCCCCTTCCCTGAAGGGCCGCTATCACGTTCTCGAGCGCTATGATCCTCAGCTCCTCCGGCTCCACCAGGACCGCCTCCGTCCCCGGTCCGAGCGACCTGAGCATCGCCTCCACGTCCTTCTGGTCCCTGATCCTGAAGGTCTGCAATGAGCTGGGATTGTAGACGCGGATGCCGGCGTTCGCCGGTCCAACGTCGCCCAGCACCGCGTCGGCCCCGGCCTCGACGGCCCTCCTCAGGTCCTCCTCGCCGCCGACCTCTGCGATTAACTCCTTCCGCCTACCTCCGGACATGGATCAGGGCCTCCTCCGGCCTCTTCCCCTCGAGGACGATCGCCCGGATCGCCCTGACTATCCCTCTCGGGTTCTCGTGCATGAAGACGTTCCTCCCTATCGTCACGCCCATGGCACCAGCCCTTACCGCACCCCACACCATCTCGAGGACGTCCTCGTCGCGGTCGGACTTGGGGCCTCCTGCCATCACCACCGGCGCGGGGCAGGTCTCGACCACCTCCCTGAACGTCTCGGGTGATCCGGTGTAGGGGACCTTGACGACGTCGGCCCCGAGCTCGGCACCGACCCTCGCGACGTGGGCTATCACCTTCGGGTCGTTCGGGTCCTTCACGTTCTCCCCCCTCGGGTACATCATGGCTATCAGCGGCACCCCGTACTCGTCGCACTCGTCTGCAACCATCCCCAGCTTCCTGAGCATGTGGGGCTCCGCTTTGCTGCCGATGTTGATGTGGACCGATACCGCATCTGCTCCCATCCTGAGCGCGTTCAGCACAGTCCCGTCCCTAACCTTCCAGTTCGGATCGGGACCGAGCGAGGTGCTGGCTGAGAGGTGTAGGATGAAGCCGACCCTCGGAGGTCTCGGCATGTGCTTCAGTATCCCCTTGTTCGTCAGGACAGCGGTCGCTCCTCCCTCCTCCACCAGCTCTATCGTCCTGTAGATCCTGTCGAGCCCCTTCATCACGCCCGAGGAGACGGCGTGGTCCATCGGGATGCAGACCATCCTACCGTCCTGAGTTATCCGGGAAAGCCTCACCTGCTTGCCCCAGACCATCTATCCCAACCTCCCGGTCGCCTTGAGGAGCTCGGCCGTCAGGATCGCTATCCCCGCTGCCCCCCTCACTAGGTTGTTCGTCAGGCTCACGAACTTCACGGTCCGCTCCGACGAGCCCTTCCTGAGCCTGCCCACGTGGACTACCATCCCGGACCTGTCGTTCGATCCCGCGTCCAGCCTCGGCTGCGGCCTGTCCTCCTCACGCCTCAGCTCGATGGGCCTCGGTGGCGCCGTGGGAAGCTCCAGCAGCTGCGGCAGCCCCCTGAAGTCCTCGAGAGCCTCCGCCACCTCCTCGAGCTTCGCCTCCCGGGATAGCGTCACCGTCAGGGCCGCCAGGTGCCCCACCAGAGTGGGCACCCTCGTGCAGGTGGCGTCGATCGGGACCTCAGCCGGCCTGAAACCTCCGTCCTCGAAGGACCCGAGTATCTTCCTCGGCTCGAGCTCCACCTTCTCCTCCTCCCCCGGGATGTAGGGGATGACGTTCCCGAGGATCGCCATCGAAGGGACGCCGTTGTAGCCAGCGCCCGAGACGGCCTGCATCGTGACCACGTTGACGTGCCTCAGCCCGAACTCGTCGAGGAGCGGCTTCAGGGGCATGACGAAGGCCGTCGTGGTGCAGTTCGGGGTCGTCACGATGAACCCGTCCCACTTCCTCCGCCTCCTCTGTACCTCTATCGCGTCGAGATGCTCCGGGTTGATCTCGGGAACGATCAGCGGCACGTCCTCGTGGTACCTGTTCGCCGAGGCGTCGGAGACAACCGGGAACCCGGCCTCCGCGAATTTGTGCTCCAGCTCCCGGGCCGCCTTGGTGGGGAGGCAGCTGAAGACCAGGTCGGCGTCGACCTTCGCAGGGTCCGAGGGAAGGACCTCCAGGTCCCAGTACTTCCTAGGCACGTCGCCCTTCCCCGCATAGGCCTCGACCAGCTTCTTCCCGACGGTCGTGTTCCCCGTGACCGCGCTCACCTCGAACCACGGGTGGTCCGCGAGCATCTGCAGGTAGATCTGCCCGACCATTCCTGTGGCTCCCAGAACGCACACCCTCAACTTCCTTCCCATACGAGACACCTCCACAAACGAAGCCTGAGCGGAGGGGGCAAGGATGGAGGGAATTCCATTATCCCTCCCAGAAATAGAAGTAGGTATAGGCCGTGAAGGCGAACCCGAGCAGGTTAACACGGCCCATACCTACCCCCTCCGCTCGCACCTCGCGGCAAACCCCATAATATAAACGTTCGAAGCAAGGGTTCGGAGAGCAGAGCGACGCGTCGAGCGATCACGAGATCCGGCCGCCATCGCCCTGCGCCAGCTTCATGCGCCTCTCCAGGACCTTCCTCCTGGGAGCGTGGTCCCTCTTCCAGACCATTACCGTCCTCCTGAACTCGACGACCGGCACGTTGTCCTGGTTGTATCCGACGGTCCTGACCTTGACGATCCCCATTCCGGGCCTTGATCGGGACTCGCGCTTCTCGAGGACCTCGCTCTGGGCGTACAGCGTGTCGCCGGCGTAGACGGGGTGGAGGAACCTCACCTCCTCGAACCCCAGGTTGATGGCGTTCTGGCTCACGTCCATCACGCTCAGCCCCAGCACAACGGCCAGCGTAAGGGCACTGTTGACCAGCGGTCTGCCCCACTCAGTCTCTGCGCAGTAATCGGCGTTGACGTGGATCTCGTTCGGGTTCATCGTGAGCAGCGTGAACCAGACATTGTCTGCCTCGGTCACCGTCCTCCCGTAGGGATGAACGTAGACGTCTCCCAGCTCGAAGTCCTCGAAGTACCTGCCCTCCCAGCCCCTGAAGACCCTCCCCTTCACGTCGCTCGTTCTGGAAGGAGGGCTACAAATCCTCTACGAGGTGCGGGGGGTGGGATTCGAACCCACGAACCCTTCCGCCCGGGTCTGGCCTGCGGGACCGGGTATCCCTTCAAGGGGGACCTTAAGCCCGGCGCCTTTGTCCTGGCTTGGCTACCCCCGCCCCGGAACGCATCGGCGTCCGGAGGATTTAGCTGTGGTGAGGTTGAGCTCCCCGGTACGTAAATTACATCGGCGGTCGGGCGTGAGCGTGTTCAGGGTCTCGGTGATCAGGGGCGACGGGATAGGGCCGGTGGTGGTGAGGGAGGCGATCAGGGTCCTCGAGGCGGTCGGCGACCGCTTCGGTCTCTCCTTCCAGTTCGTGGACGCTCCGGCCGGCGACGCTGTCCAGGCGGAGACCGGTGAGGCCCTTCCGAGGGAATCCCTCCAGAGGATAAGGGGTTCGGACGCCTGCCTCAAGGGCCCCGTGGGGGAGACGGCCCGTGACGTGATCGTGCTCCTCAGGAGGGAGCTGGACCTCTACGCCAACCTCAGACCCGCGAAGACCATGAAGGGCATACCCTCGAGGTACGGGAACGTTGACCTGCTCATCGTGCGGGAGAACGTCGAGGACGTTTACAGGGGCGTCGAGGACGTCGGCCGGGACCACGCCGTGTCGCTCGCGGTCTACACCAGGCACGGAACCGAACGGATCGCTAGGGTAGCGTGCAGAGAGGCCCTGAAGAGGAGGAGGAAGGTGACGGTCGTGGACAAGGCCAACGTGCTCCTCTCCCACAGGTTCTTCAGGGAGGTGGCGTCGGAGGTGATCAGGTCCCACGGAGGGATCCAGCTCGAGTTCATGTACGTCGATAACGCCGCGTACCAGCTCGTCGTCAGGCCGGAGAGGTTCGACGTGATCCTGACCACGAACATGTTCGGCGACATACTGAGCGACGAGGCGGCCGGCGTCTGCGGGACACTCGGCGTGGCACCGTCCGCCAACGTTGGGGACGCCTTCGGCCTCTTCGAGCCTGTGCACGGCTCCGCTCCCGACATAGATCCGGAGAGGGCAAACCCCACGGCGATGGTCCTAGCGGGTGCTATGATGCTGAGGTGGCTCGGCGAGACGAAGGGGGTCGAGGCGGCTCTGAGGGCAGCTGGTGCGGTGGAGAGGGCGGTGGAGCTCGTCCTGGCAGAGGGGAAGGTCAGGACGGTGGACCTGGGAGGGGGATCGATCGCGAGGGAGTTCTGCGACGCGGTGATCGCCAGGCTACAGGACTGACCTCAGCCAGACGGCCCAGGCGAGGTAACCGCGCCCTTGCTCGCGGACTGGACGAGCGCCGCGTACTTCGCGAGCAGCCCTGTTCTGGCCCTCGGCGGCCTCGGCTTCCACCCCTTCATCCTCCTCTCCAGCTCGGCCCGGTCCACGAGCAGCTCGATCCTCCCCTCCCTCGCATCGATGAGCACCCTGTCCCCCTCCTCCACCACCGCTATGGGCCCTCCGGCCGCGGCCTCGGGGGCCACGTGTCCCACCATCATCCCGCGGGTGGCACCGCTGAAGCGACCGTCCGTCACCATCGCGACCGAGTCTCCGAGTCCAGCTCCGACGATGGCCGCCGTCACCCTGAGCATCTCCGGCATCCCAGGCGCTCCCTTCGGCCCGACGTACCTGATCACGACCACGTCGCCCGGTTGGATCTCGTTGCGCCGGATCGCCTCGAACGCCGAGTCCTCGTCGTCGAAGGGCCTCGCCCTCCCCTCGAACCGCTCGATTCCCGTGGCGGCGACCTTCAGCACGGCTCCCTCGGGTGCGAGGCTCCCCCAGAGTATCCTGATCCCTCCGGTGGGCTTGATTGGACTCGCGGGGTCCTTCACCACGTGGTCGTGCGGTACGTCGACGAACCTGTACTCCCTCAGGCTCTCCGCCAGGGTCTTCCCCGTGACGGTGAGCGCCTCGCCCCTCAGGTAGCCGCGCTCGAGGAGCTTCCTCAGCACCAGCGGCACCCCTCCCACAGCGTCGAGGTCTGCCATCACGTACTGCCCTGCGGGTCTCATGCTCACTATGTAGGGGACCTTCCTAGAGATCTCGTCGATGTCGCGGAGCGTGAAGCTGACGCCGGCCTCGTGGGCTATCGCCAGCAGGTGGAGGATGCCGTTGGTGGAGCCACCCATCGCCATCAGCAGCACCGTCGCGTTGTAGAGGGCGTCGTAGGTCACTATGTCCCTCGCCTTGATGCCAGTCTCTATCAGGTGGCCCAGCGCCTTCCCCGAGAGGTAGCAGTACATCGCCCTCCTCGAGGAGGTCGCCACAGGAGTCGACGATCCCAGAAGCGCGATGCCCAACGCCTCCGAGAGGGAGGCCATCGTGTTAGCGGTGAAGAGGCCCGCGCATGTCCCGACCGTCGGGTGGGCGTGCCTCTCTATCTCCATCAGCTCCTCCTCGGATATCTTGCCGCTAACGTAGGCGCCGATCGACTCGTAGACGTCCTCTATCGTGAGCTTCCTCTCTCCCAGGTATCCCGGCTCCGCGGAGCCCCCATAGACGTAGACTGAAGGCAGGTTGAGCCTGACCATCGCCATCATGATTCCTGGCTGAGTCTTGTCGCAACCGCCGATCCCCACGAGGCCGTCGAACGCGTGGGCCTGGACCTGGGCCTCTATCGTGTCAGCGATCAGGTCCCTGCTGACCAGGCTGTACCTCATCCCTTCGGTGCCCATGCTGATGTTGTCGTTCACCACCAGCGTCGGCACCGCGAGACCCGTGACGCCAGCGGCCTCCATCCCGGCCTTGACGTGTCCTACCAGACCGAGCGTGTGGAAGTTGCACGGCCCGGCCTCGCTCCAGGAGACGACCACGCAGCCGAGCGGCCTGTCGATCGCCGCGTCGGAGAGACCGATGGCCCTGAGGAAGGCCCGGTGGCTCGCGTTGAGTACGCCGTGGTACCTCGCCCTGCTAGGGAGGCCCTCCTTCAGCTCCCTGACCTCCGACATCACCGCCTGAGGCTCCTACCCCCATATAAGCAGAAGTCAGGCCTCAGGGTCCGGAGGCGGACGGCCCCACCCCACATGTGCGGATCACGTTTTTCACGAGGAAGTGGGGGAGCAGACCGGATGGCGCAGGCGCTGAGGGTCGACCCGTACAAGACGGTCTTCGTCGGGAAGAGGAAGGAGGCGGTCGCGAGGCTGAAGGTCGAGCGCGGCCAGGGGAGGGTGATGATAAACGGGATGCCCGTTGAGCTGATCGGGAACTGGGTGGTCCGCGAGAAGATTCTGGTGCCCCTGCGGCTCGCGGAGGAGGTGTGGAGGACGCACAACTTCTACATCAACGTCCAAGGAGGCGGCATCATGGGTCAGGCGGACGCCTGTGCTATTGCGATAGCGAGGGCGATCGTCGCCATCGATCCGGACCTGAAGCCCGTCATCGAGCGGTACGATTACCACCTGCTCTCCGGAGACCCGAGGAGGACGGAGCCGAAGAAGCCCAACAGGAGGTCCGCGAGGCGCTTCAAGCAGAAGTCCTACAGGTGAGCCCACGGGCCCGTCACCGGCGGGTTCATAGTTTTTACGCGGCTATGGGTTGCTGAGGGGGAATGCTGTTCCCGATAAGGTGCTTCAGCTGCGGCGCGCCGATCGGTCACCTCTGGGACAGATACAGGCAGATGGTCGAGTCCGGGAGGAGGCCGGGAGAGGTGCTGGACGAGCTGGGGGTGAAGAGGTACTGCTGCAGGAGGATGTTCATCACGCACGTGGAGTACATCGACGAGTTGCTCGAGTTCCACATGCAGCGCGTCCAGCAGCTCCGCAAGTCCGGAGAGAGGTGAGAGATTGGAGAGCAGGCGGATCGAGAAACTGAGGGCGAGGGTCGTCTTCGACAGCAGGGGGGACAAGACGGTGGAGGTCGAGGTGACCGTTGACGGGTTCACCGCGAGGGCCGCCGCGCCCTCGGGGAAGAGCAGGGGTAAGAGGGAGGTCCAGCCCTTCGCGGAGGGAGGGGCAGAGGGCTCGGTCAGGGCGCTGACGGAGGCGTCGCGGAGGATCATCGGCGCGACCATGGACGACCCCCTTGCGGTCGACGTACTGCTCAGGGAGATCGACGGGACCGAGGACTTCTCCCGCATCGGAGGGAACGCTGCCCTCGCCACCTCAGTGGCCGCGGCGATGGCATACGCCGGTTCCGGGGGCGTGCCGCTCTACCTGGCCCTCTCCAGGCACCTGGGGGTCGAACCCGGGATACCGCTGCCGCTCTCAAACGTTCTGGGCGGAGGCGCGCACGCCGGATCTGGGGCTCCCGAGTTCCAGGAGTACCTGCTGGTGCCGGTGGGCGCGAGGAGCGCGATGCAGGCCATCGAGGCCAACGTGTTCGCCTACAGGAAGCTGGGCAGGCTCCTCTCCCAGGAGGTGCGCGGCTACCCGCTCGGGAAGGGCGACGAGGGAGGGTACGCTCCGCCGATCAGCAACAGGAAGGCGCTGGAGCTGGTGGCCAGGGCCGCACAGGAGGCCTCCGACGAGACCGGGGTCCGGATAGCCGTAGGGCTCGACGTGGCCGGAAGCAACGTCCTCGACCCCAAATCCGGAAGGTACGCGCTCAGGTCCGACGGCCTCTACCTCACCGGCGAGGAGATGGTCTCCTTCATCGGAGAGCTCGTGGACAGGTACGGGATCGTCTACGTCGAGGACCCCTTCGCCGAGGACTCGCCAGAGCTCTTCGCGGATCTCCAGAGGTCCGTGCCGCGCGCCTTCGTCTGCGGTGACGACCTCGTGGTGACCAGACCGGACCTGATACGTTCTGCGATGGAGAGGGGAGTGATAAGGGCTGCCATCATCAAGCCGAACCAGGTGGGCCTTCTATCCGTCGCTGCCGAGTCGGCCCGGGTCTGCCACGAGCTCTCGGGCCTGCCCGTCGCGTCCCACAGGTCGGGCGAGACCACCGACGCTTACCTCTCCCACTTCGCCGTCGGGACCTGGTGTAGATTAATAAAATGCGGGCTGATCGGGGGAGAGCGAATGGCGAAGCTCAACGAGCTGCTGAGGATCGGCGAGGAGTTGGGTGGTGGGAGGATGAGGGGGTTGAGCGGGTGATGTCGGACCTCGCGATCACGCCTGAGATGGAGGTCGCGGAGATTCTGGTGAGGTGCAACGCCCACATCGGCGCCAAGATCAAGGTGGCCCACATGGCGCGGTTCGTCTACAGGCAGCGATCCGACGGTGTCCACCTCTTCGAGGTCAGGAGGATCCTCGAGCGGCTCAACCTCGCCGCGCGGCTCATCTCGCTCTACCCGCCGGAGAAGACGCTGGCGGTCTCCACGCACGTCTACGGCACCAGGGCAGTTCTCAGGTTCGCGGAGGTGACGGGGGCACGCGCGGTGGCCGGCAAGATACCGGCAGGGATGCTGACGAACAGGGAGCTCCGCTACTACGTCGAGCCGGAGATCGTGGTCGTCTCGGACCCGAGGTTCGATGCCCAGATCGTGAACGAGGCCAAGATCGCGAAGATCCCCGTGATAGCGATGTGCAGCACCGACAACACAACATCGAACGTCGACCTGGTTATCCCGATCAACAACAGGGGCAGGCACTCGCTGCCCTTCGCCTTCTGGTACCTGGCGAGGAGGGTCCTGATAGAGCGCGGTCAGGCGACGCCGGAGCTGCTCTCCTCGATCACGCTCGATCAGTTCGTGACCCACGGCGCGACCGAGGAGGCAACCGAGGAGTGAGCACAAGGTACGGGACCGCCCAGACTGCCAGCGATAGCGCGACGATGGCGTAGAGGCCGTCGGAGGTCGTCAGGACGGCCCCGTTCTCCCAGGGCTCCAGAACCGCCGAACCGCCTGGAACGAGGATCGCCTTTTCGCGATCGCCCACAACCGTGAGCTCGGCAACCCCGTCCCATCCCGTGACGGAGTAGGACTCGACGACGCCTGCATCGTTGACCAGCCTGACATCCACACCCGGTGCGGGTAGGCCCAGAGCGTCCCTCACCAGCACCCTGACGGTCCTGACCCGCAGGGGAACGAGGTAGTCTCCGCCGCCGAGCGGTGTCACCTGAACGTCTCCCTCCGTCTGGAGCGATCCCCTCCAGCTGACGCCCCTCACCTTCCAGACCTCTGGTAGGAGCACCTGGGAGCCCTGAGCGACCTCGATCCTCAACCCGTTGGCCTCCACGACCACCGAGGAATCCGCCGGCCCGCCAACCGAGACCCTCACCCTCTCGAGGAGCAGCACGCTCCCGGCCTCCACCTTCACAGGCCCTCTGACGACCACGCGCATTACCTCGGTTCCGAGCGAGACCAGCGCAAGCCTCCCGTCGGACTCCACGATCGCCTCCCGCGGAACGATCAGGAGCTCTCCGTCCCTCACCCAGAGCTCCCTGCTCCCCAGAGGCCCCATCTCGAGGAGGACCCTGTGCTGAAGCAGCCAGTTGGCCGACGCGACCAGCGGCCGCTCCACCTGGACCCGCAGGGTGCGCTCATCGGAGGCGACGTCACCGGACCAGCCGACGAAGACGTACCTCGATCCCTCGGAGGCCTCGTGGTGTTCGGGGACCGAGAGGGTGACGACCGAGCCGGCGTCCGCCCACAGTTCACCGGAGTAGGCCGTGACCTCCGACCTGACCTCGACCAGGTACTGGACGGCGTACCGTGCCAGAGCCGTCAGGGGCCGATCCACCCTAACGACCGTGACCGGCGATGAGGGGGCGACGTCACCAGCCCACGACCTGAACGCCAACCTGGTCCTGTTGCCGAGGTCCACCAGCTCCTCCGCCCTCAGCTCCAGCTCCGAGCCCTCCTCAGCCCAGAGCTCGGTGACCTTCCCGATGGGTTCGCGAACCACCCTCACCAGGTGCTCCCTCGCCCACACCAGCCGGAGCTCCATCGGCCCGCTCACCTCGACGGACTCGACCGGTTGGCCGCCGACGTCGAAGCCCCTGGCGCTGAGCCTCGTTCCGTTTCCGAAGTCGACGACCGTCCTCCCAACGACCTCGCGGTAGCTCACCCTGCTGCCCTCGTCGATCCAAAGGGAGAGCTCCCCGTCGAGCGCCGCGATCCTGAGGAGGTGCTGCCTCACGTAGACCGCCTGAGCCGAGATCGGGGAGTCCACGACGATCTCGACCGACCCGTCCACCACGTTCCCCGGGCCATCCCACCTGACGAACCGGAGCCGTGTGCCGTTGTTGAAGTCGATCACCTCGTCAATCCGGACCGAGATCCTCGTGCCCCTGTCGAACCAGCCCGAGACCGGGTCGACGGGCCGCTCCACCCTCACGAAGAACTGCGTGACGTACCTCTGAACCACCGTTACGTGGTCTTTCGGCCTCAGGGTGGTCCTCGCATCGCCCGATATCCTCCTCCCCGACTCGTCCCACCAGCCCTCGAACCTGAACCTGATTCCGGCCGCGTCGGTGGGGTAGATCAGCCCTTCCGCGGTGAGCTCGACGCTCCCACCGGCCTCTACCAGGATCGTCCTCAGCGTGACGGGAGGGCCGTCGTCGATCTGTCTGAGTATCGTCACCCTCATCCTGATCGGCAGGCCGTTGACGTCGAGCAGGTAACGGTACGGGATCGAGGCCGGAAGCTCGACCGATGATGGCACGTCTCCGGTGCCGCCGCGGAGCCAGGAGTAGGCCACGGCCAGCGCGTAAAGGTTCAGCGTGGAGGGCCTGGAACCCCTGACGACGTAGGGATACATCAGGTCCTGGGAGTTGTCGGTGTGGTCGAGGCCAAGAGCGTGGCCGAACTCGTGCGACGAGACCACCCTCACCAGCTCCATGTCGGAACCGACGCACCGGAGCGATATCTGGACCCTCGCCGAGACGATCTCGTCCCCGTCTCCGTTCAGGTAGGTGACGCCGCAGATCCTGCTGCCGAGGTCGCCGGCGAAGGAGACCGTTATGTCGCCGGAGGTCCCGTTGACGCCCCTGATCAGCGTGACGATCGAGAGCCTGTCGAGGTGTTCGTTGCCGTAGAGCGCCGTGAAGACGCGTATCGCCCTTCCCCACCACCTTATCCCCTCGAGGGCGTTGAGGTTGTGGGCGTCGGACGTGTGGGGCTCGAGCAACACGGTGAGCGTCGACTTCCTCCAGGAGCCGATCAGGTCTATGCGTGACGTCGAAGAGGCCTCGAGCTGGACCTGGGCCCCTTCCTCGTAGAGGACCCTCACCGCCGTCCACGGACTCCCCTGCGGGCGCTCCCCTGACGCGAGGGCCGGCAACGGGACCGTCAGGATCAGCAGCACCAGCAACGCCAACCTACGGCCCAAGCTCACCCACCGGCCCAACACCCGGGTGATAAGCGATTCCGCTGCTGACGCTTCGAGGTCCTGTGGCGGGCTCAGCTGAACGGTTATCCGGTAGGCCTCCGGCTCGGCCTGGAGGGGATTGCGGCTCGCGGTCTCGTGGAGCACCGGCAAGGACAGCGCCATGGCGCTCCACAGAGTCCTCTCATCGGGGAGGCATCGGGTCGTCTGTCTGCTGACGACGCTGACCGAGGGCTACGGTAGGGTCACGATGCACGGCGTGAGGCGGGAGCTGCTCCACGCGCAGGCCTCCTCCCTGGGCCTCGAGGTCTTCGAGGTCTGGATACCTCCGAACGCTCCGAACGAGGTCTACGAGGAGAGGATGGGCAGGGCCCTCGCCGAGCTCTCGCGCAGGTACGGAGTTGAGGGCGTCGTCTTCGGCGACATATGGCTGGAGGACGTCAGGAGGTACCGGGAGGAGAGGATGCGGGACACGGGGATCGAGCCCCTCTTCCCCCTATGGGGAGAGGACCCGCTCGGGTTGGTGGAGGAGTTCCTTCGGCTCGGATACAGGGCGTTGGTCGCCGTGGTCGATGCGGATCGACTGGACCCATCGAGGTTCCTGGGAAGGACGCTCACGCTGGAGCTCCTCGAGGAGCTGAGGGAGGTCTCTGACCCCGCAGGGGAGAGGGGAGAGTACCACACCTTCGTCTTCGACGGCCCGGTCTTCTCCCAACCCGTCGCGTTCAGGACGGGTGAGGTCGTTGTCCGGGACGGGCGATTTCACTTCATCGATCTGCTTCCAGCCTGATCCCTCCTCTCCTCAGGTCGGCCGCGTACTTCCTTCCGTGCCACTCGACCCTCGCCTTCCCCCTCACCGTCCACGCGGTGACCCTGATGAGGGCCGACAGGATGACGAGGTGGGCCACCGGTGCAGCCAGCGCGTAGACCGCCCTCTCACCGATGCGCCTCAGGTACACCGCCTGAGCTACCAGCGAGGCGAGGATGGGGGAGAGGCACAGGCCGACCGTCACCGGATGGGATGCCAGGACCACCGCCATCAACGGGAGCGCCGTCGGCCCTCCGAGGAAGACCAGCCCTCCGGCGAGGTACTTGGAGAGCCTACCGACGGGCCTACCGTTCCTCGAGGCCTCGTCCAGCGCGTACTGCGTGAAGAGCCTGATCAGGCCCCCGAAGTGGTCCCTGAGGCCTCCGGCGAACTCCGCCTCGTATCTGTCCGATGCGTCGAGCAGCGCGGTCCTCCTGCCCTTCGACTTCAGCAGCTCCCCCAACGCCTTGTCGTCCAGCAGCTCGCCCCTCACCGCCGCGTGACCTCCCACCGACTCGTAGGCCTCCCTCCTGACGGCGATGAACGCTCCGAAGAAGAAGGCCAGCCTCTCCCTCGGATCGTTCGACTTGCTGGGAGGAGCCAGGAGGTACATCAGCATCAGCAGCGCAGGGAGCATCACCTTCGACGCGAGGGTACGGGTGCTGAGCCTCGGTATCAGCGAGAGCGCGTCGAGGCCCTCTGAGGAGGCCGCGTCGAGGGCGTTCTGCAGCAGCCTCCGGTCCTTCAGCCTCACGTCGGCGTCGAGGAAGACCAGCCAGTCCCCGCGTGAGTTCAGGTATCCCACGTGGCACGCCCACGTCTTCCCCATCCAGCCCTCCGGCGTCCTGGGAGGGAGCACGTAAACAACGCCGCTTCGCAGGTACCGCGAGACGATTCGCTCCGTCCCGTCGGTCGAGTGGTCGTCCACCACGATCAGCTCCATCGCGACGCCCTCCTGAGCCAGCAGCGATTCGAGCGTCTTTCCGAGCACGCTGGCCTCGTTCCGCGCCGGGACGATCACCGAGACCGTCGTGCTTTTCGAGCCGTCGCCTGAACCGGTGAGTTTCGGGACGCGGCCGAGGTT
>Ga0105163_1000387_pt1 | contig 26633 bp, 27 predicted proteins | sample JNZ110809AmetaG_FD_81531 | JGI IMG/M metagenome (GOLD analysis project Ga0105163, IMG submission 81531) | Hot spring microbial communities from Jinze hot spring, China to study Microbial Dark Matter (Phase II) - JNZ 110809A | ecosystem: Environmental > Aquatic > Thermal springs > Hot (42-90C) >... | reverse complement strand
TAAACGAGCCATGGCTTCCACTCGACCAAATAAAGGCTGTTTACTGGAGCGACGGCTTCTTCGACTGGCATCCATGCGCAGTATGCGGATACACAAAACTAACTGCATGGAAAGCCGAACCTTTCATGGGCGAAAAAGCTTGGATCTGCGAAGACTGCAAAGAAGCATGGGAAAAACAACACCAAATCTAAGCCTCAACACGGAGAACTCAATAATTGGAAGATGCACAGGCAAAAGGGCTCCGCTGCCCGGAATGCGGCTCATCACGCCTTTACAAAGACGGGCTACGTTATTTAGCAAATGGTCAAACAGTTCAACGTTGGCTATGCAGGAACTGCGGATACCGCTTCAGCGAGAAAAATTCAAACAATTCAGATACATTTCAACGTGATCAGAAAGTTCATACGTTGGTTTTAAATTCGCCAGAAACCTTACTTACTAATCGCCAAGGGAGCGATGAAGCCTCAAACAGAGCGCCCACCGCCCACTCCGGGCTGGTGCAAACCTTGGCCGAAGTGGAAAAAGCCCTAGGCGAAAAGCAGGCTGCGGGGGCCACAGAAAAATCAGTTGAAAGCCAAACAAAGCAAAAACTCATCGAATTTGCATGGTGGATGAAAAAGCAAGGATATGCAGACGAAACAATAAGATGCAACGTCTCAGCATTAAAAATCTTAGCAATAAGAGGTGCAGACATCCACTCACCTGAATCCGTAAAAGAAGTAATTGCAAAACAGAAGTGGTCCGCCAATAGGCGAAAGAACGTTATAAACGCCTACACGCTCTTCTTAAAGATGCACGGCGCTACATGGGATAAACCAAAATGCACTATCGAGCAAAAAATCCCATTCATCCCAACAGAACAAGAAATCAACTCTCTTATAGCCGGATCAGGCAAAAAGCTTGCAGCCTTTCTTCAACTGCTTAAAGAAACAGCTATGAGGGCCGGCGAAGCCGTAAGGCTCGAATGGACAGACGTAGACTTTGAAAGACGCATAATAACCCTAAACAAACCTGAAAAAAGAAGCAACCCACGCATGTGGAGGGTCAGCAACGAACTTATAGCCATGCTGAAAAACCTGCCCAAAACCAACCAAAAAGTCTTCGGAGACGCCACCTACAACACATTCAAACAAACATTCCAAAGAACAAGAAAAAGACTTGCATACACCCTTCAAAACCCAAGACTTGAAAAGATAACCCTACACACCTTCAGACACTGGAAGGCGACAATGCTCTACCACCAGACGAAAGACCCGTACTACGTCAAACAATTCCTCGGCCATAAAACCCTCAAAAACACAGAAATCTACATAACCGTCGAAAGGACGATATTCGGGGAATACAGCGACGAATTTACGGTGAAAGTGGCAACAAAACCAGAAGAGATTAAAGCGTTACTTGAGTCAGGCTTTGAATACGTTTGCCAGAAGGACGACTTAATGTTTTTTAGGAAGCGCAAATAAAATACAAAAAGTGTACCGGGGTAATCCAAAAAGTAGCCGGGGTAGCCTAGCCTGGAATGGGCGCCAGACTCATAATCATGGATTTGGGGCCAGTATTGATAGGAGATCTGGAAGTCGCGGGTTCAAATCCCGCCCCCGGCATATATACTCCTAGTTCTGGTGCCTTTTCCATACCCTTCGCTTTAAAGTCCACGTGTGCAGAGTCTAGTGTGACCGCGGACATATATGATGTTGATAGACGGCTTGAGGTTGCAAGGGCTAGGCTCGGCAGCTTGAAGTATGACCACTGCAACTAGTGTCAAAAAACCATTTCACAGCATTCGCCGCCAACCCACCGATACTGTAGTAAAGGATCATTTTACAGAATACGCTAAGACTGCTATACCATTTGCAGACAAATAGGTGAATATAAGGCAAAGAAGGCCATCGCAGCGAAACTTGACATTTTGTTCTTCCATGTTGGATGTCTAGGTTTAGCGAAATTAGTTTTCTGAATTCTGAATCTAGAATTAGCCTTATTCTCATGGATATTTTCGATTTTAGCCTAAAATTTCTATTGCCGTTGCCTTTTTTGTCGTAACTTCAAGCTGATCTGCAAATCCCTTCTTGACGTCGGCCTTTTTTATGGCTATTTTCTCGCCTATTTTGAGGTTTGCTGTTTTTTCCGCATTTTCGCGCCATGCTGAAACCCATATACTTCCAGTTTCATCTTTAATTTCGAAGACTGTTAGATTCACAGTCTCCCCCCTCGCCGTTTTCACCTTCCTTATAAGCGGTTTCGTCGCCACAGTGCCCTGCACGCTGATGTTCTTCATACCCTCTCTTAGTTCGGCTATCTTCCAAAACTCCTTTTTCGATGGAAACGTTAAGACATCAATGTAGGTTTCGCCATCCACGTTGATTTCCATCCGCCCATCCAAAGCCTTTTTCACTTTGGCGTTTACTATCTGCAGTCTAATCTTATTCCCGAGAAGCCTTTTGACCTCATCAACTCTTTCGTTCCAAACAACAATTGGAACTTCTCCTGTTTCGTCAGCTAACGTGAAGCGCAAAACTTTTCCAGCCGATTTGTTGCTTCTTTCAAAGGCTGACTCGTGAATATCTCCCTTAACCCTTCCAACAAGGTTCACTCTCTTGTTTCGGAGGGTGGCGGTAATATTCCCAATTTTCGTTGAAAGCTCAGTGATATCCGGATAGTCTTTAGCCTCTTCCCCCTCAATGATCTCCACGGTTCCCTTCCCGCTTAGATGAAGTTCCACGTGTCCATGACGCCCTTCCCTAGTATATCCATGATTAAACCTTGCCACTTGCCCAGTCCTTAATTTTCCAGAATTCACAAGCTCAGCCTTATCGTTCCACAGGACAACTCGAACAGCGCCGCTTCTATCGGCAACCAAAACACTTGCAACCCTTGAGCGTTTTTTACCCAAACTCTTGGAGGGATAAACGGCTATAATCCTTCCAGCCAGCGAAACATCATTTAGGCCGGGAATTAAGCTGCCAATAGCTAAAGAAGGAGATTGGACGGCATTCGCGAGCTTAACGCCGAAATCTGCGGCTATCATCCGAAGCAAAACATCATCCGAAATGAGGCCACCGGACCTTTCACGCTCCTCCTCCAGCCTTTTGAGTATATTCTCTCTCGAAACACTGGGGTTCTTCGAAACTATCTCATCAACAAGATCGTCAACGCTCACCATCCAAACCACCAAAAAGTATGGAAACAACATATAAAAAGGGTTTGCAGGTCTTGGCGGGCCCGCCGGGAATTGAACCCGGGACCCCCGGGTTAAAAGCCCGGTGCTCTATCCTTGCTGAGCTACGGGCCCCTCGATTTATGTTCGGTTAGAAAAGGGTTTTGAGGATACATTTTAGGGTTTCGATTAGGCTAAGAAGAATAGGGGGTATGAAGGTTAGGAGGTTTGTTATGAAGTTTTTGATTTTATCGTTGGCGTTTAGTATCGTCTCTCTATTGTTTTTGCGCCTTTCTCCGTTAGCCGGTAAACGCGTTTGCGTTCATCCCATGAGCCTTCGATGAGACCGTTTCTTTCAAGCAAGTATAGGAGCGAGTAAACTGTGCCTGAGCTCACGAGTAGGTTGAATTTGTTGTGAATGAAGGATATGACGTCGTAGCCGCTCATGGGGCCTTTTCGCAGTTCCGCCAGAATTATTACGTCCATGAAGTTTTTGATTATGCGTTCATGCATTTTCTTGAGAATTTTGCCTTCCAACCTTTCACCGCCGACGATGATTGTTAACGCGGTCATATTTATTCACATTTTAACATTTTTGATTAGATATAAATATTTAAATTTTATTCTAACTCTGAATTCGAAATTGAAACTGAATAAAACAAGTATAAACACTCGCGTATGCTTTGGCTATATTGGCTTATATCATGTTTACGTGATTGTTGAAGTTTCAGCATTTTGACAAAAATCCATGTTTTGGAGTTTCCGTTTTGAAGGCTGCTTTGCACCTAATTGCTATGAAAATGTTAGGTTTTAACAGCCAGCAATATCTCTGCATATTAACAAATGTTATTTTTGGCTGGTGGTTCATTAGAGCCGGTGTTGTAAAATTGTTTTCGTGGAGACACTCCTTTGAAAGAATAAGCAGCGAGCACGAAACCATTTTGAAAAAGAGGCAGGCGCTGAGCAGCTTATTTAATAGTGGCAAGATATCCCAGTCCACCTTTGAGCTCTTCGACAGAGAGATAGAGGAAGCCTTAGCGGAGGTTGAAAAACAGAAGAGGGTTTTGCTGGAGCGGATGGCTTCTAAGGTGAGGGAGGTTGAGGAGCAGATTAGGATTCTTGAGAAGTTGCTGGCGAATTATGAGATTCAACATGTCAGCGGGGAGGTAGACGAGGAAACCTATCAGAGGGAAATCGCCCTTCTCTCCATAGGCCTTGAAAATGCAAGGCGAGAGTTGAACGCGATCAAGGAGACCATGGACAAGCTTGTAGGGGCAAACATCCCGAAAAAGGTGGAGCCCGTTGTGCAGCAGACCACTGAAATAAAGACCGCTGAGGTGTTAGAGGTAGGTGGAGTTGAGGCTTCAGCGGAACTAAAGACGGAAACGCAGACCATGGCTGGGGACGTAAACGTGTCAGAGACGTCCAAAGTTGAAACGCCGGCAGGTGAAGAGGCCGAAAAGGGAAACGTGGAAAGCTCGGGATAGGCTAATCTCTCCCTCTTTTATTTTTATACTTAGGCTTTGTAGTATATTGACTATGTAAACTTGGCTTTGAAGGGGAGAGTGCATTTTGAGTGAAAGGGTTGTTATGACTTTCCATGAAAAGTTTAAGCAGTACGATCTCGGGGAGGGGCACCCCTTTCGGGGAGATCGCTTCGTGAACGCCATTAACTTTTTCAGGGAGCATGGTCTCCTAAGCCTCCCCAACTTGACGATTGTTGAGCCTAAGCCAGCGTCCAAGGAAGATTTGCTTAGGGTTCATGACGAAGGGTATGTGGATTTAATTTTCCGCCTGGCATCTGAGGGTAAACCTTATGACATTGAAACTCCCGTTTCGCCGCAGATTCTTGAGGCAGCCCTGCTCATTGTGGGTGGCGCTTTGGAGTGCGGCAGAGCCATTTACGGCGGAGAGGCGGAGAGGGGTATTTCACTTGGAGGGGGCTTCCATCATGCTGGGAGGGGTTATGGTGGGGGCTTCTGCCTCTTCAACGACATAGCGGTTCTCATTGAATACTTGAGGGCTGAAAAGGGTGTGAAAAGGTTCCTCGTGTTGGATTATGATGTTCACGCTGGAAATGGCACCAGCGACATTTACTACCGCGATCCCACGGTGCTTTTTATATCCATCCATCAGGATCCGAGGACGCTTTATCCGGGCACAGGATTCACGTGGCAAATAGGTGAGGGTGAGGGAAAAGGCTACAATGTTAATGTGCCGCTTCCGCCGGAAACAGGAGACGCTTCATACCTATATGCCCTAAGGGAGATTTTTGCTCCATTGGCTGAGGAGTTTAAGCCGGACATTATAATTGCTAATGGGGGAAGCGACTCGCATTTCGCCGACATGCTTGGAGATTTGAGCCTCACAGCCCGAGGCTTTTTTGCATTATCCAGTTTGATAAGGGAGACAGCCCATAGGGTCTGCGGTGGAAGGCTTGTCATGCTTGTCGGAAGCGGCTACAATCCGAAGGTTTTGCCCCTCTGCTGGTATGCCCTTGCAGCTGGAGCCATAGGACTCCAGAGCTTTGAATTGAAGGAGCCTTACACCCCGCCTGTTGAGCCGCCCTTTGTTCGGAAAAAGGTTGAAGGGGTTATTGGAGAGCTGAAGAGTCTGCTTAGGGAATGGTGGACTTGCTTCAGGTAGGGGAGAAAGAGCCTCGAAGGCTACTCTTTTTTCTCTTTGGGCTTCGCTATGACGGCTGTGCCGTAGGCTGCGAACACGGTGGCTGTTCCTTGGAGAATATCGCTTGTCTCGAAGTCTGCGCCTATAACGGCGTTGGCGCCCGTCCTCCGGGCATTCTCAATGAGCCTATTCAGCGATTCTATTCTCGCCTTTTCACATTCAGATGTGTAGGAGGATACCTCCCCGCCGAATAGTCCCTCAATACTTGCAACTATTTTTCCACCAACCCCCCTGGTTCGCACGGTTATGCCATGCACTGGTCCAAGCACTTTTAAGATTTCGTAGCCTGGGATTTCTGGTGTCGTGACAACTATTATTTCGCTCATTTGGCTCCCACACTTTTATAGTTAGATGTTCTAATTAAGGTTGGCAGCAAGTGGTGGTCTCTTGGATTTGGAGAGAATTCGCAGCCTTTTTCCAGTGGTTAGAAACAAGATTTTCTTGAATCATGCTGCGCAGTCTCCGCTTCCCAAGCCCGTGGCGGACGCCATGCATCAATATGTGGAGGACTATGCGAATTTTGGGGCTTCGCCACTGGAATCCTCGGATCTTGGCAAGTCTTTGTTTGCGAGGCTTGTAGGCGCAAAGCCGGAAGAAATTGCCCTCGTGGAGAACACCTCTGTGGGCTTGAACATCGCTGCCAATGTGCTTAATTATCCGCGTGGCTCAAAGATTGTCACCACGGATTTGGAGTATCCCTCGGTGGTTTATCCATGGCTAAAAGGAAGCTTGAATGTTAAGGTTGATTATGTGCGGAATGTTGGCGGCAAGGTTCTGCTGGAGGATTTTGAGAAGGCTGTAGACGACAAAACCGTGGCGGTTGTGATTAGCCATGTTGAATACGTTAATGGTTTCCGGAATGACCTACGGGCTTTAAGTGAAATCGCCCACAGCCACGGCGCAGTCCTCATTGTGGATGCCATCCAATCGGCGGGTGTAATCCCAATAGACGTGAAAAGGGACGGAGTGGACTTTTTGGCGTGTGCATGCTACAAGTGGCTTTTGGGTCCAGCTGGCGCCGCATACTTGTATGTGCGAGGGGACTTAATCGAAAATTTGGAGCCTCCTTATGTGGGGTGGGCAAGCGTAAAAAAGGAGATCTTCGAAACCGTTGATTTTTGGGACATTTGGAGTTTGAGGCTTTCGGAGACAGCGAGCCGCTTCGAGGTTGGCACGCCGAGCACTGTAAGCTTTGTGGGCGCCGCCGAAGCCATGAAAATGCTACTAAACTTCGGAATAGAAAACGTCGAGAGAAGGGTGCTGAAGCTAACAGACTATCTCATTGAGATGGCTAAGGCGCTTGGACTAGGGCTTCAAACTCCAGAAGAACCGCAGCACCGCTCCGGAATAGTCAACTTCAAAATTGACAAGCCAAAGGAAGTTGCAGATCAATTGAAACATAATAACATTGTTGTTTCCGCCAGAGCCCATGGCATAAGAGTTTCACCCCACTTCTACAATACGGAGGCAGAAATAGACCGACTTGTAGAAGAAGTCAAAAAGTGCAAAAGTTGAGCATCAATCCAAGCGAAAACTAGAGGGGAGGGGTCGAAAATAGCTTCTGGAAATAGTCTATTTTCAATCACCGCAAAATCTAGAGAGGGGTATCAATTTTGTTGGTAGAAAACAAGCACAAAATTGACTTGGAGTTAGTCATGTTCGCTTGTAAAGCTTAGCTCCGGATACGTGGGTACCTGTCTGCCTTCGCCCTTTTGTGGTAGAACCTCAAGCTTCATTATCTTGCATGTTCCAACGAGATCTTCCTTGTTTTCCATGATGATTCTGGCGTATTCGGCGTTTCCGGCGTAAACCCTAACCAGTTTTATGGGCGCGTTTAGAGGCTTACGCCTTTCAGCCTTGTCCCGCCTAATTTCGGATATAAGCGCAATCAACAAGTCGCCTCCCCTCTCAGCTTTCTCGTCTATTCGGCTCATGTCCACTTCTGGCCATCGGGTTATGTGTATGCTTTTTGCGCCAATGTGTTCGGCGTACATGTGCTGGTAGATTTCCTCCGTTATGTGAGGTGTCACCGGCGCCAGCAGCTGGAGTATGCGATACAAAACCGTATAGAGTGTGTGCTGAGCCGCCCTTCGTTTGGCTTCGCCATATAATTCTGGCTTGTATAGGCGATCTTTAACAGCCTCAATATACTGGTCGCAGAAGACGTGCCAAGTGAAGTTGCGGACTTCCTCAACAGCCACATTAAACTGGCACTTTTCAAGGGCTTCAGTTACCCGCTGTGTCAGCTTTTCCATCTTGCTTAGAATCCACCTGTCTAAGAGCTGAAGTTCGTAGCCGCCGCTGCCCGGCTCATAATCGGCTAGCTGGCTGCTTACGAAGCGGGCTGCATTCCAAAGCTTGGTTAGAAAGCGCCTGCCATACTCCACGTCGGGCCAGCGGAAGGGAATATCTGAACCCGTGGCTCCGCCCGCCGCTGCCCATTGGCGAGCCGCGTCTGCGCCATACCTGTTTAGAACTTCGGGTGTTGCCACGTAGTTTTTGAGGGATTTGCTCATTTTTCTGCCGTCGGAGCCGAGCACCATGCCGTTTATGAGGCAGCTTTTGTAGGGCTTCTCGTCGAAGAGGGCTAGATGCCTAACCATTAGATAGTATGCCCATGTTCGGATAATGTCCACGCCTGAGGGATGCAGATCCGCCGGGAAAAGCCTCCTCCAGTCTGGACGGTCAGGCCAGCCTGCATGCACCGCACATGTTATTGATGAGTCCATCCACGTGTCAAGCACGTCGGTTTCCGGCGTGAATTCGCGGCATCCGCATTTTGGACATGCCTCTATCCTTGGTTTTTCAAGTTTGGGATCTATGGGAACCCAGCTTTCATCAGCCAATATGGTTTCGCCACAGTTCTTGCAATACCATATTGGGATGGGGGTAGCGAAAACCCGCTGGCGGCTTATCACCCAATCCCAGTCCAGCGAGCGCGCCCAATCTATGAGGCGGTACTTCATGTGATCCGGATACCATATCACCTCGTGGGCTGCCTTTTCCACACGGTCTGTTAGAATGCGGGTTCGCATAAACCACTGTTTACGTTCCAGAATTTCAATGGGTGTGTCGCATCTTTGGCATAAGCCTATCTCCTGCCTTATTGGCTCGATTTTTTCCAGAAGCCCCTCAGCCTTCAAGTCTTCAACTATGGCTTTTCTTGCTTCCTCAACCGTTAAGCCCCTATATTTTCCGCCGTTCTCGTTTATGAGTCCGTTTTCCGTTAGAATCGTGATTACGGGCAAACCGTGCCTTTTAACTGTGCGGACGTCCTCCTTGTCGCCATAAGTGCAGATCATAACGACGCCCGTGCCAAAGGATGGGTCTACAGCATCGTCGGGGATTATTTCCACAGTGCGGTTTACAATGGGCACTGTTATGCGTTTTCCAATATACCTGTTGTATCGGGTGTCTGTGGGGTTCACGGCTACAGCTACACAGGCGGGAATAAACTCTGGGCGGGTTGTGGCTATTGTCAAGTATCCGTCGCCGTCAGCTAATGGAAAGCGTATGTAATGGAGTCGGCCCTCCCGCTCCTCATACTCCACCTCAGCATCCGCAATGGCGGTTTCACATCTTGGACACCAGTTGACGGGATGCGTGCCCTGGTAAATGTAGCCCTTCTTGTAGAGAATTATGAAGCTCAGCTGGGTTTTGCGCCAATAATCCGGATCCATGGTGCGGTACTCGGTTGTCCAATCCACGCTGCAGCCTAGGCGTATGATGCCCTCCTTCATCATGGCGATGTATTTTTCCACAAGCTGCATGCAGAGGCTTCGAAACTTGTCGGGGGGAACGTCGCGTTTGCGAATGTTATGCTCCCTCTCAACTTGGACTTCTATGCCTAAGCCGTGGCAGTCCCAGCCCTGCGGGAAAAAAACGTTATAGCCCCTCATACGCTTGTAGCGGGCTACAATGTCAAAGTAAGTCCAATTCAGAACGTTGCCCATGTGGAACTCGCCGGACGGATAGGGTGGAGGCGTATCTATGCTGAAAGTTGGCCTCATATGGTCGTTCCAGTCAAAGCGATATATTCCCCACTCTTCCCAAAGCCGCTGCCACTTGCGTTCAACAGCCAATACATCAAACTCTTTTGGTAGAGGCTTCATGTCAAACAGCCCAACAGCCTTCGACTTTCTGAAAATTAAAGTTTTAAATATTTAAAGGTAGAGAAGACGCTTGTGAAAGTAGAATGAAAAGGGCAGTTGCTCTCTCCATGATTTTAGCGCTACTTTTGATTGCTTCAGCCTACACGCCGCGAACACAAGCCTTCAGAATAGGAGTCCAGGTCGGCGACTGGTTCAAATACAAAGGCACCATCGTCTACTGGTGGGCTGAACCAGACGTACCATTCCCACCCCACATGTATGCGTTCATTCTACAAGTATACAACGAAACTGAATGGATCAAATATGAAGTCATAGAGATAAAGGCAGAGGCACGCAACGTAACCTTCCGAGTTACGAACCACTGGAAAAACGGAACCGAAACATACTATAATCTCACGGATAACATGGACACAAGCTTCACCATGATGATCATCGATGCTGACCTAGGGCCCGGAGACATGGTACGCCCAGCATACGACTGGGGATTCGGATACTCGTGGCCGCCAAGATATCTAAACAACACGATAACAGTTGATTACATTGGCGGATCGCCTAGGCCAGTCAAAGTTTTGGACTGGGTACTTCCTGCCTTTATTCCTGGAAGCTATACTAGGCAGATTTACTGGTGGGACAATGCGACGGGCATCCAAGTCAGATATGAAGTTCGAGAAAATTCAACGGCCTATGACCCAAATACGTTTGAACGTTTAGGTGACTACAGATACATTGCAACTTTTGAGTTGATAGATTCAAACTACAATTGGGGAGCGGTGATCCCTGAATATCCCAAGTGGCCGCTTGCAGTGTTGACGTTAGCCGCAACTGCCACCATTGTCTGTTATGGACGGAAATTCCGCCCCAAATAGTCTCCTTTTTCTCAATCTGTTCGCCAAAAAGCATTTATACTAATTGGATGGTATACCTTCGCTTAAAGGTCTGGGGGAGCTGGGCGGTGACCCGGCTGAGAGGACCGCTGAGCGCGGTCGACCCCTAGAACCTGATCCGGGTAATGCCGGCGGAGGGAAAGACCTTGAGTGAGAAAAAGTTAGAATCCAAAATTAGTTCTCCCACGAAAATAATCGCTGAAGTTGTCACTTTTGTGGCCTTGGCGACAGCCCTCAGCTACATAAAGGTTTTCAGTCTTCCCCAGGGCGGGTCGGTGACGGCTGGCTCCATGGTGCCAATCCTCTGGCTGGCGCTTCGGAGGGGACCAAAAATCGGCTTGTTCGCCGCCGCTGTTTATGGGCTTGTGCAGTTAGCCGTTGAACCCTTTATAGTCCATCCATTGCAGGTGCTTTTGGACTATCCTCTGGCTTTTGGAGCCCTTGGCTTGGCAGGGTTTTTCCAGAATCGCCCTTTCGTAGGCGTGAACGTTGGCATCTGGGGACGCTTCATGGCCCACTTCATTTCGGGAGTGATTTTCTTCGCCAGCTACGCCCCTGAAGGCATGAGTCCCATTGTTTATTCAGCCATATACAATGGAAGCTACATACTGCCAGAACTCGCCATAAGCATCTACATAATATTCCTCCTACAGGAAACCAAACTGCTTAAAATATTCCTCTAGAAGGAGAAGCGAAGAATGGCTAAACTGAAAACAGGGATAAAGGGCTTCGACGAGCTTATAGGCGGAGGCATAGAATCCGGTTCACGAAACATCCTTTACGGTCCACCGGGAACCGGCAAAACCGTTTTCGCCATGCAGTTCCTGTGGCAGGGGTTGCTGGAAGGCGAAACCGTAGCCTACGATGTCATGGACAAGCCTTTTCCGAGGCTTATAGCCTACTTCAAGTCCTTCGGCTGGAACATTGAACCCTACATCGAGAAGGGCAAGTTTATTGCTATTCAGGCGTTTCCCCATTTTGAGCCATACCCAAAGGATCCGCGGGTAATCTACTTTAACCTCCAAGACTTTGAGGAGATGAAACGCATTGATAGAATGCTTTCCGAGAAGGGTGTGACAAGGTTCGCCGCCGGAGACTTCAGCGAGCAGCTTTTCGCCCTCTACGATTTACGGTACATGGAGCCCGTTGAGGATTGGACTATTAACTGGTGCCACTACGACAACATTGTAAACATTGACATCATGACGGCGGCAGCCCAGAGAGACATGACTGTGCAGCGGGCGGTGGATTTAGACCTAAACAAGGCGCACAACATTTTCCTTTTCCGTTTCAACGAGGAGAAGTTTCGCCGTGAACTCCGCATAGTCAAAATGGAGGGGTGCGAGCACCCGCTGGAATGGATTCCCTTCCGAATAACAAGCCGCGGCATAGAGCTCATAAAGGAAAAATAGTTTATGGGGAAGCTTAGCCCAGAAAGCCTCAAAAAACTGTTGAGATGCATCAAGGTGGATAGCCGTGTCATTGTTCCACCCATGGCTGGCTATGACTCCGGAGTGCATTGGATAGACGACAAGTGGCTTGTAGTCTCCACGGATCCATGCATAGGCGTCCCAGAAAAATGGTTCGGATGGCTTCTAATCCACTACGCGGCTTCAGACGTAGCTCTTTTCGGGGCTAAACCCCAATTCTGCACCATAAACCTCTTGGGGCCGCCGGGCACAAAGCCCCAAACATTCCAGCGGATTATGCGGCAAGCATGTGGAGCAACTGAAGACCTAAACATGGCCATAGTGTCGGGTCATACGGGAACCTATGAAGGGTTATCAACGCTTTTGGGAGTTTGCACAGTCTACGGCGTCGTTGAAAGAGACAAGCTTAAAACGCCTGGAAACGCTAGGCCAGACGACTTAATCGTGTGCACAAAGCCGCTGGGCTTGGAAATCGCCGTTAATCTTGCCCTAATGAATAAGGCCTTAGCTGAAAGGCTTTTCGGGGCGAAGCGAACCCGCCAATTGTCAAGGCTTGTGGTACTCCAGAGCTGTGTCAAAGAGGCCCTTGCTCTAGCCGACGTCAATGGTGTCCACGCCATGCACGACTTAACAGAGGGCGGGTTAGTGGCCTCGTTAAATGAGATGGCTGAAGCCTCAAAATTGGGGTTCAAAATAGAGTTTGAGAAAATTCCAGTAAGCCCAGAAGCCAAGAAACTTGCAGAAGCCTTCGAGCTTTCGGAGAGACAACTTCTCTCCATGTCCTCAACAGGAACCATTTTGGCGGCTGTCAATCCTCAAGCCAAAGGCGAGGTTGAAGCCATATTGAAGAACTTTGGCTTGGAGGCTTGCTGCTTGGGCTCTTTCACGAAAGAGCAGAAACGCACCCTTTTAAAGGGTGGAAGGGCGGAGGCGTTCCCAGAAAGGGCTGAAGACCCCTACGAGAGAATTCTTTCAGCTGCATTGTAAATGTTCATGCGTCTTCCACGGACAAAACCCACAAGCGTTAGGTTCGCCTTCCGGGCAACCTCTATCCCAGAATCCAAAGCCGCCGCAATGGAGGCGACTATTGGTATGCCAACCCTCGCAGCTTTAAGCACTATATCAGCGGAAAGCCTTCCACTTAGGGTTAGGAAACATTCATCAAAAGAGACGCCTCTCAGGGCGCATTTCCCAATAGCCTTGTCAACAGCATTGTGGCGTCCAACATCCTCAGCGAAAGCTAGAAAGGCTCCATCCGCCCCATAAACGGCGGCAACATGCACTCCACCAGTTTTTCTAAAAGTTTCAGCGATACTGTTCAGGTTTGCCACACACCTCTGAATTATCTCAGCCCTAACCCTAACAGCCGACTTAACAGGCTTAAGCCTCCTCAAAACTTGAGGTAGATAGGGGCCTCCACAGGCCGACGGCAGTACGCGGTGAAAGCTTCTCGAACGCCTCAAGCGACTTTCAATGTTTATGATTGGTTTCAAGCCAACGTGGCACACGCCTTCCTCCTTGAAATCTATGCCTTGAATTTCACCAGAAGCTTTGATTATGCCCTCGGATAGCAGGTGGCCTACAACCAGCTCCTTGAGATCCGTAGGCGTGCAGAATATGGTTGCGTAGGGCTTTTTGTCTAGAAAAATGTGGATGGGCCTTTCCACAGCCACAAAATCCTCGATTTTCTGGGCAGTTCCAGCAGCACTGTCAACTCTAACAACTTCCACCCTGATTAAATTGGACACCCCCTCTCTACTTTTTCAGCTCCGAAAGCACAAAACTAACTATTTCATCGGCAATGTTGACGCTGGTTACGGACTGCAAGCCTCGCCAGCCAGGTTGACTGTTAACCTCAACCACCACGGGACCCTTTGGGCTTTCAAGGATATCCACACCCGCAACCTTGCATTTTATCAGTTTGGCAGATTTCACAGCCAGCTCCTCAAGTTCGCCGCTGAGCTTCAGCGGCTCTGGGCGGGCACCTTGGCTGTAGTTGGTTTTCCAGCTTGTGGCGACGCGACGCATGGCTGCAGCCACACGGTCGCCTATGACGAAGGCGCGGATGTCCGAGCATCCATGAGGCACAAATTCTTGAAGGTAGATTACACCATGATAGAAGGCAATAGCCCTAAAAACCGTGGAGGCTATCTCTGGATCATTTATGCGGGTGGAGCCAATCCCCCTCGAGCCGAATATGGGCTTTACGACGACGTCTCCGCCAAGCTCATGGAAAGCCTTCAAGGCTTCATCTGCATCCTCAGTAACGGCGGTGCGGGGCACGGGTATACCTGCATCCTCCAATATCGCCAGCAAGTCATATTTGTCCACGCAGTGTTCAATAGCTTCGGGCGGATTAACCACATAAAAGCCTAAACGTTCAAGCCGGTAAAGCACATCCATACGGAAAACAATCTCCTCCAGCGAGCCCCGCCCAATGGGCCGGATAATCAAGGCGTCTAAATCCTTTAGAACATCCACATTCCGCACGTTTAGGTAGGGCTTATACCCCACGCGGGCAACAAGCCATGGAAAACTAAAGCACATGTAAGGGATTCCACGCCTCTCCATCGCCATGCGAAGCTGAGCAGAACTGTAGGCATTCGGGTTCCGTGTGACTATTCCAAACCTCAAGGTTTAACCGCCTTGCCAACGTTTAACCGTAAAAACGGTGTTTAGCTAAACTCTTAAAGTTTCCGTGCAACATCCACGGCAGAAATTTCAAAATACACAGAAAATGACACGGAAAGAGTTTAAAATTTGTGGATAAACGGTGCTAGCTCAAAGGCGTTTTGCGGTTTTTGAGAGAGATTCACAAGCAAATATGCGCCGTGCTCATTAAAGTATGGCGACCCCCTCCTCGAAAATAATGTGAGGATTTTCCCGTTGTGGTCTATTTTATAACCCTCCATGCATGGCTCATGCCCCCGAACAATGACTTTTACGCCGAAACATTGTAGGGCAGCATCCGTAACCTTCTGTCCAAAAAGTTTCCCCGCACCACGATGAGAAGCACATGTCTCGCTTATGGCATCAGTGGGGTCGCTCCAAAGCAGATCCTCCAGCAGGCTTTCCTTTGGATGCCTTATATGGGCATAGGCTAAATCCTCCAATGTTCTGGCTTGGGGTGGCAGTCCGCCATGCACCAGAAGATAACGGCCTTCAACAATGACGGCATTATACAAGTAGTTGAATAGTCTACGGATTCTCGTGTAGGCTTCCCTCCATTCTGCACCAAAGCGCGCTTCAAACTGCCACGGCAAGTCATGAGGTGAAACTGTAAGGTCTTCTGGTCCCTCGTGGTTGCCCCGCAACAGAATTACTTGCCTTGGAAATTGAAGTTTAAGCCTCAAGAGTGTATAGTAAATTTCAGCCGAGAATGGGCCTCTGTCTCCATAATCGCCTAGAAAAATGGCAAAGGCGTCCGGGTTTCTATCCATTTTTTCGATAAATTGACTTTCATTTAAAATTTCGATGAGGCTTTCGAGGTCTCCATGCAGGTCGCCTACAACCAGCGCCTCGCCGATGGGTTGAAGCTTTACAAGCCGCCCAACAACTTCGAGGTTGCCGATCTTTCCATTTTCGTTTCTGATGAGTTCGATGGCTTCTTCTATGAGTCGACAGAATTCTCGACACGAGGCTTCTAGGGCTTCCTTCACTATTTTTGGGAGTTGCAAACCTTCAGCCCCAAACTTTGAGGGTTATCTCGTGCCCGCTTAAGGCTTGAATGTTCTTCTCCATGAGATTCTTGTGGCTGTTTATTTTTTCCATGGTTTCTCGGATTGCCCCTTTTAGGGATGCTGCCTCGGACTCCAGCCTCTCTAGTTTTCTGTGTAAACTTTCGGCATGCTCCCTCAGCCGCGATATTTCAACCATGATTTCGGCGACGGCTGTTGATGTTGAAATCCAAGTCTTCTGCATTTTTGCCTCCATGCATCTCTTATGCAAGTCCCCAAGCGAACCCCTTTCCACAATTTCTGTTATTGCTTGTTTTGCCTTACGCTCCTTATCCTCCTTGAGTTTAAGTTTTCCCTCAGCCATTGCCCTCGCAGTTTTTTGGAGGATCTGCGTTAAAAGCGGATAATTTACATTTTCCGTTGCCAAAGCCTCGAAGGGATCGGCTAAATACTCCTCAAGCTTTTTAGTTTCCTCTGGTGTTAAACCACTTCCAGCACCATGCAAGACAAGTGACTGAAGCTTCATCAAAGGTTTCTGCAAATGCCTAAGGCTATGCACAACTTCCCTCCTCAAGGACTCTACAAGCGCGTTTACTTGGGCTAGCTGGGCAAGTTCCCCGCCTTTTTCCAGCTCAACCCTCCGGCCCTGTACTTGGGTCAGCTCCACCTCTAACCTGGCTTTTTCGCTCTCAGCCTTCCTATACTCGTTTTCCAGATTCACCAGTTGACCCTTCAACACCATGGTTTCATCAATCAGTTGAAATGTCTCCTCTAAAATCTTGGCTTTCCCATATTCCTTGAGTAGGAATGCGCTTAACTCCTTAAGCGAGGCCTTTGCACCTTCAAAAGCCCGCAGGAATTTTCCACGATCCATTATGAAGAAGGGAGAAATTCTCGGAAACCAGTTCCGCACATCCACCTCTGTGACGGTGTAAGCTTTCTGGGCTATGCTCAAAAAACTTGTGATGTCCCTAAAGGATGGCTTCTTGGGAACCTTGAGCGGTTGCAGTCGCTCTAAAAAAAGTTTAGCCAACTTATTGAGGGCTTGAGCCCTTTTAAAGGTGCGCATGTTGCGTCTCTCGATTTCCCTCCGGCTGCTCTCCACAAGCATCTTGCAAGCCTCTATTAACTCTCCGTGGGCTTTGCGCATCTCCCCAAGAAGTTTTTCAGCCTTCACTTGAATGGGGGCTAGGAGATGTTCTGTTTGCCCTTCAAGCCAGCTTTTAAGCTCCGATAAGGATGTTTCTAAACGTGTGGACAACAGGATTTCCCAATAATTGGTACGCAAGCCCAATATTTAATTTTCAGACGTTTTTACTCATTTTTGGGTAGCTACTCTTAAATAATTAGCAAACAAAGTGAACAGCGAAAGGCGAAAACATGAAAAGCCGACAAGTTGCCTTCACAGCCCTAATGAGTGCTCTAGGCTTGCTTCTTTCAGCCATATCCCTAAACATAGCGCCCATCTTCACTGCGGTGGGGCAAGGCGGCGCCGCTTTGGATCTCTCTCACATCGCAACCTTTATCGCAGCCATTTTTGGCGGTTCCATTTTTGGGGGAGTTGTTGGATTTTTAAGCGGTGTTTATGCCGGCTACTATTTCGGCTATGTCATGGGTTCCCTTGGACTTTTGTCGCTTGTAGGGGTGCCTTCTGGAAAGGCTTTAACGGGCTTAACTGCGGGCCTCTTGTACAGGACGTTGCGGATAAACAGCCGTCCAAAGCCTTCCCTGCTCACGGTTCTCGTGGTGCTCATCTCTTATGTTCCGGAATGCCTCTTCACTATAGCGTATTTCCGCTTTCTGGTTCCATTCTTCTATGGCCGTGTGATGGAGTTTATGATACCTATAGTGATTTCAAAGGCTTGGGTGGAAATTTTTGTCATGAGCCTTCTCATGGGAGCCCTTAACGGAAACAGTGGCTTTAGAGATTTCATCATAAGATTTCTTGGAACACAAAAGCTGCCAGCGTTACCGAAAAAAGCATGAAAAGCAATTATAAACCAAAAGACTCCTTTAAGGCGTTAATGTTTATCTCTCCGGCCCTAAACGTATTTCCTGTCTTCAGATTGTTTATGATTACGACGGCTGGCGCAAAAATGTTCGGATCTATTTTATAGAAGTCGTAGCCAGCTGCCCTGAAGATCTCGAGGAAGGGTCTTCCATAGTCCTTTGAAGCTTTAGAGGGGGCTTTTTCCACGATTTTCGCCAGTTCCTCCTCGTTTTCATAGTTTACCATGTAGTAGGTGATTCCGCCATATAATATGGCGTCGTTTGTTCTTGCCATAGCCTTAACGAATTTTGGGTGGACGGGTGGTATGGGAGCACACCCCCAGGCGTAGAGAATCGTTTTCGGGTCAAGCCCAAGCTCGTTAAGCTTATGGATTCCAGTTTCAACGATGCGGCCAGCAACCTGCGTGGCTCCGGCAACACTAGCCGTCGGCGTCAAGATTATGGCAAGATTGGCCTCTTCCACCTTGCAGTCGCGGGCCAGACGCGCTATCAGTGTTTCTGGCGGATGCTTATCGGTTTCCAAAACCACAATAGTTTTGTCGCACTCGTCCTTATAGCCCAAACGTTCATAGATTTCCCTCGGTTTCTGGGCTAAGGCTCTGGCGGGCCCCGAGCCAATAGCAAAGTAGTCGCCTTCCTTAATGTTCCAGCCTGCAAACTGCGAGCCCAAAGTGGCTATGGCCGGATGATCCGTGTAAACGAATATTGTTGGAAGCTCTAGTTCGCCATACTGCCTACAAGTTATGCGGGCTTTTCCGCAGCCGCCCATGCAGATCTCCGTTATTATCTTGCCCGCTTGGAAGCCGCCTCTGGCGCTTATGCCGGCGTCCACCAGCAGAGCGCCGTTTTTTGCCCTTTCAACCTTCACGCCATAATAATCTGGATTTTCGCATAATTTTTCCAGAAGTCTCCAAGCCAAACGATTTACACTTAAATCCGTCTTCAAAGCGTGTGGTCCTCCCTGACTAAAGGAATTTTTCATAGTGACTTAGGTGGGGGTTTGGCTCCTTGGCGACGAAGAGTCTTCCGCGACCGTTTTCCGTTAAATCGCCAATGAACAGATAGAAGGGGGCCTCGATAACTTCGCCCTCCTCAACTTTAACCTTCTTTCTTAATCCTTCTATAGTGAAGGTGGGCATCACAGACTCTATGCGACCGCCGATTATTATGGTGCCGTCCACCATACATGCGCCAGCCCTTGCCTCGCAGTCCTTCTGCACATAAATTGTGCCGCCCTTCATGCGGAAGCCCACAAACTGTCCAGCGCAACCGTAGATCTTTATTATGCCCTTTTTCATGTGGGCTCCGGCTTCGCGGCCAACGTTTCCATGCACGATTATTTTTCCGCCTTTCATGCCTTCTGCGCTGCCTCTGTACGGCGCGCCTAAATAGTCGCCGGCATTGCCGTGAACTTCTATTGTGCCGCCATTCATCATGGAACCAGCCCAGCCTAAGACGTTGCCGTAAACCGTTATTTTTCCACCCCGCATTTCCTCGCCCAAGTGCATGCCAGCATCACCCTTAACAATTATTTCGCCGCTCTTCATGCTAGCGCCTATACGCCTAACACAGCTGACGTCGCCATTAATTTTTATCACCGTGGCTTCCTGGTCGCTTCCGGTGTTTTCCACCTCAACTTTGAAAAGGTCGCCTAGCCTCTTCTTTTTGTTGCCTTCCCATGCTTCTAGGGCTTCGATTTCCTTGAGGCTTTTTCCATGGAAAATGTCTGGGTTTATGCATTCCGCCACTACTGGCAGCCTAAACTCTTTTAGGGGATAAAGATTCACCATCATCACACATCAGCCTTCACGGGTATTGGATGGGAAACAGCCAAATAATCCTCTGAAACCGGATAATTCTCAAACTCGACGGTCCAATATTCTTTGAAGCGTCTCCTCAGGTTTTCGTTTACCTCTATTTCGCATGGCTCGCATAGCTGGATGTTAACCCACATGGTTACTCCATCCACGTGCTTCAACACTTCGCCGTCCTTTACAACCACTTGTCCACCCTTAATGGTGTAGGTAGCCCGCTTAAAAGCGCGCCTAACAGCCCTATACTTCTTGGAGGGATCCATAGTTTCCGGGTTAAAATTGTATATGGCGATGTCAGCGTCCGCCCCCACGCCAAGATGGCCTTTGTGCTTTAGGCCTAGGGCCTTGGCTTGCCCAGCGCGGGTCACTATGGCTATCTCGTAAAAGTCTAGCTCGCGATCTATGGATGGAAGAAGACTTCGGCTTCGAGCTTTCGGGTTAATCTTTTTGAGGGTGGCTTCTCTGGCTTTTCGGCTCATAAGCCAGGCTATAATCCGCGGATAAGCGATGAAAGGCCCGCCGTTGGGGTGGTCTGTTGTCATTAAGATTTTCCACGGGTCTTTTATGAGTAGGGCGAGTTCAAGGCCTATGGACCATTGGGTTGCGTGAACATAGCTTTTCCGTTTGTAGTGGAAGGGCACTATTCCAGCGCTTGTTTCGGTTTCCACGTCATGGTTTGTCCACTTGTTCCCGCTAAGCGTGTAAAGCGTGTACTGGAAGGGGCCGTCAGCCGTCATAGTTGTGGTGTCCGTGAAAATAACTTGACCCATGTCTAACGTTACGTGAGAGTGGACGTTAACGTAGTTGGCTATTTCCTCGGCTCCGGATTCGAAGGTTCGCCAATCATCACCCTTGAAGGCGGAGAACTGGCAGTGAGTTATGTGGATAACTGGTTTTCCGTCATCTGCCAAATCTTCAACACAACGCATCGTTTCTAGGGCGGTTATGTAGTTGCCGGGTTTGCCCAAATTGTTGGTGTGCACATGGATAGTGTGTGGCAAGTGCAGAAGCTTGTTAACCTTGCACAAGCCGCGGATAATTTCGCGGGGCGTAATCCCAAAATATGGGACTTGATCATCTATGCTTTCCACGTTGCGGCCGAAACCCCAAGCTTCAAGCCCACCTGGATTCACAAGTTTTATGGCGTAGCCCTTCGTCGCCTTAATCATCCAAGCCACGTGGCGGGCGCACTCCTCAATTTTGCCATCTCGCAGGTATTCAAGCACAAACCACCAGTCGCCCAGAAGCGGGTAACTAGCCTTATCAATTATTGGCGTGTCGCTAAGCTCCTCATGGGTGTGTTTCGCCTCTAGAGGTGGCATAGCCGGATCCATAACTGTTGTCCAGCCCATCCTTGCATAGCGGTAGCCCGTTGTAAATGTGGATGGAATCGAATAGCCCACACCAGACCGTGTGACGGCGGTTTTTGGCTCAACATCTTTAAAGTGATCTTCTGGGCGAAGCAGCCTTCCAGCATTAACTTTGCCGCCGGCTATGTGGCTGTGAATGTCTATGCCGCCGGGCATCACTATCATGCCGGAGGCGTCTATCTTCTTGGCTCTACGTTCATTTACTTTCTCCACTATTTTGCCGTCTTTTATGGCTATGTCCATTTTTTCGCCGTTAACGCCGTTAATCGGGTCGTAAACGAATCCATTCTTTATTAAAAGCTCCATTTAGGCAGCCTCCGCCCGTTCACGTTTTATTTTTCTAACTTCAGTGAGGAGTCTCCTCAAAATCTCCTCGTCTGGTAGAACGCCTTTAGGCGGGTCCACAACCTTCTTTAGGGGTATGGGCACGTGGTCCATGCGGTAGGCTGTTCCAGAAGCCTCAATGCCAACAAAAGCGGATGGAATAACCACGTCAGCCATCTGCGCCGTGACATCCATGTGGGGACCAACATAGATAAGCGGGTTCTTAACGAGGTGCTCAGCCGCTTTTCGTGGAAAATTAGAAACGGGATCCGAAGCCACAATCAAGGCGGCATCTGACTCTCCTCGCAGCAGCACATCCACAACCGAAGTTTCACCCGGATTATACCTTGGGTAGCCCAACGAGAAGTCCACAGCGTAAGGATAGCCCGTCTGCCAAGTAAACACAGTGTTAGCGCCCGTCACGTTGAAGTGCCCCCGCATGGGCATTATCACAAACTTTGTCCGCATGTTTAGGTCTCTGACCAACGAGAGAGCTGCGTCAATGTTGCGTAGTTTGGCTCCGCTCATGGTTAGGCCAAGCCCGAAGAAAAGCGCCCCGAAGTCGCAGCCCACCATGACGTCCGCAACTTCCTCCAAATATTCAACTGGAACTCCGGCAACCCTGTCCACTTCAAGTTCTTGGTCGCGGATCAACGCCCTTAAGGCTTGCAGGAGCTCGTAGTCTTTGCCGGGCTCCACTTGAATGAAGTAGTCAGCCATTTCCGCAGTCTTTGTCCGCCTAACATCAACAACTATAAGTTTTCTGCCTTCCCGAGTTATGGATGGAAGGAAAGTTGGTTCCAGTTGGGCTTTGACTTCTGGAGGCTTTTTGAGGATAAGTCTTCTAACGGCGCTTTGAATCTTTTTACGTCCAATAAGGGCTTTAACTTTCGCCACGTAGCTTCTCCAAGCGCTTTTCTCGAACCGTCCCTCAGAAAAGGCCGTGTAGCGCTCTATATGCCTTGGATGGGCGCTCCACGGGTCGCATCCCCAATAAATGATTAAGTCGGCTCTGTGGCGGATTTGACCCAAAGTGCATGACGGTATGCCAATGTCTTGAACGCTTAAGAGGGATGGGCCGTGACATACAACTGCCGTGTTGTCTATAATGCCTCCAACCTCTTCGGCGAGTTCGATGCCGACGCTTATGGCTTCGCAGCTTGTGCTGCTCCAACCGTAAAGTACTGGATAATTGGCTTCTGCGAGGATTTCCGCAGCTCGTCGGATGGCCTCTTTAAGCGTTGTTTTGACGAGTTCGCCATTTTTCCGAATCAAGGGCTTAAGGATGCGGTGTTCGCTGCGGTGGCTTAGGAACTTGGCTTCGCACATGGCGCAGCCATTCTTAACCTTAACAATCTGGCCGTTTTCTATGGTTAGTTCTATGTCGTCGCAGAGGCTCCCACAAACCGGACACGTTACGGCTTTAACAACTGGCACATTTAACCCTTCCCAAACTGTTGTTTAAGGAGTTCCGTTAAGCCCAAAACAGGCTTGTCTGGAGCGGGCTCCACGGTGGCCGGCACACCTTTAAAAGTGGGCATGCCAATCCCATGGGTTTCAGGATCCACAACTACATTTGCCCAAGGACCATAGGGTATGTATATTACACCAGGGTGGGGTGCCCTCAAAGATTTTTTGGCCTTAACCACAACTGAGCCGAAAGCTGTGGAAACCTGAACATTTGTCCCGTCCTTTACGCCAAGCCTCTTCATGTCTTCTGGATCCATGTAGCATACGGAGACGCTTTCCACATATTCCCGCGTGCTTTTTCCAAGCTCTTTTCCAACACCTTGCTCTATGGTGCGCCCGGTTAGCAGCGTAACCCTCAGTTTAGGTTTTTCAGTCATCTATTAACCTCAAACAGTTCGCTGTGATGCTTAATTCTTGAAAGCTACATACAATCATCTAAGCCCTAATTAATTTTTCCTCAAAACTTCTGAGGGCTAACCTTGCAAGAGCTAGTAGGCTAGGGCGGCAATGGCGGTTATGGTGAAAGGCGCCGCCGCTGTTAGGATAAAGCCGCTGGAAAAAGCAGTTATGAGAGTGTCCTGTCCACTATACTGTACTATTATGGGAAGGGTTGTGTCCATTGCTGTTGCTCCCCCCATGGCTATCGGCGCATACCTGTCCAGTTTCGCAGCAAGCCATGCCGTGGCTATGGTGACCAACTCCCTTAAGAGGTTCACCGCCAAGCCTAATGCACCCCATTTAAGCCCGAAAAGCTGACCAGCCAAGGGTCCAGCCAACGTATACCAGCCGAAGCCAGCGCAAACCCCCATGGAAGCGAAAACATCTATTCCAAGGATTAAGCCGCCGACAAATCCACCTAAAATACTTCCAAGGGCGACGGCGAAAGGGAAGACGAGCATCTTAAGCCCAGCCATCCTCATTTTTGCAGTTGCCTGCCTATCCGCTGCGAATTGCAATCCCATCAGAAACAACAGCAAAAACAGCGAGAATGTGAAGATGTACTCTGAAAAAACAATATTCAACAGTGAAACACCAAACTGATTGTTTATGTAGCCCGCTAAAACGCCTATGACGAGGGCTGGCAAAACATACTTTATCATATTTTCACCAGCTTCACAGCCGCTTTTGCAAATACCACACTGAAGAGCAGGGCTAAAGCAAGAAGCACCACGGCGTTGAGCCAGATGCTTGGCATAACCGTTAAAAACTCAGAGTTTGAACCAATCGAGAAGCCCAAAGAAAAAATCAACACCAAGATAACGCCCAAAACAAGCCTCTCAACTTTAAGAAGCCTCCTTCCCCTCAAACAGTAGCCCATAGCTAAGCCTAAGGCTAATGAAAGGGCAAGCAGAATCATGTACAAAAGTCCTGCCACATCAATCACCCTTAGAACAAATATGCGAAACCATGAAACGAATTTAAACTTTTATGCCTTTCCCATAAGCATTCATGGTCTGTAGCCGTTAAGGATCGCTAGGGCGATGGCTGCCGCGATTATATCGGCTGTTGTGCCTGGATTTAGGTTGTTGCCATCCAGCCTCAAAAGGGCGTCGAAGAGGCGGAGCTTCTCCCTTCCAAAGGACGTCTTCAAGCCGCCATTTTCCAAGACCTCTTTGGCCATGGCTGAAACTTGACGGGCTTTCTCCATGCCAACTTTTCTGGCGATAAAGGTGTCTGGGTAGGCTGCCAGAACCTCTAAGAAAGTTTGGACTATAGCCGTGTTTAAGTCTTCGCCTCCGTTGAGGTGTTTCATAAGGCTTGGATAGGCGAAGTCGAAGGTTACTGGAAAATTGTTAACCCATTCTGAGCAAATCATATCGTAGGCTGAAGCTATCTGGAAAACCCTGTGAAGTGTGATTCTTTCACGGAGAATTTTCTCGGTGGATGTTGGATCGTTCACGTCTAAGTCTGGAGCCTTCCCAAGTCCGCTGGGTTTAGCAATCCTAACGGCCTCATATACTGCAACGGCATCCTCGGGTGTTGTTGCCTCCACAACACGTTTAAGGTTCCGCCTTAACTCTGAAAGTTCAAAAACTCCCTTCTCCATCGGTGTCATGCCCGCGGCCACTGCAAGCGGCGCAAACAAGAGAATTGTGCCAAGCAGTGTGTTGCCTCCCCTTTGCCAGCGACTTATCTCGGCGACACAGTCACGGATTATCTGTCCAACACCCACATGCTCCAATTTCATTTCGCCTCTGGAGGTGGCTATGCCTCTTTCGGCGGCAATCCTGAAGTAGGGGGCTGCCGCTACGGCTGAAGCTAAAAAGTGCATGTGGTTGGTGCCTTCAAAGCCTACAACCAAGTTCACGTTTCCGGGTTTGTCGGCGCTGACTTCCAAGAGAATGGCTAGCTCTAGGCACTGGGCAACGTGGGCGGCTTTGTCCAAGCTTGTTTGCAAGGAATATCCCCCTTTTTACATGTAGAGTTGCACGGAAAGGCTTATTAATGTTGTGTAAAAAATTACACAGCAATTACCAAAATTACACAAGGTGAAGAGTTTGGCAAGTTTGGAGTTCTCCGCAAAGAACGTGGCGTTAATGACTGTCTTCGCCACCCTCTCCTTCATAATCTGCAAATTCATACCCGGAATACCCATAGTAGGTGTCCCAGATGCTCAAATAAAGTTTGACGCAGCCGTTGCACCCCTCTACGGAATGATCATCGGTCCATACCTAGGGTTTCTAGCCGCTCTAATAGGCGGATTAATTGCTGCGGGCAGCCCCTTCACCGTTTTAACAAGCTTCTGCACAGCGGTTTCAGCCATGGTGGCCGGCTTCCTGACCCTTGAAAGAGTCTCAAAAAACAGCAGGATTCAAGGATGGCAAGCATCAGCCATAATCCTCGCAGCGCTGATAGCGGGCTGGTATGCCACATGGGTTGGGCAAAAAGCCATATTCTATCCGGTTCTACACTTTGCAGGATTGTTCGCCATTCTCGTCACTCGAGACTGGGCTGCGAACTCCTTCAAAGAGATTGGAATGCCAAGGGAGGGGTGGCAGGTTAAACCGGCCTCTATACTTTGCGGCGTAATCTTGTTTGTCGCCGGATACATGTTCACGAAGCCCTACCTAAACGAGGTGATTCAGCTAAGCTATCTTTCACTTCCACTTTACATATTGGCGGCAATCCTCATCCTCTATGGAGCATTCGGAGCAGGACGCTACACCTTCATCGCCTCGGTTTTCCTAGCAAGCTATTGCGGAATAATAGCTGACCACATGCTTGGAAACCTAATATTCATAGGAGCGATAGACATCTTCATCCCCCTCAGCGTCGTGGAAAACTATTTTCTAAAACCGCTAGGACTGCCGGACATACCATCCCTATTCATGTACATGGTTCCAGTCTCAGCCATTGAAAGAGTACTAATGACTGTTGTGGCGACGATAGTTGGGGTCGGCCTAATCTCCGGACTATACAAGGCAGGCCTCATCTTCAAGAAGCAATAAATACACGCAAGGAAACCATCTAGCTCGATGGAGAAAAAGTTCCGCGAAGGAGATTTCATAGAAACATGGCAAGGCCTAATATTCGACGTTAAAGGCTTGGTTCACCCCCTAGATAGGGTTATAGCCTTCATAAGATATTATCCAAGCAGAGCGGGTGAAAGGCGAAGCGGAAAACACCTATACGATAAGGTTTACTCTCTTTCTAAGCGATATGAATGGCTTAGGGAAAACGCGCCTGAATACCTTGTTTA
>Ga0105163_1000386_pt1 | contig 26657 bp, 33 predicted proteins | sample JNZ110809AmetaG_FD_81531 | JGI IMG/M metagenome (GOLD analysis project Ga0105163, IMG submission 81531) | Hot spring microbial communities from Jinze hot spring, China to study Microbial Dark Matter (Phase II) - JNZ 110809A | ecosystem: Environmental > Aquatic > Thermal springs > Hot (42-90C) >... | reverse complement strand
CTCTATCGCAACGTCTGCCGCCTGTTTCATCACAGCCTCGGCCGTTTTGTAAGATGGTGCAGTCACGTTTATCCTATAGCGCGGTGGACTTTCCACATATATCTCTATTTTTGCATCAGCAGTTGCAGAAGCTTTGGCAGCGAGTAAGGCGGCTCTTATTGCTTCCACACCATTTGGCCGGTGAGAAGAAAGAACAAGCGTTCCAGAAATCTTGTAAAGGGGTGTTTCTATGTTTTCTTTGGCAATTTTCGCAAGTATCTTTATCCATTTTTTATTCTCAATCACGCCGTCCAACGCATGCTCATCTTTTGCCAAGGCCTCGAATGCACCATATAGATCGCCAAATTTTTCCTGAAGCTTAAACCCAATTTCCTCATATGCCTCATCCAAAGTTTTCTTCATCTTTTTTGCTGCAATTTCAAGGAGTTTTTCTGCTCTTTGCTCAAGCTTAATGCGCTCAATTTTCCATCTTTTTTCGCTTTCCTTTACCCTACGTAAGGATAGATCTATCGCTCCACGAACCGGGTCTACAGAAAGAACCCGACATACGATTTTTTGTCCTTCTCTAACATGATCGCGGATGTTCTTTATCCAACCTGAAGCCACCTCCGAGATGTGAATCATTCCTTCCTTCCCGCCATACTCATCCAAGGTTACATAAGCCGCTTGAGGAAAGACTTTCGTAACCGTACAGAGAACCAACTCATCTAGAGAGGGCCACTCGGATCTCTTTCTCGGCATCAACTCATCTCTCCGAGGATAACCCCCTTTATTTCGGCTTTTCCTCCTTTAGGAACAGCAAGAGTCTTCTCACATATTCGACATTTCACGATAGTGCTTGCGTGACTAAAAACCAATTGCTCGTTGCCGCATCCGGTACATCTGACGCGAAGAAAAGTTGCTTTCTTTTTCATCTCACTCACCTATTTGGACTTTCTTCGCTCTGAAGCCGGTGCGGGGATGAGCCTTGCCACACTCAGAACACCTAAGAAGCCAAGCAAATTTCTTTGTTGTCTTGAAAAATTTTTTCTGTTCAGATCTCGGCTGGCTACCGTAACCCTTGCTTATTCTTTCGAATTGCCTCTGTCCCCAACTGAGAGACCTCGCCTTATGTTTCTTTGCCTGCGAAACCGTGTGCTCGGTATGTTTTTTACAGTGGGGACAATACGTCCGGATTTTTTTTGGAAGCTTCATCGTCTCTGTCAAAATACTCGTTATCTACATAAAAGCCTGTTTTTCAAGATTTTACGACGGATGTATTTCCTCGGCGAACCTGTGTTTTATCACGAGCTCTGCGTTTTCCGCTGGCAAGTTTGCTATGTCTCCCGCGTCGAATGGTCCATAAATTTTCCCATCTACACCTACTATTTTTTGTGAAATCCCTAGGCGAAAAACAACTAACCTTCTCACACAGGCCCCCGGAATCTTTATCGTTATTTTTTCTTCCGAAACCAGCGATCTTCGTATTTCTGCGAGAAGTCGGTTCACTTCCGAGAATTTTTCGCGTTCGATCTCAACCAAGTTCTGGGGAGCTCTTCCAGTTAGAATCAGAATAATTGCCTTTGTAGTTCTGACCGAAAACAAAAGCTCGGTCAGCCTAATCGCCTCTGAAAGCTGCCGCTCGGCCAATGCCTTTTCTAACCCGCTCTTCTGCTGTATTTCCATTTTCAATTTTTCCAAAAGTTTACAAACATCCTGCACGAACCCGTCCGCAAGCTTTTCCACATCTTTTGAATTCATCTCGCGTTTGCATATTTCCGCAAGTTCGTCCAATGTCAAATCCTTCAATGTTCCACCTCCATCAGGAACTTCGGTACTGCATCGTCTGGATGAAACTTTTCAATGTTCTTTATGACCATACATTTTCTGCTCACACCTGAATGAAGGCTAGACGGCAGCCTGAGTATACGTTTTGTGTCCACCGTTACTTTGCCGTCAGTGAGCTGAAAATTCATTTTTGCGAGAAACTGGAGAAGTTTCTGAATGGTTCCAACTCCTATTTCTCCTGGTCTGAGAATTTCCTCTATTTGTCCTGCTTTTATTTTCTCAATGATTTTGCTTTTCTCTGCGAGAATTTTACTCAAAACCCTCCTCGATTTTATAGCATCCTTGAGTTCGTCCTCCCGAACTTTTTCCAGCATATACGCGATCCTTTTTCTGAATATCCTTGAATATCCGAAGGATATCGTCAAATCTGAAGGAATCACGCCTCCAACGATATAACTGACCATTTGATCACGTTCACTCGCACCCAAGAGCATTGCTGGCTCATCAGTTGTCCTCATGTGAAAACCTCTCCCAGAGTAAACAAAGTGTATATCCCGGAAGCCGAAATCCGATTTCAGAACATCCGAAAACTCGATTGCCAACTGCTTAGCTTCCATTATACATTTCTCGCAGACCTCTCCTTTAGGACATCCGCAACTTTTTACAGGCAGGTCTTTTGCGTCTATGTCAAAAACCAATTCGGCTTTGATCCACCCCTCTCTTTGTTTCGGATTCTGATAGAGACAGACGCTCGAATACGCCGCATGAGGTGCTTTCGACTTCAGGAAATTTGCCAAGTCCTCGATCGTGAGAAACTGAATATACCTATAGTTTGGGCCTGTTCCATCCAAATCAAATCCAAATTCTCTCATGGAGAGAGTATGAAGAAGGAAATCTGGCAGATCCTCCTTTTTCCATTCCTCAGCGTAAAACCTACGCCTCTCCTCCGGTTTTGCCTCTCTCATTATCACGCACGCCACCTCTGAACTTCTCCCTCTTCTTCAGAAAGTAATACGTGAGCGGATTCTTCACGTTTTTGCACATATCATCCGGTTTACAGAGCAGTGGAGCCGAGGACCTTATCTTGGAACAATTTGGAACCATATACCATTTTGATCTCCCGGAATCCTCGATTTTCGGCTCGGTCGTCATCCCAAAGCCAAGATGATAGAAAATATTTGCTTTCTCCTGCGGTTGATCTTGGAAGAGGGGCGGATTACAACGATTCGCCGCCTCTACTATGAGCGGGACGATTTCTTGAGTAACTATCGATATGTCTTTCACGAAATCAGATATCTTGTTTGAAGCCTTACCAGACGGCGCAATTCTTGCATATGAAAGAAACGATGTGAGAAGCATGACGACTCCAAAGTTTCTCAAGCCGTGACTCACACCATTCATGACGGCTGAGACACAGGGAGGAAAACAGTCGGGTAAAAGTTTACCCGCCATGCGTCTGGTGTCGACCGCAATAGCTGGCGCCCTTGGCACCATCTTGGATATCCGTTCACCAACTGTGAGCAAGAGGGGATGCGGCTCTCCACCCTCCTGTAATTTTTCAAATACTTCCTGGATGTATCGCTCTGTTTTGACATACATAAGCTCCGAATAGAGATCCCACAAATCACGAAGAGAAACTATTGCCCAGCCACTGACCATGTGAAGATCTGTAACTTGTAACCTCCCATGAGCAATAAGGGGAGAAAGATCATGCCATCTAACAGCCAAAGACGGCATATACTGGGGAAGAAGATGATCATCCACCTCCTTCAGCCCATCCTTCTTTAAGCGCAAATCTCGTATCCTCCTAAGGTCGTTTTCATCAAAATTCATGCCAAGAGCTTTGGAGAGTTCTTGAAGTGCCAGATTTTTTATCTGCCCACTGATTGCTTTGAGACAGAAGTCTCCTTCTCCTTTTCTGAATAAGTTGTAAAGCCTGTACCTTATTGTGTCTCTCGTCTTTTCTGCCACAAACTGAACTTCCCTAGAATAAGGCATAGACACAGAAGCAGTTGCCTGCATCGCCAGATAGAATGAGAGTATTTCGTTCTCAACAGCTCTCTCATTTGGTTCAACGATACATTCACTCGTCTTCCATTTCAAGCGATCTACTGCAAGTTCTATGATTTCCTGAGGCATAGAATCCAAGGGGGGTGCTTTAGCTACTATTTTCTTCGCTTCTTCGCCGAATGGGTCCAGCACTGGAAGGTAGAAATCTGACAGCATCCGAATTCCATTTGGTGGAGCTGATTAATTAAGCCTCAATTAGCGGGGCTAGGAAGAACCTCAGTTTTCCCTTTTCGAGTTTCATCTCCATCTCTAGCGGAAGATCGGTGCCAAGTTTCAAAATGATTTCATCCGAAGAAGACGCTCCTTTTACCATCTTCAGAAGATATTCTAGTTCGAACTTCGCACTCGTGTTTTGCTTCACATCAAGTTTTGTAAGTGCCGCGTCTCCCTCTTTCAATCTCAATTCCGAAGAGCCTTTCTTACCCTCAGCCGAAATAACAAACTCACCTTTCTTTGCCATAATGAGAACGCTTTCGGACACCATTTCAGCGTCCTTTAGACCATCTATAAGCACTTCTGCCGTAAGCCCAACTTCTGCCGTGAATTGTATTTTTGGCTCCGATACCTCTTCTTCTTCAACATTGATTATTGGAATTCCGAGTTTTCTCGTAGAAGCCCCGCGGAAAGTTAAAAGGAGTCTGCTCCCATCTTCAGAAATCTCCAATGTTAACTCTTCCCCGCTCTTCATTCTACTCAAAGCTTTCTCGAAGTCTACGAGATTTACACCTATTATCATTTCATCTGTGACATCGTATTCGTCAAATGCATCAGCTGGAAGCTCGAAATCCACCATCGCTATTCTCGAGGGATCCAACGCCCGCATACTAACACCTTTTGGTGTAAACCTGAAAGCTGATTCCTCAATCAACTCTACTATCGATCCGATGGCATTTTTCAAAATCTTCGGTTCAGCCATTCGCATCTTTACCATTCAAGTCCCTCCTCAAACCTAGAAATTTCTTGCCGAACTTCTCTATAAAGCTGTACGTTCAGGCCGTCCATCTTCTGAATTATGTCGATTTGAAGTTTTGTCTCCCCCATACCGACTGGGAAACCGAACACTCTGATAACAGAGCCAGGGCGGATGTCCTGCAAAAGGATGGGATCTTTTACAAAACAAGAAATTTGTCCGGTTTCGTCTGCTATTACTAAATCCACTTCACCTGTCTCGACCACCGTGCCTAAAACCCTCACTCGACCATCTGTTGATGAAATTTCCGAAATCCTCTTCTCTTTATAAGGCGAGCGTACAAACATGTTCATACGTATTCTCTCCAGACTTTTCCACACTTCACACATTTATAAAACCTGGTGGATGGCTCGTCCGCGGCCCTTGTCTGTCTTATCCACCAGTAAGCTCTATCTGCGCCACAGTTTGGGCAAATCACGTGGGTTGTTGGAGCTAGTTCCCCTCTTTTTTCTACGACTATAACGTCCGCTTCCTTTGTGGAAATTTTTCGCTTATCTTCCTGACTAGCCTGCTCCCGATATCCGCAGGAGTTGCAGACCAACATGAGTCTCCTGCCGATCTCTTGAGGTAGCATCACTCCCCCACAGCGTTTACACTTCTGCATTATTTTCTATTCAGACCGGCGTCAATTAAAATCTTAGCGTGGTCAAAAGCAAGTCTTTTCCACGGAATCTTCTTAAAAATTCGGACTTCAGCGGCATCTGAACCAGCACGCATCTTTCCACTAACTACCTTTGCCAGAAAGCATATGCTTACGACATGCCCACGAGGATCGCGAGACGGATCAGAATACACTCCAAGTAGTTTCTCTATTTCAACTTCAAGCCCAGTTTCCTCTTTAACTTCTCTGGTTAGCGCCTCCTCCACCTTTTCCCCATATTTGACAAAACCTCCCGGAAGCGCCCATTTCCCTCGAAAAGGAGGATTCTTCCTCCTCACCAAAACAATGCCATTCTTCGCTTTTATCACGGCGTCCACGGCCAATCTAGGCGAGGTCATTATCTTCCCTGTACAATTATGGAAGGCCATCCCAGTTTTGGAACCACATAAACAACTTTACCGATGATATCTTCTGGTTGTATCTCTCGCTCTTGCGGAAGGGGAAATGGGTTGTGATCCCCTTTGGTTATCAGCCTTATCTCTCCGTCTTTCTGCCAGATTGCGAGAACCCGGTGAGTCATGGGGAGCCCACCATTTTTACCCCTCATTACTATCACATCACCGACAGAGATTTCGGATATGGAAGAGACTCCTTTAACAATTATCAGATCTCCTCTTTGAAAACCTTCCTTAACCGGAAACTTGGAAGTATCGTAAGTACGTAAAACATCCTCCGTAAGAGGTATACCATATTTACTGAGGAGCCACCTTCTTTCTTCTCGATTCTCGAAGTAAACCCTCCAATTAGGATTATCCTTATGACTCATGCTATCTGAAACCACAGACATCCAGAAAGATGTGGTTCCAGCGGCTAAGGTTGCGAAGGAAACCATAAAGCTGTATACCAGTAGGAGAGAAAGAACAGTTCCGAGAAGATTTTTAATTTTAGAGCTTCTCTTACGTTTATGGCCCGCCATGACTTTCACCTTTTACCATTGCAGTTGCAATCATATGTGCAAGCCTCACCGGTTCAGGTATCGAACTTCTCACACAACTCATTCTTACTATCTTTTCAGCTTCTCTGAGATTTATCCCAATCGGTTGAATATAAAGGGGCGGCCCCCTTGCTTTCGGACGCATCTCATAAATTTTGCCCGTTTTCTTTATCAACTGCCATCTTTCTTTCCAACCTGACAAGTTCTTTAGTGCCGTCCTCATTTCACGCATATTTGGTCTTTTCCTTGAAATTACTATGAACGGAAGACCTAGCTCATCGGAGGCTCTGTGAACATCCAACACGTTGAAACCTGCAAAAGTTATCCCATCCGTCAAAATTACACGAAGCTGCCCTTTATGACGACTTTTGGAAACCATCTCAATCAATTTGTCAGTAACATCCATCCCATCTTTTTCTATCTCTGTTTTGAGCACACCATCAACGGACGTTCCCCCTCGGCAAACTACTCCAACAAGTAATACGGCTACGGATGTGCTCGGACCATCATCCACTCCGAGCATCCTTATTTCAGGCTTAACATGAAAAGATGCTTGAGGTTTGGTTGACATTCACTTTAACGCCTTTTTAAACTTTTCCTCGAACTCGTCTATCTGCCTCTGAATTCTGGCAATCGCGTCCTTTATCGCCTTTTCCGGAGTTTTTCCCGAGGTTTGTATGTAAAAAGTTATCGTTTTTGTAAGAGGATGATCTTCTCTGTAGGCAGCGAATACAACATCTTCGTCACTGTGAAGCTCGGAGCATAGAAGATTCATAATAGTGTGGTCCGTCCCCGTTACCTTTAGAACTCTTTTCTTTTCCTCTTTCTCGACTACCTCTACTTCCATCATTCATAACCTCCTTGCAATCTCTCTAATTTTCCTTATCGTACTTTTAATCTCTTCCTCATCACCATAGATGTAAATATTTACCGCGCATCCTGAGCCTTCTGCGTCCATGTTGGCACTTATTTCACCGAGAGCTTCCATAAGCTTCATTAGGGAAGAAGCATTTGATACTTTTATCCGGATTTTTTTCTTCAAGGTATCCCCCGCCTATAGTCCGTAGAGAGTTTTCTTGTTTCAGTACTTCCGCAAGTCCTGCATTTCAGTTTGTTGTCCTCCTTTTCAAGAGGTTGGCGACATTTGGAACAGAGAGCATATATCACACCCAGGGCTCTATCTATCGTTGTGAGGTGAACACATTCTGGCCGGACCTCGATTACTTTTGCTTTTATTATGTCTCCAGCTTTAAACATCGCTCCTAAATCACGCACGAATCCGCGCTGAACTTTGGAGATATGAAGAATACCGATTCTCGGAGGTGGGAGCTCCCTATCCTCCTTACCGATCATGTTCATGAGCAGGACGGTGGCAAACTGATCTCTTACTTCTTCGACACGCCCTATGACCAAATCTCCCGGTTTTAGAATTGGGAGAGTCTTGGTCCTAGCAAAAACTGAAACTTTTCTTGTTCGAATATCAAGGAGAACTATTCCAATGGATGAAGAGTAGACTTTTCCTTTTTCTTCATATGTTCCTTCGCCTGGAAGAAATTCCTCGGGCGTGGCAAGGAAATCGCCCGGAAGCACGAAATCTCCAGTCTTTACTTCAACCATTTTCAATCCCCTTCTTTGATTTATTTCAATGCCATTATAAAGTCCTGCTCTTTAACCTCGTCAAGCTCATATGAAGCCTTTTCTTCTAGGATTATCGAGAGTTCAGATGATGTCAACACGGGGAAGTCGAAAAGTTCCCAATCGTCAATCGGTATTCTCGGACAGGCGACAATGACCGCTGCATCTGGGTCAAAATCCGCCAGAGAGTCTGACGAAATTTTATCCACAATCAACAAAGTGGCTTTTCGTTCATTTCTGAGTAACTTTTCATAAATTTTTTCCGCTAATGCGAATCGAAATTGCCCTGGTTTCGTGGAAACCACAACACACCATTTCCGAGCATCACGAGCACGCATGATGTATGCCATTCTCTTACGAAGGAACTCTTCTCCACTAATTTCCTCGACCTCAAATGTATGAGGATTCACACATATAACTGGGCTATTAGAGATTATCGATGCGCCGAGTGGATGAAATCTGCCAGTTCCGAGATAAAGAAGACGGTCAGGATTGAGAACCGAACGAACACTTTGAAGATCACAGCCAAGAATTTGACCATCATACTTCGTCCTCCAGCCGTGTTGTCCGATCATGGGAATTCCACCCAGTCTTCGAATGATTGCCGCAAGATCGGAAAGGTAGTCGATATATTGGACCGTCGTGAAGATAGCAACCTTTTTTCCACAAATATCTCCGATTATTTTTTCCAAGGGTTCTAAATCCAAGTTTTTTACCCTAGCTTCCACGTAAAGAACCGGGATCTCTGTCCTCAGACCCATGTCTGAATGTCCATAGTGAACTAGAGCGGAGCAACCAGCTTGACACGCCTGCTTATCTGCAAGGTCGCAAGATCCGAAACAGCTATCAAAAACAATTGGTTTTATTCCTTCTCTGTAATAGACCTCCAGAATCTCGTCGCAATATCTCTTTAAACCAGCAGGAAGTTGAATCCCAACACTTTTGTTCTTGTATTGTCGGATGAACTTCACGACTTTTTCTTCTTCGAAATCAAATAACATCATTTAAAGATTAATCTCGGACAACAATTAATAAGGATGTAATAGACGAGAATCTCTGCGTTCAATGTGCCCTCTGCACGTTCTCGAAATATTCGAGTATCCGAAGCTAGTTGGAGGATGCTATAAAGCTTATCCAGGGAAAGAAAACTAAGCGTACAATGATGTCACAATAGACGACTGGAGATCTGTTTCAAAACAGCTGGTTTATTTCTTCCGATTGGAGAACCAACAACCACTGTTGTTATTCCGAGCTTTCTTAGAGCTTCGATTCTTTCTTCCAAAACCTTTAGCGGTCCTGTAACACTGAACGCTTCGATCATCTCAGGGGTTACCTCCTCGCGGGCTTTTTCTATACTTCCAGCCAAAATTCTTCTCCTAACTTTCTCGACATCTTTCTCGTTTATTCCGTGTCTCTCCAAAGAACTTTTTGGAGCAGATGATGCGATGAATGAGACAACTCCTCTGACCAACTTTCTAGCTACCTCTGGATCATCGTCTATGGATACGGCCATATAGGCCACAAAGTCAAAATTCTTTTTCTTGACTCTCATCCCATCTCTAACGAAACTTAACGATTCGCGTATATCTTCTGGATGTGAAGCATTTATCAACACACCATCTCCCAAGCGCCCGGCAAGTTTGAGCATTTTCTCCCTTCTACCACCAACGTAAATTGGAATATGACCTCCCGGATCGAATCGCAACCTTGCTCCCTGACACTTGAAAATTTCCCCATTGAAAACTATGGTACGGCCGGAAAGCAGACCTCTAATGATTTTGATTGCTTCTTCCACGGCTCTCACCGGTTTCTCTTGCTTTAATCCCACTGTTTGGAGGAATAACGGGTCCCCGGCGGATATTCCAAGTATGGCTCTGCCTGCAGAGATCTCATTTAACGTCGCTATCGCCGTTGCTGTGATCGCTGGGTGCGCAGTATAAGGATTCGTGACACCTGGCCCAAGAGAAATCTTTGACGTGCTAAGAGCCAACCTCGTCAAAACTGTGTGGACATAGCGATTATGGTAGTGATCACATATCCAAATCTGGCTAAAACGAAGGCGTTCGACAAGTTTTGCAAGAGAAACCATTTTGTCTATTTCTATGTATGGAACAAACTCAACCCCCAGCCGCATCACTTTTCTTTAATCTCTGATATAATAAAATACAATGTGTAGGGATTGAAATGGAATTTCTACCACTTCGAAATTTCCCAATTGTAAAACCCGGAGACAACCTCCCCAAGCTCATCGTGGAAACCGTGGAAAAAAACAATGTTTCGCTTGAGGAGGGAGACATAATCGTTGTATGTCAGAGCATAGTTTCTAAGAGCGAAGGAAGAATCGTTAACCTAAAGAAAGTTAAACCAAGTCGATTGAGTGTGGCATTAGCAAAGAAGCTCGGAAAAGATCCTAGAGAAGTTGAGGTAATTTTATCTGAATCTTCTGAAATCATCAAGATTGCACACGTCATAATTTCCCGAACGAAACATGGCTTTGTCTGTGCCAATGCCGGAGTTGATCGATCAAATGCTCCACCAAACTGCGTGACGCTTCTGCCGGAAAATCCAGACGAGTCTGCGAAAAAAATACGTGATTTCATAAGGAAAAAACTCGGCGTTAATGTCGGAGTAATAATCACGGATACGCAGGGGAGAACTTTTAGACTCGGATGCGTAGGCGTCGCCATTGGCGTTGCTGGCGTTAAGGTGTTAGATGACCTCAGAGGAAAAAAAGACATTTATGGTAAAAAACTTGTTTCAACAATCACGAGCCCTGCAGACGCAATAGCTGCAGCCGCTGTGTTGATGATGGGTGAAGCCGATGAGAAAACCCCCGTCGTAATAGTTCGCAATGCCCCACAATCTGTGTTCGGAGAGAGCAAATGCATCGAGCTTGTGAGACCAAAAGAGAAGGATCTTTTTGTATAAGGTGTGATGGATGATAACCGTTCTTTCCGGGGGAACCGGAACGCCAAAACTCATTCAAGGTTTAACCAAAATTGTAGATCAACGTAATCTGAGGATAATAGTGAACACAGCCGAAGATACTGAGATTTCTGGATTGTATGTTTCACCAGATATTGATACGGTTGTTTACACTCTGGCCGGAATTGTCAACGAAGAAACATGGTATGGGATATCTGGAGACACATTTAGCTGCTATGAAATGTTGAAAGTTTTGGGAGAAAAAGAGTTGTTGAGAATCGGTGATAAAGATAGAGCTGTCAAACTTTACCGAACCTTAAAAATGCGGGAAGGATGGAGTCTATCAAGAATAACCGGAGAAATCTGCAGAACTCTTGGAGTTAAGGCAATAGTTTTGCCTATGAGTGATGATCGCGTTAGAACAGTCATTCACACGGAGGAGGGCGATTTGAGTTTCCACGAGTTCTGGGTCGCGAGAAGAGCAAATGTAAACGTAAAAAATGTAACTTTTGAGAATTTGGAAAATGCTCGACCCGCGCCTGGAGTTCTGGAGGCCATTGATGAAAGTTCGCTAGTGATCATCGGACCTAGCAATCCGGTGACCAGTATCGGACCTATCATCGGAGTTCGAGAAATAGGAAAGAAATTGATGAAGAATAGAGAGAAGGTAGTGGCCGTTAGTCCCATCATAGGTAATGCTCCAGTCAGTGGCCCCGCAGGGATCTTGATGAAAGCCTTAAAATATGAAGTAAACCCAGTTGGTGTTGCAAAGATTTACAGACAATTTATAAAGACTATTTTTGTGGATAAAAGTGATCATTATCTCGCTCCTGAAATTGAGCGGCTCGGCATTTCTGTGGAGAGTGCCGACCTCTTTCTACCCGATATTGAATCCAGAGAGAGACTCGCAAGAAAAATTTTGGAATATCTAAACGAACGATCATCCTAACCTACTGAAAGTTATTTATGGTCGTAGAGAGTATATTGGTGGAGTAGTGCAGAAAGTTGCTGATCTTCACATTCATACTATTGCCTCTGATGGTAGCTACAGACCTGAAGAAGCTGTAAAAATCGCCAAGAAAATGAAGATTTCTGCGATAGCGATCTGCGATCACGATTCTGTGGACGGAATTGAACCGGCATTAGAAGCTGGAAAACTTTATCGGGTTAAGGTCATACCGGCTGTCGAGATGTGTTATGAAGAAGGTCCAACTGGAGCTCACATCGTTGGTTATTTTATTGATTGGCGAAATGCCACTTTGAAAGAAGCGTTACGCGAAATTCAGCAGGGGCGATTCAGAAGAATAAGAGATATTGTTGATAGATTATCCGAAATCGGAATCGAAATAACACTCGCAGACGTTTTGGCAGAAGCGGCAGAAGGAAGTGTGCTAACGAGACCTCATGTGGCAAGAGCCATGGTTAAGCGCGGATACGTGAAATCTGAATCAGAGGCATTTGAAAAATATTTGATCTATGGACGCCCGGCCTATGTCAACCGTTACCAACTCCCCCTTGGAGAAATCATGCGGTTGATAAGGAATTCCGGAGGAGTTCCCGTGCTTGCTCATCCAAAATATCAGGACGCCATAAAGTTTGTACCTTATCTTGTAGAACTTGGTCTCAAAGGGATCGAAGTTTACCACCCAGATCACACACCAAAAGAAGTAGCGAGATTCAAGAAAATTGCCAAAAAATACGGATTGATCGAGATAGGCGGTTCTGATGCTCACGGGGCTGAAAGACCCATAGGAACCGTAACAGTTCCGTACGAAATTGTAGAAAGATTGGAGAAAGCCAGACCTGAGATGATTTAAAGGAGTCAAACTGGTTTCATTTTGCCCCACTTTTCGAGAGCTTTTTTCAATTCGATGTGTTTTTCTGCCTGCTCTTCTAGCGGAATGTTCTGTTTGTATGCTTCTATGGCCTGTATCACCGCCATTGCCCCTGCGCGAACTCCCATCGGATGTCCAAATGTTCCTCCTCCAACCTGAACGACGATATCCGTGGTTCCATAGAGATTGAAAATCTCCGGCAAGATTCCAGGATGAAGCCCGCCGGACGCCACTGGAAGCATTGGCTTTATCTTCCCCCATGACTGCGAAAGTCGGAAGCCTGGTATCTCATTCACCTCACGCTTTGCGATTGCGTCCCTGATGGCTAAGACTTCTTCCCTCTCTCCAGCGAGTTTTCCGATAACCGTGCCGATGTGGAGCTGATCCACGCCTGCTAAACGCATGAGTTTCGCCAGAACCAGCATCGACATCCCGTGCTTGGGATTGCGCGTAAACATTGCATGCATCGCCCTATGTCCGTGAATTGCCATGCGATAATCACGCGCGAGTTCGGTGGCTGTCTGCACCGCCGTAAATCCGCTCACAACAACATCGATCATAAAATATCGGAAACCATTGTCGTGAATAAGTTTTATCCTTCTTTCTAGTTCCCAAATGTCTGGAGCCGTCACATTAATGAATGCGTCCTTCACCTCACCCGTTTCTCTTTCCGCTCTATCTCTCTGCTTCGCTAGAAGAGTCACGCGTTTCTCGAATCTGTTGAATCTTTGACTTGTCAAATTTTCGTCGTCCTTCACACAGTCGATCCCGCCAACCCAAAGTTCATAAGCCATTTTGGCGTGTTCCGACGCGCTGAAGCCAACCTTTGGTTTCGGAACCACGGCGGTTATCGGACCAGACTCTCGCCTGAATATCTTTTTTATAGCATCAATGCCATAAAGTGGACCGCTGAAATCTTTCAGATATTCGCTTGGAAATTGTATGTCGATCAATCTTAGATTTTTGAGAGCCTTCATACCATAGATGTTGCCACCAACTGCACTCATCAGCCCTGCGATTGATCCGTGCTCAAAGCTGTCCATTGGATAAGCGATTTTGACAAGGTTCTCCCTATACCAGAAGGCAACGGCTTTGGGTAGACTTTTTGGAAGGACTGTTAACGTTGTCCAAGTTCCGCAGGAGCTCTCTGAGGCGATTCTTCCGATAGCCTCCTCTGCTGATATCCCATTTGCCGGTTCATAATAGAAAAGCGCCACTACGTCGCTTGATTTGGGTTTATATTTCTTATCAACAAACTCTAGATACCATTCGACCTTCATCTCATCATCCACTACTTTACTGTTTTTTCATATATTAAGCCAACAAAACACCGTTGTCTCACTTTTTCCATTCCCTTGGATATGTTCCTGGTTGCATTACCACCCTTTCCGGCTTAGCTACTATTCCATATTCCGCTTCAAGGATCTGCTCAGTATTCATGACCGCCCTCGCGAGTTCAACTAATTCTCCTTTTAACGTCATTATGGCTACAAGAGAACCGATAGCTATATCTGAATCAACAGCAACTACGCCAGGAGCCGCTAAGCTTGCACCATGACACAAAGCATCGACAGCACCATCTCTTACCACTATTTTTGGAAGATGTTCGACAGCAGTTTCAACTGGCAGTATTACTTTTCTCAGCTCCTCTTCGTCTCCATTTTCTTTCCAAAATGCATAAGCGTCGGCAAGGTCCTGCAGCTTCACAGAATTTTCTTCTTTAAAAGGTCCAGTTTTTGTTCTCCTCAGCTCCTGCATATGTGCACCACATCCAAGGGCTTCTCCGATGTCATGGCAGAGTTTCCTCATGTATGTTCCGGCTTCGCAACCAACCTTCATCAGAACATTTTTGCCCTCAATTTCTATCGGTTCGATGTAGTAGATCTGCCTTTTTCTAATTCTTCTTTTCACGGCTGCTCTTACAGGAGGCCTCTGAAAGATTTCTCCGGTGAACTCTTTGAGAACTTCCAGAAGTCTGTCCTCTGGAACATCTTTGTGAAGAACCATCAAACAAACATACTCTTTACCCGCTGGTTGTAATGCCATAATTACTTTCGTTGCATCTTCGATCGCGATCGGAAGAACTCCGCTGACTCCCGGATCAAGTGTACCACCGTGGCCCGTCTTCTTGACATTCAGAATTTCTTTGACCCAAGCTGAGACTTCGTGAGAAGTTGGTCCGCGTGGCTTGTCTAGGTTTATAATACCTAGTCTGATAAGCTCGGAAATAGGTCTTCTGTCTGGCCTACAACCATATTTCGGATCAGACACGTCCTGAAACTTGAAGAAAGTTTGTCTCTTTACCTCTGAAGGCAAGACACCCAAAAAATTTCACCTTATGCCGAGATCATTGAGTTTTTTCAAAATTTCCTCGTCGGGTGTATTCTTATTTATGTCTATTTTTTTATCCGTTGGTTCCAGATGTGCAATGTTACAACGTCTCTTTCTGACTCTTGGACCGATGACCACAACGAAGTTCCTATCAAGCACGTCCACTATCACGCATTTTTCGCCGGCCTCCCTACCCGCGATTTTCACGCAAACCCTTCCGATTTCCATCATTTACCTTCCTCCCAAAGAGTATTGCGCGCGTAACTGTCCATATTATCTCCTTCATCTTCTCGATAGATATTTTCTCGGTGTTTAATACGATATCGTAGGGGGAGTAGTCCGACAGATCAATTCCATAGAATTTTTTGAATCTTTTTTCCTCACTCTTTTCGCGCTTCACTGTCTCCCTCAGCACGTCCTTATAAAGTCTTCCTTCTCTCTCGGCGATTCTCTTTACCCTCGTCTCAAGCGGAGCCGTCAGAAGTATCTTTAAATCTGCGTTTTCCACGAGCCATCCAGCAAGCCTTGCGTCCACCAACACGTTGCCTTTCTTAGCCTCCTCGATCGTCCTCCTGTCTATTTCCTCATCGATCTTCTTGTTTCTTTCCGCATACTTAGAAAAATCTTCAAGTGACATGCCCTTCTCTGCAGCCATTTTTCTGAATATCTCGCCGGCTGATATATATCGCAGACCCAGCTTTTTCGCGAGAAATTTAGCCACTGTGGTCTTGCCTGCACCGTGGGGTCCACTTACGGCTACAACCACCATTAAAATCAGACCCTTGCCAGCTCCTTGATTATCCTTCTAGAACATGACGGACAGAGATTTCCTCCGTAAGGCCTGTTTGGTCTCCTAGAACTTCTGGGAATTTTTGAAAGTTCTGATGGTCTAACCCGAGGAACCCCGGCAAGAATGGCTCCACACATGCCACATCTGGCAGGTTTTGCGGCCACTTTGCCTATGTGAACCTTCGATTTGCCCCCAGGAGTTTTCACAAACCGCTTAGGTGCTCTTCTCTCGCTTTTTTTCATGTTTTCACCTCGGTTTGCTGTGGTTTACTCGGTTTCTGGATGCTTGGCACTAGGATGGGTCTGAGAAGAACGGAAAATGCCATAAAAGTCAGAAAATACCACCAGCCAAAACCACACGCAACCCATTTTCCATAGATTGGCAGACTGAGGCTAAAAGGAAGCCAAGTCACTACCCACCCGCTAAAAGCTTTTGCCAGCACAACCCACAAGATTAGAAGAGGTACAAGATAGTAAATCGATGGTTTCATCGTCTCGGACATTATAATCGTCTGCATCCTAGAAATCTCGGGCTTTCTCTGGTCTAGCTTGAGCAATCTTTTTCTGTCTTGTTTACGGAGAGCATCTCTATATTCGTTCCAGAATTCTGTCACTTGTGCTTGATAGTTGGAAACCAGCTCCCAGTTGACAACCCATTTGTTTGCAAGCGTGACTAGGAGCGAAAGCAGAAATGTCAAAAACAAAATGAATACTGAAGAAAACTTGTGAATCGGCGAAATCGACATGCCCAGCTTCTCTCCAGCTTTGACTATTTCTTCCCTGAGAGAGCGGATATTTTCCTCCACTGGTCTTGATGATAAACTGAGTTCAGAAAATCTAGACAAAATCTGCTGGTTAAGCTCGTTATCTACGTTTTCCAATTGTGGTGCTATGTCTTGGCGATAGAGCTGCTCAATTTGTGAGAGACGAGCTCCCAACTCCTCACCCTTCCGAAGGCTAACGATTGTCGAATCTATTCCTCTCACGATCTCTGCAATCCTATCGTCACTTTTGGCCGAAACACCTATCGCCGTCAGAGCAATTACGGCCGCTATCAACACGATCGCGGTTATCAACTTTTTCATTTTAGCACCTCCACTATATTCTCTACAGCCTCATTTAACCTCCCCTCACGGTTCTGAACGATCTTTATCGCGGCTCCGGTGAAAGCGGCATATGCCATTGCTATGGCTCTGTTCATCTGCTGATGCTCGTCTATTTCCTCGAGTCTGTCCTGGTCTCGCATTCTGTCCACATCTTTCTGTCTTCTACCAAATATCTCGGCCGGTTCTGCTTCAACGAGTATCAAAACATCTGGCCTCAATTCTTCTAGCACCCAAACAGGAAGACCTGGATAATATCCCTCGGGCTTTTTTATCAAGCAATGCGTGTCCACGATCACATTTGATTCCTCTGCCATCTTCGCGATTTTTTTCCCAGCTTCCCTCTGAATCTCCCGATAAACCAAGGTCCCTATTTTTCTCATTTCATCTCTGTGTTTAACGCCAAGTTTTTCCGACATTATCTCGAACATAACATCTCCGTAATTGACCACCTTATACTTTACACCCATTGTTTCAAGCCTTCTGAGAGCTTCTCTCATCACCGTTGTCTTCCCACTTCCCGGCACTCCTGTTATTACCACAACTCTATTCACCGAATAACCTCCTGACAGCGGGGAACATTTCCGCCAACTGTTCTCTCGCCATTTGTTCGTAGAGAGAGTATATTATTCCGACAGTCAGAAGAATGCCTGTTCCGCTGCCGGGTGTTCCCAGCATGTCTGCACCCAGCGAGATCAATGCAACTGCTAGCGAACCGAGTATGGTCGCAGGTATTAGGTATTTTCCGATGACTGCCTCAAGGACTTTTGGGTCCTTTCTGTACCCTGGAATCGTCATGCCGGATTCATCGAGTTGCTGTGCGATGTCCTTCGGCGACATTCCGGTCATATATATCCACATCAAACCAAAAGCTACGGATAGGGAAATCAAAAGAATTCCATAAATTAAAATCCTGAGTGGATTAGCCACAACATCCCACACGCCGTTTGGTGGATGTACAAAATTGCTTAACCACTGCGCTCCGACCAGAGATGAGAATAGCCTTATGTTTGCGAAAATCGTCATGGCAAGGATAACTGGAATATTCGAGGTGTAGAGGAACTTTATCGGATATCTTCCTCTCATTCCTCCGTATTTTGCCAGCGTCACGGGCACCTCCACCCTAACACTTTCGAGATATACCACGACCAGAAAGATTAGGATAACTCCAACAACGCCCATCATATTGACTGGGCCCGGCGCAAAGAATGCGCTGAGTGGATTCTCTCCTGCCATCACGTCCCTTATAAAAACTGGTATCGCTCCGGTCCTCAAATTGAAAGTCTGCCAGAATACTGTCATCGCAACTCCTCCGGCTATGAAAAGACTGACCCCACTGCCAAATCCATATTTCGAGACAATTTCATCGAGATATATGACAATTATTCCACCTAGCGTTAGTTGGGCGACTATGGCAATTCCGGCTAAACTCGTAAGCTTTACGCCATATCTCCCAGCTAGAACAAGCATGGTTCCCTCAAATATTGCCATCAGAATCGCCAGAAGCTTCTGAGAACTCGTAAACACTGCCCTATCTTGTGAATCGGATAGATCCAGGTTGATTATCTTACTCCCTACGAGCAACTGCATTATAATGCCGGCAGTGACTATCGGACCTATACCTAACTCCATCAAGGTTCCAGTCTGACTAGCGAACACAAACCTGAGCTGGCCGAGCAGTTCGCTAACTCCGAAACCCTTAGGTATCCCGTAAAGCGGAATCTGTGCCATGACGAAAAAAAGAACAAGAGCAAGAATCGTCCAAAAGAACTTCTCTTTAAACGAAACGTGACGCTTTGGAACCGAAATCTCCGGAAGTTTTCTTAAAATGGATTCAAAAGCGTAAAGCTTCGAGCGTGGCTTTTCGGTTTCCTCCGCCATCATTAGTCACCGGTTGAAACCCGTCCACCAGCCTCCTCTATTTTTCTTCTGGCCTCGCTAGAGATTTTATCGGCTATTATCTCCATCGGGTGTTTGACTTCACCTCCACCCAAAACCTTCGAAAACCCAAGCTTCCTAACATCTATTTTATAGATATCTCCCTCCTTGGTCGCGAGCCCCTTTTCGACAAGCTCCTCTATTCTCTCATCGAGCTCTCCCACATTCACCGCTTCCTGCTCCCTTCTGGTAGGCGGAAAGAACCCGTGCTTTCCGAAATAATCCGGCGCGTAGTGGATTATATATGACCACTTATGTTTGTGACCACCCGCCATTCCTTTACCGCCCCTCTCGCCGCTACCTCTTCCCCGCTTCGCACATCCTCTCCCGTGTGTCCTGCTGCCCCTCTTTTTCTTCACTTTCTTCCTTCTTCTTACAACCATCTTTTCACCTCATACCATCCGCTTGATCAGATCGTTTATTTTATCTCCACAGTAACCTAAGCTTCCACCTTCGCTCACAGATTTTTTCGTGGACTTGTACCCCTTTCGCGGAGGATGAAGACGGAAAACTCTTTTAAGGCCCGGAAGCTGTCGGATGGAGATTTTGTCCGAGCAAATTGCCTCAGCTATCTCTCGAAATGAACTGAAACCCCAAGATTTGAGGGTTTCCTCATCGATTTTTCTGTTCCCGATCAGTCGTCCTCTTTTTGCTATCAAGATTTCTAGCGTTTCCGGATTTATCTCCCCCCAAGTTATGTAATCTTTTGCCTTTTGCAACATGCCCATTAGAGACGGCGTATCATCAACGATCACGCAGTGATTTACTCTTGTTAGCCCTAACATTCTGAGAGTATCTATCACATCTCCCCTCGCCCGTATTCCTCCTCGCACTCTAACTACTGCCAGTTTCACCGGAAACACCCGCCCTACCAATGACAACGTTCCTAAGCTGATCTAGGGATGCTACCCTCGTAGTGTTTTTTAGAGCGCTGAAAGTTGCGAAAGCAAAGTTAATGGTCGTACGAGTCTCCCCTTCCGTATGGGTCCAAGCATCCTTTATTCCGCTAAGTCTCAGGATTATCTTTGGAATCTCTGCCGCGACCAAACCCAGTCCTCTCGGACCGGGTTTTATTCTGATTATTGTGCTACCATTTTTTCCTTCTACTTCCCAAGGTACAGAATGTGGTCTGCCGCACCTGCACTCCCAGCTTCCACAACCGCGCGCGATCTCCGTTATGTTGAGTTTGGCGGCTGCGGTGGCCTTCCTTATGGCTTGGCTGATCTCTCTAGCTCTGCTTTTACCCACACCGATCAATCCGTCTCCATTTCCCACAACTGCGACGACCTGATATCTAGTCCTTCTCCCCGACTTGTGCATACGTTGTGTTAGATTAATGGAGAGAACTTCCTCTTTAAGATCTGGAACAAGGGCATCTACTATCTCCGGTTCCATAATTTTCTTCCCAGAGCGGAGAATCTCAGAGATGTCTTTTATTTTCCCCTCTTTAACAAGTCTGCCGAGCTCCGTTTTTGGTTCCCAAAGGTTTATGTCGAATGCTTCGCCAGGTCTCATTTCAGCACGCCTCCTAGAATCTTCTCTTTAATCTCGTTAAAGTGATTTGGTAGAGCTTCGGGCGGAAGACTTCTTGCGAGATATTGAGAGAACACTCTAGCATAAAGTTGGGGATTCTCCTCCTTTAGCTTTCTGGCATACTCGGCTATGTGCTCACCTGCTATTCTCTTGTCGTCAGGAAAAAGTTCTGGATCATGAGGAATTGAAAGACCCGCATCTAATGCACCTTTGAGAGCAGCAAAGACTCTTGCCCCTTTTGTTGGTGTGTATCTGTCAATATCCAGAACACACTCGGAAACTCCGTTGTCAAGTGCTCTCTTTGCGCATAGCAGTCCCACCAAATAGGCTGCTGGAACATTTGAGGTTCCTCCCTTCCAACCAAACTTCTGGAGCTGCTTCGAGTGAGCCTGCGCAATGACAAAATCGCCCACAGAACCCACTCCGATCACCTGCGCCTGAACATTGTTCAGAGACCATCTAACGACGAATCTAGGTTTTCCGGATTTCAAGAGTTTCAGTCGTTTCCGATAATCCGTTTTGCCTTCCCTACGTCTGCGGAATGGAACTCTATATCTCGGACCTTTTGCCATCTCGTAGTCACCCCTTGATTATTCCTTTTTCCCGCAAATAACGGTCCAAATGAGCCTTGCTTTTGAATGCACCCCTAGAAGCCATTCTGTATAACCTACGGTAAAGGCTCGGAGTTAAAACTCCTTGCTTTTTGAGCTCACGGAGCTTGGCTCTAAGAGGTCTAACTGTTCTTATCCATCTACGCTTGCGTGGGTCTCTAGCTCCCCTGGCCCCTTTTCTACTTCCGGGCCCCTGCTTTTTCTTTCCCCGCTCCCGGACTCTGCCTCTGCTGACGCCCTTCTCTGGTCTAGCTCTGATGTAACCCCTCTTTATAAGATTGCGAATATCATCAGCTGTCAGAGCGGCATCTACCTCGGCGATATGTTCCGGATCTATCCAGACCCTGTTGACGCCAACACCGAGAATTCTGGCAGCCGTCCTCCTCTTCTTATCCAGCTTCATTCAATCATCCTCCTGGGTTCAAGACCTTTATTTTCCTCTCCTGGGCCACCTTCAAAATCTGGGTCTTGAGACGTTTTCCAACAGTTGAGGATATTCTGATCGCTTGCGTCGAGGGATCAACCTTCTCCAGCTCCTTCAGGTTGTGGACGAGCACCTCCTTTAGACCGCATGGATGAAGGTCCCTTTCCGATTTAGGCGAACGATATCCTATCGAAACCAGAGGAGGTTTCCCTTTTATCTGTAGCCTCATCTTGCTGTCTTTTCCTCTCGGTCGCCTCCAAGATTCATCAAGCCGTTTGAATCTCCACCAACTTTGTCTCTTGAATTTTTTGCTCACGCTTTCACCCCTTTTCGGTTATGTAACAACCATCTTGGAAAATTCTCCGATCTCTATATCTCACGACTGTGGCTTGCTCTATGTTTGCGGCTGTCTGCCCCACGGCCTCCTTATCTATTCCGCTAACTATTATTTCATCACCTTCTACGCGCACGGTAACGCCTTCCAATATCTCCGCCACCCTTGGGTATTTCTCTCCCAAGAAGTTATGAATCAAAACTTTGTTTCCCTTCACCTCCACTTTTATCGGGAAGTGGGAATAAACTATCCTCAACTTATACGTATACCCATCCGTGACACCTTTAATCATGTTTCTCAAATGAGCCTTTATCGTTCCTACGGCCGCCTTCAGTTTTCTTTTCGGAGATGGCGCCTCTATCACAACAGTTCCATTTTCCTGTTTGATGACGACCTCGGGAAAACCAAAAGTCTTCTTTATGGAACCCTTCTTCCCGCTGACCTCGACTGTGTTTCCCTCAATCTTGACCTGGATGCCCTCTGGGATTTTCACAACATCTCTTATCATAGCCCTATACCTTCCGCTATTTCGTGTCTGTTTATTAAAAAGACTGTTGCTCCCGGTCTATTTGCAGGTTCTTTGGCTTTTCACGCTCATATGAGAAGTATTAAAGTAGCTGGAACCCAGTTTTGGTGGATTCGGATGGAGAGAAAACATGCGTGGAGTATAACTTTCACTTTGCTCTTTGCGTTGTTGATTGCGTTTCCCGTTTCATGTCTGCTGTCCGTTCTTTTTCCGATAACTGGCAGAATAACGCTCTCGGTAAGCGTTGAAGCCAAGAGGGTTGAGAATGCTGTTATCTTCATCGTGCGGCACACTGGAGAAGGTTGTTTATATTTTGATCTCGCAAAAAACCCGGACAAACTTATGGAAGGAGAAGTCTTGTTTTCTGACGGAAGTAAAATGAAAATTGTGAATTGGACTTTCGAGCGGCCAGATCGCTTCTGTGAGGGCGATCTTGCTTGGGCCAAGGCAGATATTTCGGAGAATCTCCGTGAGGATATTTTTGTAAAAATATGGATCGATGGAGTTGGAACTGTTTTCAGCGGATTCGTAACCATAAAGTAAAAAAGCATGTTTTCAGTAGTAGTAAATTGGCTGGCGGCCAAAGCGGCGGGGAAACACCCGGTCCCGTCCGATCCCGGAAGTTAAGCCCGCCTGCGTTCTGGACGGTACTGTGGTGCGCGAGCCCACGGGAAGTCTGGAACGCTGCCAGCCTCTTAAAATCGTCGATAGAACATTAGCAAACGTCTTCGCAAACCATTTCAAATTGCTTTGACTTTTTTCACTATTTTGGGTCTGAGCTTGATGAAGATTTTCTTCTTGCAGTGGGTACAGCTCAATCCTTCCGGAAGCTTCTCGTATGTTTTTCCACAGTTCTGACATTTCCACATATTCGTCCTTCCCTTCTTTGGCCAGAGAAATTTAAAGGTTTGGAAATAAAAAAGATTAGTTGGGCCCTGGTGGTGTAGCCGGGACTAACATGCAGGCCTGTCGAGCCTGCGCCCCGGGTTCAAATCCCGGCCAGGGCGCCAAATCTTGAATTCTGCCCAGTTTGACAGTTTTACTTTTCCGATGTCATCGGCTAGAACGACGTTTTCGTTTTCTACGCTTCATCCTCGGGAGGCGATAGATTTTCCAAAAAACTGCTAGCGCAGCAATCGATACACAGCCGATAAAAATCACTATTTTATATTTTTGAACCCAGCTGGGTCCAGGCCATTCTACAACCAGCTGTCTCTCCGTAACATTTCCCGCTCTGTCAACAATTTTGAGAAGAAATAGGTTAAGGCCTTCTGAGAGCTGAAGGTCCACGTTGAATATACCATTTTCATCTGCCAATACCCGGAGATTGTCTATTTCGATTGTAGAACCAGGTTCCACCCTTCCCTTTAGCGTGAAAATTCTTGAAGATGATTTAAGTCTATTTTCGTTTTCGAGTCCGAAGATTTCGATATCCGGAGGTACGGTATCCACGATTATCGAATATTTTCCTGTCTCACTTTCTCCTCCGGCATCCTTAGCCTTAAGGAGGAAAGTGAAAACTCCGTCTGGCAAGTCTTGATATGAAACATTCGTCTCGGTCGTCTGTTTCCACTCATTATCGTAATTATCCAAACGATAGAAATACACAACGGAACTTGGACCGCCAACAGTCGACCAGTGGAACAACACATTTCTGTTTGATGAAGGAACCCCTTCCGCATGAGTTGAACTGAAAATTGTCGGCTTTTCGGGAGGAATGGTATCTACTATTATCCTCATCGTTGGAGACCAACCGCTTTCGTTTCCTAATCCGTCTTTCGCCTTCACGCGCCAGAACCAGACACCATCGGAAAGTGGTGGAGAAACTTGCCAACTTGTCTGTTGTATCCAGCCGGAGGTGCGATTTTCATGCGCGAAAGTGTCTACATCTGAAATTTGAAGTAGATACGAAACTGGTGGAGAGAAATCGCTAACGCCTGCCCATTCGAAAACTGGAGAGCTCGAAGATATGATGTAATTCTGGGGAGGAAAAATCGGAGAAGGTACCGGTGGTGGTGTCGTGTCTACGTTCAGGACGAAGATCTGTGACCAAAAGCTTTCGTTTCCAGCGAAATCTTTTGCCTTAACACGCCAGAACCATGTGCCGTCAGAAAGGGTGGCAGACCAGCTTATAGCAGATATCCATCCGGAATTCCAAACCTCTGGTGAAAAGTTCGGATTTTTGCTTATCGAAATCATATAGCTTATTGGCGGAGAGTCATCCAAAACCTCTGACCAAGAGAAAGTAACCGTAGATGATCTTGTGCTGGAATTATTGAACGGCAAAAGCAGAGAAGGTGAGGAAGGAGGAGTGGTATCAATTGTAAAACTTCTCTGCCCTGACCAGACTCCCTCGTTTCCAGCGTTGTCTCGTGCCTTGACTTTCCAGTAATACCTGCCGTTTGGTAGCGGCGGTGTTAAAACCCAGCTGGTCGAAAGTATCCATCCAGAACTCCTATTCTCATGCTGAAAGAGAGGGTCATCGCTGACGGCAACTAAATACATCACTGGAAGAGAATTTTCTTGTACTCCCTGCCAAACCAAAATTGGTGCACTAGTACTCACCACTTCATTATCCAATGGTGAAATGAGATTTGGAGCATTTGGAGGGACTGTGTCCACTCTGAAGCTCCGAATTTCTGACCAATCTCCCTCATTTCCAGCGTTGTCTCGGGCTTTTACCCTCCAGTACCAAACACCATCGCCCAGACTGGGGGAGGTCCACTGATTGTTGGATATCCATTCGGAGCTGATGTTTTCATACGGAAATTCGTAATTATCGCTTATGGAAACGAGATACAAAACCGGAAGGGAGTTTTCTACAACACTCTGCCAGCTGAAAATTGGTGTGACATTATTCGTGTTCTCACCCTCAAGCGGATTGAGAAGAACTGGTGGTGGAGGATTTACTGTGTCCACCCTGAACCATATTTCTGAATTCTCGCTCAGAAATCCGACGTTATCTCTCGCTTGAATGCGGGCATACCATATACCATCGGGAAGTGGTGACGTCAGCGCCCAAGTTGTGTTTTCTATCCATCCTGAATCCACGTCAACTGATGAAAAATCTGAGTCGTTATCAATCCAAAGCCTGTATAAAACTGGAGGCGAAGAACTCCATACTTCAGTCCAGCTGATAACGAATTCATTTTCTCCAATGTTTTCGCCAAGCGAAGGATAGAGAAATGTGGGTGCAAGGAGAGTTGGGATGTACGTCACAGAAATCTCGCGGATCTCTGGAGCGCTACCAAAAAGCTCCAGCCGGTATTGAAGATAACGCCCTGAAGGAAGGTTTTCGTTCTCCATTCCATTTTGATGGACAATCCAGTCCGTCCAGCCACCATCGTACGGGTTGTTGTCCATCCCTGTACGCAATTTTATCACGATTTCCGATCCGGGGGGTTTGTTAGCAATCAATCTGACATTCTTCCAGTCAGCTGTTCTGTGGCTATCGAATATGTTAGATTCAATCCAGCCCGAGACGCTTCCCGGTGAAAGAGTTATTTTTCCGGAATTCTCCCAGATGATGTTTTCGGCTGAATAAAACCAAGCATAAGAACGAGTGAATCTTCCTACCTCTAGCTCTTTGATACCACCATCCCAGGTCGTCTGTGTCCATGTGAAGGTGGGAGCAATGACTGGTTGTTCGGGCGAAATCCCGCCGACAACAACAAGAGCAAATGGCTGAGCATCGGTTTCCGGTTCGCCCATCGGAACGTTGTAGCCTATCACCTCAATCTTGTAAATCCCGGTTGGAAATATGTTGTTTTCTGGAGTCAGGATCACGGCTTCCTCTGTGTTTCGCCTGTCGGCTGAACCACCTGCAACCGAAAATCCTGGATTGTATCCTGCAAAAACATTGCCGAGGTAGACGTTTCCATTTGGATCCGTGACCTTCAGATCAAGATCGTTCACGAGTTGAATCGAGGCACTTGGACTCCCAGGGTAATCGGTCCAGCATAGCACAAACTTCAACGGTTGTGTGTTGTCGATTATGTTGACAAAATATGTTGCTGTTTCTCCTGTGGAAATCCCCAGTCTGTTATCAACAACCCACATACGTTTGTTGTCGCCCTCAAAGTAAAGAGAATTGTTCAAGTTTACCCTTCCCCATCCCTGATCCCAATTCGGGTAGAAGTAACCGTTGTAGTATGCATACTGTCCATTTATCTCAACGGCTCCGGCGATGAGTGTGGCCTTTACAAGGGCGGAGGAGGGCTCGAATGCGTCCGCGGGGTTTCTTTTTCCGCTGGGATACCACCCTTCCTCGT
>Ga0105163_1000384_pt1 | contig 26726 bp, 19 predicted proteins | sample JNZ110809AmetaG_FD_81531 | JGI IMG/M metagenome (GOLD analysis project Ga0105163, IMG submission 81531) | Hot spring microbial communities from Jinze hot spring, China to study Microbial Dark Matter (Phase II) - JNZ 110809A | ecosystem: Environmental > Aquatic > Thermal springs > Hot (42-90C) >... | reverse complement strand
CTCATGAGGATGCCTTGCTCCATATCTCGGTGATGTTTCAAAGACAAGAGTGACAAGGCGGAACATATAAAAAGCGGTCATAAACGCACCAATAGCCCCGAGAAGCCAAAGCCAGAATGAACCTTGTGAATAAGCTCCCCAAAGTATCTCATCTTTGCTGAAGAATCCAGAAAGTGGGGGAATACCAGAGATAGCAAGCGAAGCTATGAAGAAAGTTTTATAAGTTATAGGAAGATGTTTCTTTAATCCGCCCATCTTTTGAATATCCTCTTCGTTATCAAGCGCGTGCATCACTGCACCAGCGCCAAGGAATAGCAAAGCTTTAAAGAAGGCATGTGTCATCAAATGAAATATGCCAGCTGAAAATGCCCCAACTCCCATGGCGAGAAACATATAACCAAGCTGACTTATCGTTGAATAAGCAAGGATTTTTTTAATCCCATTTTGAACAAGACCCATAGAAGCTGCATAAACAGCTGTCAAAGCTCCAATTATTGCAACGATTTCCATAGTTGTTGGAGCAAGCGCGTATAAAATAGATGAGCGAGCTATCATATAAACTCCCGCTGTCACCATAGTAGCAGCGTGAATTAAGGCACTAACTGGCGTTGGTCCAGCCATTGCATCTGGAAGCCAAACATAAAGCGGAATTTGAGCTGACTTACCAGTTGCACCAACAAACAATAGCAATGTTATCCAAAAAACGGTTGTATCCCCAGCTTGAAGTTTATCTGCTATTGAAAAGACCGTGTTGAAATTCAAACTGCCAAAATATTTATACATTAAGAACAATCCAAGTAAAAAGCCGAAATCGCCAATTCTGTTTACAATGAATGCTTTTCTACCCGCATCGCTTGTTGTCATTTTTTCAAAAGGTTTATCATACCAAAATCCGATCAAAAGATAAGAACATAAACCAACACCTTCCCATCCAAGAAACATAAGTAAATAGTTATCCGCAAGAACAAGCGTAAGCATCATGAAGATGAAAAGATTTAAATAAGCGAAAAATCGTGCAAACCCCTTGTCCCCGTGCATATACCCAATTGAATAAACATGAATCAGAAATCCAACTCCTGTTACAACCATAGCCATTAAAATTGAAAGCGGATCAACAAGATAAGAAAAAGAAACATCCAATCCGCCTGTCTTTATCCAAGATAAATACTCTACTATAAATTTTCTCTCATAAAATGGCAAACCTATAAGCTCAAGATAAATAAGAAATGAGACAACAAATGATGCGCCAACTGTTAAACTACCAAACCAGCCAATTATTTTCTCATTTTTTATCCTCCAGCCAAATAACCCATTGATGATAAAACCAATTAACGGGAACAAGAGTGAAAGCCCAATATAGCTGTGCATTTTTAAGGTGCCTCTTTTTTTAATTTACCATTTTAATAAATTGATCTCGTCAATGTTTACGGTTAACCTGTTTCTGAAAATTGCAATTACAATCGCAAGACCAACGGAGACCTCAGCAGCTGCGACAACCATGACAAAAAATACAAGCATCTGACCAATCTCATTTCCAATGTAGCTTGAAAACCCAACGAGTGCGAGGTTGACAGAGTTTAACATTAATTCAATGCACATAAATATGACGATCGCATTCCTTCTTATCAGAACGCCGAGAACGCCAATTGTAAAAAGAATTAAACTCAAAAATAAATACCACGATAGAGGTATCATAACTTTGGATAAAATTTTGTTTTGATTCCAGTTAAATCCGATATCGCAATCAACATATCAACTCATTCAAATTTTCTTTTAGCGAGGGTTATTGCGCCAACTATGGCAACGACTAAAATCAACGAAGTTATCTCAAACGGCAGGATATAATTTGTAAAAAGTTTTTCACCGATAAATTCAATTTTCCCAAGTTCAAGAGAGTTCTCAGCCTGTTTAAGAAATCTTCCACTTGTGGAACTCACAAGCCCAAGTGCAATTTTAACAAAGACAAGCAAAACAAAAATAAAAGCAATTAATCTTTTTATATCAAACTTATCACTTAACCTTTTCTCATCTTGAAGATTCAGCAACATTATTACGAACACAAACAAAACCATTATCGCCCCGGCATACACGAGGACTTGAATGATCGCTATGAATTGGGCATTTAAAGTTAGATATAAAATTGAAAGGGATAAGAAATTGATGATTAAAAAAATTGCACTTTTTACGGGGTTAGCTCGGGTTATCATCAAAATTGCAGAAGCAATTGAAACAAAAGCGAGAACAAAAAAAACAAGTGCTTGTAAAGTCATCTCGCAAAAATTTTATTTTTTAAACTCGTTGATAAATATAAAAATTTGAACTGAAATAAACAACGAATTTAAGGGGTTGCAATTGCCCGAATTTTTAAAATTGAAAAATTTAACGCGGTTTTATAAATTTACCCTCAAAAATCAATAAATCTCACAAGATGAAAACCCTCACGCTTCTATTTCTGCTTGTAAATCTTCACCTTTTGGCTCAATCAAAACAAGATACGATCAATTTTTATCCAATTGCTGAATTTAATCTTTCCTTCGGGAAAACTGAACTTCACTTTAAGCAACTTGAAACATACGATTATAAATTTGCATGGGATATTTTCAATTTAATTTTAAATTCTCCTTCAAACGAACTTGGGGAAAATGGGAAACCTGTGAATTTAAATTTTAACTTCATTGACATGCGTTCATCAAATTTCTTCCTCAACGGCAGAAGCCTTAACGGTTATATCTACCCATACCAACTTTTTCACATGCTTCCTCTTGATAACATTTATAAAATTGAAATGCTTTATAATTTTTCATCGCCAATTTTCCAGAATTCAAATTCTTCCGCCTCAAACTTCATTTTTAAAAATATCTTCACTCAAAGACCAATTACAAGGGTTCGCTATATTGAAGATGCCTACGATTTCATCGCAACGGATGTAAGTTTCACGCATAACTTTCATAAAAATTTGAATTTAACTTTTGGATTTCGCAGAAGCGTCTCGGCAGGCAGATTTACAAATTCCCAACATGACGCATGGAATTTTTTTATAAACTCGTTCTGGATTCCTTTGAAAAACCTGAAGATATCACTTCTTAACATTTATACAACGGCGAAAACTGGATTGAACGGCGGAATTGATACGATGAGAGTATCACCAAGTGCTGAAAACATAATCTATAACGAAAGGGTTGCATCGGTCATTGAAGAAGCTTCATCTTTGTTATCAAAGCGAAACGATTTGACGATCTCATCGCTTTTTCAAGTTAATTCAATCAGTGTGATTGATTTTATACTTTATCACACATTCCAAACCGATAAACTTACGCTTAGGAAAGACCCAAACGAAAGAAACTCAAACTTTTACGGATTGAGATTAAACTTTAAAACATCTATCTCTTCTGCCGAAATGAATATGGGGTTTGAAATTCAAAAGAATAATTTAAAAATCTCACTATTGAACGACACACTTGCAACTGGTTATATCCCATCTGGTTCAAAGTCAATTTCATCTTTCTCTGCATTTTTAAACTCAAGGTTTAATATCGGCTATTTTAACATTTATCCATTTGTTAAAGTTGAAAATCTTTCTGGCGAAATGAGTTTAAATTATGGACTTGGTGTTGAAATGAATTTAAAAGATCTCAAACCCTACGCTGGCTTTTCACATTCGCACAGGATTCCAACTTTGTTTGAGCAGTTTATAAGTGGTTCTTCTGATTTTGAGAAACATCAAGTTTATGAGGCGGGTTTAAAAGTAAAGGGAGGAAATTTTTCACTTGATATCAAAATTCAAAACAGGAGAGTTTTTGATTTTCTTGTTTTTTGCGATTCAATATCTTACAGAACTTACATCAAACGAACATTCGGCGAAGCAAATTTTAGTTTTAAACTATGGAAGCTTAATTTGGATTTGAATTCATCTTTAATTCTTAACAAGATACCTAAACCTTATCCTAAATATCTTTTAAAGGCGGAGTTTCACTTTGAGGGTAAATTGACCCGAACCTTAATTGTGAAGTTGGGAGCAAGGGCAAGGGCATCTGATAAATTTAACTCTTTCAGATTTATAAATTCATCGCTTTTATTTGTTGAAAGCAGATATGAAATGAGAAAATTTACAACGATTGATCTATTCATAAGCGGAAGGGTTAAAAATGCAGTTATATTCCTGACATTTGCCAACATCACAAACGCAAGATATATGACCACGGCGTTCTATCCAATGCAGGATAGAAGCTTAAGATTTGGAGTTATATGGACATTTTTTGATTAACGCCAGATATTTCTTGTCCATTCATCCCAAAGCGGAGTTATCAGTCGGTAGTCACCAAAACCCGTCTCGTCAAGAAAGATAAATCTTCTATTAATCTCATAGTAATACCATATTTCATATGGTTTGCTGTCAATATCAAATGGATGTCTATCAACACTACTTGGGGGTCCAAAGATTATATAAACCATTCCCATGTCTGTTTTCCAACCCTCAATGTAATGTCCAAAATGCTCGTTTGCATATTTAACCCTGCCGTAATATTCCTCCATAAGCTCATTTTTTAGCGTATTTGGGGTTGGGTCTTTTTTCCGCCAGAATTCAAGAAACCTTTTCTCTTTTTCAATTTCATCTTGAGCTGATTTAATGTAGTTCAATTCCTCTGGCTTTGCAATATAGACAAGTTGTTCAATTGCTTTATCAAGGTCGGTTATTAATTCTGGAATTTCATGCCATCTCACTATAAATCCACATTGAGCAACGGAGTAATAGTCACGATTTGAGGACATTCTAACTTCAACGAAAATAGTATAATCCCCAAAACCAAGTTGTGGCTCTTTGATTTCAAGTATAATGGAATTTTTGCCCGGCTTTATAAACTCACTCGTCGTCCCATTGTGAACTGTTAATTGCTCTTTTTTGCGTTTTTTTATCTTGGTAATTTTGTAAGTTATATTGATTGAATCTGAGACATCGGTATTGTTGTAAACTTCAAAAAACAGATAAAAGTTTTTGTTCTCAGCTAAAGTGACGGTGTTTGAAACATTTGGAATTATTGTCCTAATTCCATTTTCAGATTTTACGGAAGAAACCATCATCAGATCGCTTATTGTTATCGGATTTTTGGCAAAGTTCCTAACGCTTACAATTCCCTCTTTTTTAAATCCACGCTTCGTGTCAAGATCCATCACTTGAACGGTGATTTTGTAATCTCCGAATGGAAGGTTTAAAAATGCCTGTGATATATCCCAGAAAGCCCTTGAGATCGTTTGATCAAAATTATCAGCAACGACTTTCTGTGTCCATGCTTTTTCAGTTACATATTTACCTTTGAGTGTTGAAACATTGACCGTGATCTCATAATTTGCGACATAATAATCACCTTCTTTAACGAATTGAAGATATTCATACGGGACTTGAATATAGATATCAACTCTGCTTTCGCCCTGGGTCATATCCCCAGCGAAGTTCAGCGCATTAAAATAAAACTGGGGTATGGCATAGCTTCTGGGAGTGCTTGTTTCAACTTGCGCAAAAGCAGATGTTATCATTAAAAGTGTCAGAACTAAAACTAATTTTTTCATTTTTTCTCCACCCGATTTAAAATCGGATTTAAATTTTTATTTTCAAAAACTTTTAACAAAAATACATCACAGTTTGTTTCTGGGAGCAATGTCAAACTGAACTTGATTCAACATCTGGAATTATCCTTCCGATTAAATCATACTCAAAAAAATCGTAAATTTCAACTTCGTAAAACTCTCCTACTTTTAAATTCTCATTTTGTATTAGAACTTCAAGGTCAATTTCTGGAGCATCCCATTGCGTCCTGCCGACATAATAATTCTTTTCTTTTCTATCTATTAAAACCCTTACCTTTTTGCCGAGCATATTTTCATTTTTCTCAATTATGATGTCATGTTGTGCGTTCATGATTAAAGCCATTCTTCGCTCTTTCTCTTCATCTGGGATTGGATCGCCAAGTTTGTAGGCAAAGGTTCCCTCCTCTTGTGAATATGTGAAAACACCAAGACGATCAAATTTGAACCGGTAGACAAAATCAAGTAATTCCTCAAATTCTTTTTGGGTTTCCTCAGGATAGCCGACAATTAAGCTTGTTCTTATTGAAACATCTGAAATTTTTTCCCTAATTTTTTCAAGGAGTTCAATCGTTTTTCGTTTTGTAATCCCACGTCTCATTGATTTTAAAACTTTATCGGAAATGTGCTGAATTGGTATATCAATATATTTGCAAATCTTGGGATTATGAGCGATAACATCAAGAACTTCTTCAGGAAACTTTGCTGGAAATGTATACATAAGTCTGATCCATTCAATTCCGTCAATTTCTGAAAGTCGGGATAAAAGCTCTGCAAGTTTTCTTTCACCGTAGATATCAAGCCCGTAATAGGTTGTATCCTGTGCGATAATGATTAGTTCTTTAACACCTTTCCATGCAAGTTTTTTGGCTTCTTTTATTATTTCCTCCATTGGACGGCTTGTATGCTTTCCACGGATTAGGGGTATAGCGCAAAAGGAGCAGGGATTATCACATCCTTCAGAGATTTTGAGATACGCATAGTGTCCTGTGGTCAAAACATCTCTTTCACCCAGAAGTTCATATTTGTAATCTATGCCAAGTTCCTTTAAAACTTCGCTAAACTTTTCAACGCCGAAAAATTTATCAACTTCGGGTATCTCATTTTCAAGTTCGTCTTTGTATCGCTCGGATAAACAGCCCATAACATAAATTTTATCAAGTTTTCCTTTCTCTTTGAGTTCAATCGCTTCAAAAATTTTATCTATTGATTCCTGCTTGGCTGAATTGATGAATCCACATGTGTTTATGATCAGGATTTGAGCTTTTTCTGGTTTTTCAACGATTTGAAATTTATCTTTTAATCTACTCATCAAAATCTCTGAGTCCACGAGATTTTTAGGGCAACCAAGGGTTAAAAGATGTATTTTCTTTTTCTCGTTTTTCATTTTCTGTTGAGATTTTCATTTAAAAATGACAAAGTAAAGATAGACAAGTGGTGCAACATAAATTAAACTGTCAAACCTATCAAATACACCGCCGTGCCCTGGGATTATGCTTGATGAATCTTTGACCCCTGCATCTCTTTTCATTAAAGATTCCACAAGATCTCCAAGCTGTCCGAAGATGCCAACAATTACAGCTATCACTGCTGAGTCAAACTCCGTAAGAAAATCAAGAACGAGATATCTTGCAAGTAGAGAAGAAAGAAAAGCGAAAATCAATCCACCAATGAATCCTTCCACAGTTTTCTTCGGGCTAACTCTTTCATAGAGTTTTCTTTTGCCGAGGCTTCTACCAACGAAATATGCTGCTGTATCACAAATCCATATAATTGCAAAAATTGATATTACAAAAACACCAGCTTTAAAATAATTGAAACCTTTCATTTCTCTTAACCCGATCAAAGTCCCGAGCGATAATCCAATGTAAAATATGGGGAACAAGGTAATTGCAAGATTTGAAATAGCCGACCATTCAAAAGACATAGGTTTTCTGAATAATTCAATAAGACCAGTCAAAAGAACTATCAAAATTAAAAACATTGTTAAGTACTGAATTTTGCCGAAGTAGAAAATTAAATCAATAAAAAGAATTGAAATTACGCCGATTAAAACAAGGGGGGATGATTTTTTACGCTTTACAAGCTCGTAGTATTCATATGTTGCGAGAACGGATATAATTGAAACGAATATGAGAAAAGGTAACTTTCCGTAATATGTTACAAGAAGTATAAGTGGAATTCCAACAATTGCAACCAGAACACGAATTGCAAGATTACTCAATTTTTAGCCCTGCTTTTATTCGTAAAAATTTTCATCACGATACCTAAGGTCTTCAATTATTCTCAATGCAATTTCTTTTTTGCTCTTTGGAACGAGGACTTTAACTGTGCCTATGCCAATTGTTGTGAAATAAGCGTGATCTTTCGTTGAGAAAACAACGCATGGGACACCAGCACTTTCAATATTTGCTTTTAACATTTCGGCTTCATATTCGTATTGTGTTGTGTAAATAACTGTCCAATCCTCATCATACTGTCTGTGATTTCCTTCTTTACAGTAAATTTTCCCATCAACCTCAACTGAACATTCATCACATATTGGTTTTCCACAAACGACACAAATTCCGACGGCAGGTTTATTAAAATGTTCATCGCATTCAATTTCGTCTTCTGGTTCGAAAATCCGTGTTAAAAAAATTTTCCCGCATTCGGGGCAATATGGAAGCCCGGGTTCAATTTCAGCGCCACAGTAGATACAAATTTCGGGTTTCTCTTCAATTAACTCTATGTTGCAATCCGGGCAAGTAGTTACGCCATCTGGATATACAAAACCGCAGAGTGGACATCTTGGCATTTTTATAGATCAGTTTGATTTTTATTTACATGTAGAATTTCAAAAGCGTAAATTGAAGCAATGAAAATCGCAATTGAAAAAAACGCTGTCATAAATAGAAATGAGGCTTGACCTGAAACAATTTCTTCTTTTCCAAATTTATAGTAAAGATAAGCAGCACCAAAGTTATTCACAAAGTGAGCAATCATTGAAAGATATATACTTCCAGATTTATAAACAAGATATCCGAAATAAACTCCAAGGGCTATTAATGGGATAAAACTAAATGGATTTGCGTGATACATCGCGAAAATTATCCCAGTTAGAATAAAGCCGAATTTGTAATTGCTTGCTTTTGAAAGGTTATACTGGACGAGACCTCTGAACAGAAGCTCTTCACATATGGCTGGGGTAAGCGCTACGACAAGGACAACGAAAGCAAATTCAAATGGTGATTTTGCCGAAATCAAAATTAAATAAGTTCGTTCCATCATTTTTCGTATCGTTTCAAAAATTGGAGAAAGTTTCTCAAATGGAAGTAATATATCCTGAACATAAAGATAAATCTGGGCTATGTTTTGAAGAGATAAAGTTCCAATTATCGTTATGATTATTTCAAATAAAGTTGGGGTTTTTAACTTAAAAATTTCTCTATATCCCACTTCCTGCCATCTTGCAAAAAGTAAAGTTGGAACAAAGATGAAAAAGAATTGGGAAAACATCGTCATGAATCTAAAGCCTTGAACATTTTCTTTGTCAAGCCCACCAAATAGAAGAAATGTAAGACCCGCACCAAAGAATTGATAAAGGACAAATACAGTTCCAAGCGCAATCAATGTCATAGTAATCGGAGAGGATTTGAGAGAACCTTTGATTTGATTCTTTCCCTGTTCAGGTTTTTCGTTTGTCATTTCAAATTAAATTTTGCTTTTTATCATTGCCACAAGAAGTGGTATCATTATTTCATGATGACCTGTTATCATAAAGCCCTGACCACCACCTTGGGTTGGGCGCTGTACAACATTGACAGTTGGTCTGTAATGGCGCAACATATCAAAGTTTGCAGTTGTGAAGCCGAAAGCATTGTATCCGAGATTGCGAACGACAGTCAGAGCCTTTAAAAACACCTCTGGCATTATAACTGCTGAACCGATATTTATAATGACGCTTTCTGAGTCAAGCTTTGTTAAAACATTGCATAAGATTTTAAAATCACGAAAGCTCATCTCACCTGTAATCGCACCATCCATAGTGGGTTGTTGGTGAATTATGTCAGTTCCAATTGCAGCGTGGACTGTCACAGGTATATTTAAATTGTAAAGCGATGCAAGGATGCTGTAATCTTTGTTGGGAGCGTTTGAATCATTTAATTGCTTGCCGAGCGCCTCACCATAACCGAGGTCTGAGTTTTTGCAGTAGTGCTCAAGTGTAAGATTTATAAAATCGCCAGTTTCTTTTGCCATTCCGAAACTTCCGTCCATTATGTTTTCGGCAACATCTTCAGATGTTTGTCCGAAGAGTGCGGTTTCAACATCGTGAATCGCTGCTGCGCTGTTCATAGCAAGAGCTTTTAAAACTCCCATTCTTCCAAGCTCAATCAAGAGTGGAGCAAGCCCAACCTTTATAACATGAGCCCCGATAAGAAAGATAACAAGTTTATCTTTTCTATATGCATTCACAATTTTATCAACCAGAAATTTTAAGTCTTTAGCAACGAGTATCTCTGGGAGGGAATCAACGAATTCTGAAAAGCTTTGAGTTTTCGGGTCAAATATCTTTGCAAATTCATTTGTGTTGACTTTACTTTTTCTGTTCTTTATTGAGATGGTTTTAACCTTTGAAAGGTCAATTTTTTCATATTTTGATTTCATCAATCCAATTTTGCATTTATCTTTTCAATTCCTTCAAAGTCTCTTAATTCTCCATCTACATTTCCTATCGGAATTTCTGCTGTCATTTTAATTGGAATTTTTTTATCGTCATTTGTTATCCAGAGTAAAAATCTGCCCTTAGCTTTGAAAAGCCCACCTTCAACTATCAAAGGCTCAACGATTACACAGTTAAATTTTCCTGCTTTAACTTTTACCGTCTGCTCACCAAGATATTTAATTTCAAGCGGATATGTTTTGTTTCTGTAGAAATTTTCAAGTTTTATTCTATCGCCTGGTTTTTTATTTGAGTAATCTTGTGTTCTTGCATAGTAAAAGGCAGAAAAGACATCCTGTGCATATTGGGGAATTGGATAGATACCTTCTGATGTTTTTGCAATTAAATTGACATGATCAAACTCTGCATAGAAATCACGCACATATCCGCCTTCTCTAATATGTTGTTCAAATCTCCAGGGGAAAATTCCTTCAACATCAATTAAACTTTCATATCTATCATCAACTTTATAAAATATGGAAAAAAAGGGCAATGACCAGACTCTGAAAACTGCACGATAACATTTACGTCCGTTGTAATCAATTATCTCAGGGATTGAAATTTCCGCTTCTCCAACTTTGATAAACTTATATTTAACATCGTAGAAAAGTCGTTCGCCGACCTTAAAAGCGTTGTGTTCAATTTTTCTGTTGACTTTTTCAGGCGAATCTTGTTTGAAACAAGCAAACAACGCTAAGATGAAGGGTAAGAGCAATTTTTTAAGCATCAACCTTAATTTTTTCTTTTATTGCTTTTACGACATCATCTATGTTTATAAGATCCATACAATCAAAGAATTTACATTTTTCGCCGATACATTTTTTGCATTCAAATGGTACATTTGGGATGAATATAATCCTGTTATCCGTGTATGGACCCCATCTCCTTGGGCTCATAACCTTTATCGGGGGATAAAACCCAATAACGGGAGTTCCAAGCGCACTTGCTACGTGAATTGGTCCTGTGGAATTTGAGATGAATAAGGAAGCATTTTTTATCAACGCTGAAAGTTCTTTCAAGTTTAAAAGCCCGGCTAAATCATAAACATTTTTTAAACCGTTGCCAACGAAGTGAACAAGTTGCTTTTCTGATTTGCTACCCGTGAGGATGATTTTGAATCCTTCTTCCGAAAGTTTTTTCACAAGTTCACGAAATTTTTCGGGTTTTAGATCCCGAGCTGAGCCCTTGCTCCCGGGGTGAACCACGATATAACTTTCGTTGTTTAATCCATTCTCAATCAAGAGTTTTTGCACATTTTCAAAAGCATAGTTTGGAATGAAAATGTCAAATTTAATTTCTTTTACCTCAACCCCAAGTGCTCTTATCAAATTTAAGTTATATTCAACCTCATGTTTTTCGGCGTATTTTCTATGTTCAAAAACTTTTTTGTTGAAAAAAAGTGAGAAAAATCTATATCCAGTTCCAACCCTTACCGGGACACGGGCAAGCCAAAGTGCCAGTGCAACTTTGAAAATTGGGAAGACAACAACCGCAAGGTCAAAATTTTTCTGTTTTATCCTTTTGGCAAGTTGAAAAACATTCTCATCAGGTTTATAAAGCATCACTTCATCAATTGCCCTGTGTCCTTCAAGAATTTCAGCTGTATATTCGCTTGCAAGAAAAGTTATTTTGGCACCGTAAAACTCTTTGAGGGCATTTACAACTGGCAAAGTCAATATAACATCTCCAATTTTATCTGTCCGACAAACAAGTATGTTGCTTGCGTTAAACTTTTGAAATTTATCCATTTAAAATTTTTCTCGTTTTTTGCTTGATAAAATATAAGTTAAGAGTCGTTAAAAAACAATTTGAAATCTGGCGGTGAAAATTTCGTCAAAAGAACTTATTTGAAGGGAACGGTAAATCAAAAATCTTGATTTTGTCTTTTTAAATTAATATCTTAACTGCAGATGAAAATTTATAAAAATCGTGGAGGTGAGATGCACAGAAAATTTTTACTGCTTTCTCTCTTTCTTTATAGTTGCGCTGTTAAGGATGTGACTGTAAGAGAGACACAGTTTGAAAATTCCGCAGATACATCCAATGTTTGTGTAGTGTCCGATTCTGTATCTATTGTTGAGCCTGACACCTCCACTAATACATCACTTATGCGGAGAGAACTTTTAAAGAATGACATCTTAATTTACGATTCTTTGACGACATCGAAACTTTTAAGCGAGATAAAAAGAGATTACGAACTCGCCCTTGAATATATTCATCAAGGTGATACGATATCCGCAGTTAGCGTCGTTCATTCGGCAATTGAAAAACTTGAAGAGGTTTCAAAAACAAGTGAGATTGAATTTAACAAGGACTTTGAAGTCATAAGCTCAAAATTGCTTTCGCTTTATCAAAAATATATTTCAAAATTTGATTCGCTTTTTCAAGAAACTTCCCTTCAGGAATACATTTCAAACATTCAAGATAAACTTAATCAAATAGCTGAGGCAGTTGACACTTCAAAGGTTGAGTTAAAACTTGAAGAGATACCAGAACTTAAGACCACGATTCCACTTGTCATAAATGATTATGTTCAAGGATATCTTGATTATTTTCAAAACGAGGGTCGCTATTTTATGGAGTTGTGGTTAAGTAGATTGGGGAAATATCTTCCGATGTTCAAAAGAATTTTTGCAGAATATGAACTACCAGAGGAATTGATTTACCTTTGCATGATTGAAAGCGGAGTGAGCCCGTTTGCTATTTCAAGAGCAAGAGCTGTTGGAATATGGCAATTTATTAAGGGGACGGGGAAATTATATGGGCTTGAGGCAAATTGGTGGTATGACGAAAGAAGAAATCCCGAAAAATCAACACGAGCAGCAGCACAACATTTGAAAGATTTATACGAATTGTTCGGTGATTGGCATCTTGCAATAGCAGCGTATAATTCAGGTGCTGGTAAGGTTCAAAGAGCTATAAGAAAGGCGGGTATTGCCGATTTCTGGAAGATAAGGAAATATCTGCCAAGGGAAACAAGAAATTATGTCCCACAGTATATAGCTGTAACTTTGATTGCACTTGAACCTCAAAAATATGGTTTCCAACCACCAACTCCAATTGATGAACAGATTGAATACGATGAGGTCATAGTTGATGCAAGCGTTAACTTGAAGAAAATTGCTGAATGTGCTGAAACCGACCTTGAAACTTTACTTGAATTAAACCCTGAGCTCATTCGTGGATATACACCACCGCATAAATACAACTTAAAAATTCCAAAAGGGAAGAAAGAAATTTTTATCGCAAATTATCAATCTTTGCCCGACGAAGAGAAAAGAAAGTTCATCGTTCATACTGTGAAAAGGGGCGAAACTCTTAATAAAATTGCAAGAAGATATGATGTCCCATTAAACATTCTCTACAGTTTTAATCCAAAAGTTAATCCTCGTGCTTTAAGAGTTGGTCAGGTTATCCTAATACCTGATATTTCCAGACTTAGTTCAGGTTATAGTGAAAGTTTTAGACAAAATAAAATAACATCGGTCAGCAGAAAAAGTAATGCAAGAGGACTATTAGACGAGGACAAGATTATCTATCGTGTCAGAAAGGGGGATACTTTATATTCAATCGCAGAGAAATATAATGTTAGTGTTGGGGAAATTAAAAAGTGGAACCGTTTGAAAGGTAACCTTATAAAAGAGGGACAAAAGATAATAATTTACACTGGCTCTCCAGCATCTGGGGGGAGTGATTGATTTTTTGAGTCTTTAAGGGTAAATTTAGTTTGGTTGAAGTTTTCCTTTGCTTGACCTGCTGGTGGATTATAACTTAAGATGGAGGTCTCTCATGGCTATATGTGAAAGGTTAAAAAATTATCTTGATTCAAACGGGGTGAAATATGTCACCATTATTCATTCAACTGCATTCACTTCACAGGAGATTGCTGCAAGCGTTCACATCAAAGGAAAAGAATTTGCAAAATGTGTAATTGTTAAGTCAAACGGTAGATTTTTTATGCTTGTTATCCCTGCAGATCACAAAGTGAATTTTGAAAAAGCTAAAGGTGCTTTAAATGTTGAAAATTTAAGCCTTGCGACTGAAGAAGAATTTAGACAGTTGTTTCCTGATTGCGAAACTGGAGCTATGCCACCATTTGGAAATTTGTATGATGTTCCTGTTTATGCTGATGAAAAACTTAGGGCAAATGAGGAGATAAGTTTCAACGCTGGAACACATAACGATGTTGTGAAGATGAAGATGAGTGATTATGTTCGGCTTGTTAATCCAATTTTTTGTGATTTAAGTGAGCATTTATAAAGCGGTATTTTGAATTTTTAAGTCAGCCAGTGTAGTGATGAATCGCGATAAACTCGGTGTGTGGGTTTCTTTAACTATTTTGTATGAGCAGGTGTAATTAAAAGCGGAGGGGGTGGGATTCGAACCCACGATCCCGCTTTTAGCGGGATAGCGGTTTTCGAGACCGCCCCGATCATCCACTCCGGCACCCCTCCAGAAAATGCGTTTAAAATTTAAAAAAACAGGACAAAAGATACAATCTGATTATTCAAATAATTCCCCGCTTAATTTCAAAAGATTTATCTCAGCGATTTTAGCTTGATAAAGAGCTGAAATTAGCCTACTTTCTGCATCAATGTATGTTTTCTGTGCCTCTCTTAGTTCAAGGGGCGTCAGAGCGCCAAGGCGATATCTTTCTATTGCTATGTCAACATTTTCTCTTGCTATTTCAAGGTTTTCCTTTTCAAATTCAATTAACTTTAAACTCGTGCTATAACTTTCGTAAAATTTCAAAATTTGCGCTTTTACAGCGTTTTTGATCTGCTCAAGTTTTATTTCACTGTTGAGCACCTCAATCCTGGAATTTTCATATTCTCTTAAAGAATTGAAGCCGTTGAAGAGATTGAAAGAAAAGCTTAAACCGTAATTTAATCCAAGGTTTTGATTTGAGGCGATAAATCCAGCTTGCGATTTAGAACGTGTAAAGTTATATCCAATGAAGAAATTAACCCTCGGAAATAATTTCGCCCTTGTGTTTGATAGATTTAATTTTGCAATTTCCCTGTTTCTTTGAGAAATGGAGATTAAACGGTTGTTTTGATTCGCTTTTGATAGTAAATCATCAACCGAAAGTTTTTTTATTTTAATTGTATCAACCACATCAAAATCAATGTTTGGATCTCTACCGAGTAATAAATTTAAATTAACCTTTGCATTTTTAAGTTCAATTTCTTGTCTTAAAAGTGCATTCCGATCCGCATTTAAATCTGCTTTTGCCTGAAGAAGTTCCGTTTTTGAGGCAGTTCCAACTTTATATTTTTCTTCCGCTATTTTTACCCTTTGTTCGGAAATTGCTATACCTTCTTTTAGGGCTTTAAGAATTTCCTTTTGTCTTAAAATATCATAGTAAGCAAACATGACGCTTGTGATGATCTCCTCTGATGTTACAATTGAAGTTATTTCAACAAGGTTTTTTGTCTCTTTCAGTTTATTGTAATTGATAATGCTGGAGAAACCATCAAAAATTGTCCAATTAAGCGTGACGCCAAGATTAAGCGAACTTGAAATTGCACCTGTTCTGTTTATTGATCTTCCGTCAAAGTATTCCTGTCTTGTGTTGTTTGAGCTTTTGCTATAGCCAGAATTTAAATCAACTGTTGGGAGAAATCCAGCGTTTCCGAGCGAGAAATTGTTAAGTGCAATTTCAAAGGCGTTATTTGAGATTTTTATATCATGATTGTTTTTTAAGGCGAGATTTATTGCTTCTTCAAGTGTTAGCAGTTCCTGGGCATGTAGATTTAGAAGTGAAGCAAAGCTCAAGAGCAAGATGAAAATTTTTCTCATAGCTTTAAAAACGAATTTTTTGTTTTTTGTCTTTGGCATTCAAAAAGTTCTCATTTTATCCCACTGTTATTAACCTGTGCAAGTTCAATTTCAGATGGCTGTTCTTCAATTTTAAGTTCCTCAGTTTTTCTTTCTTTTGAGAGATATGAATAAATCGCAGGTATCACATAGAGTGTTAGCACTGTTGAAAAGATTAATCCACCAATCACTGCTATACCCATTGATCTTCTGCTTTCTGCGCCAGCTCCAAGTGCAAGTGCTACTGGAACAAAGGCAAGTATTGTGGTCAAGCTTGTCATGAGAATTGGTCTGAACCTTTGAACAGCTGCATCTTTAACGGCTTCAACTTTAGCAAGTCCCATTGCTTTTCTCTGGTTTGCAAATTCAACTATTAAAATTCCGTTTTTTGTTACGAGTCCAACGAGCATTATCTGTCCAATTTGGCTGAAAATGTTAAGTGTTTGATTGAAATACCACAATGAAAATAAAGCTCCTGCAAGAGCAAGCGGAACAGTGAACATGATGATCAATGGGTCAAGGAAGCTTTCAAATTGAGCAGAGAGAACTAAATATGTAAGTATAAGTGCAAGGATCATGACAAAGGCTAAGCTTGATGAGCTTTCGGCATAATCCCTTGAGGGACCTGCGAGGTCTGTTAGAAATGTTTCATCAAGGGTTTTATCTGCTATTTCTTGCATTGCTTTAATTCCGTCGCCGATTGTTTTCCCTGGGGCAAGCCCTGCGGAGACAGTAGCTGAAATATAACGATTAAATCTGTAAAGTTGGGGTGGATTTGCTTCTTCTTCAATAATTACCAAATTGTCAAGTTGAATTAATTTCCCCTCGTTATTTCGCACATATATTGACTTTAGATCCGCTGGTTTTTCAGCACTTTCTTTTACGATTGAACCGATAACTTGATACTGTTTTCCACCAATTGTGAAGAAACCTAATCTCTGTTCGCTATAGGCAAGCTGAAGCGTTTGAGCGACATCTGAAGTTGAGACACCAAGTGATTTTGCTCTTTCGCGATTTACTTTGACTTTTAATTCTGGTTTATTGAATTTAAGATCAACATCAATGATGGTAAATTCTGGGCGTTTGCTTGCTTCATCCAGAAATCTTGGTAGAAATTGTTTTAGCTTTTCAAAGTTTGGAGCTTGGATTACGAATTGGACTGGCAATCCACCACGAGCTACCCCTATCGTTTGTTCCTGGGATACATAAGCTCTTATTCCTGTCAATTGTCTAAGTTTTTTTGTTAATTCATTAGCTATTTCTTGTTGGCTTTTTTCCCTTTTATCTTTTTCACTCAATCTTATTCGCATAAAACCGGTATTTGAACCTGTTCCTCTCCAAGCTGGTGATGTTATGGCAAAAATTGCCTCGGCTTCCGGGACTGTTTCTTCAACAAGTTTTAAAAGTTCATCCATGTATTTTCCCATCTGTTGGTATGATGTCCCTTCAGGTGCTGTTGCGTTTATGTTGAGCATACCTCTATCTTCAAGTGGAGCCAGCTCGGATGATAAGCTTGTGCCAAAAATTATAATCGCAATCGCTGATATCCCCATTATCACAAAGGCAAGCCATCTTTTTTTCATAAATTTGTCAAGCGAACCCCTGTAAAGATTCATTAATTTACTGAAAAATGGTTCAGTCTTCCAGTAAAACTTTGAATGCTCTTTTCTTAGAAATCTCACGCTTAACATAGGTGAAAGAGTTAGGGCAACAAGCGAAGAGATTACAACTGAACCTGCTATCACGACCCCAAACTCTCTAAATAACTTTCCCGTAAATCCTTGAATAAAGATCACAGGCATAAATACAGCAACAAGAGCTATTGTAGTTGCAATTACTGCAAAAAATATCTCTTTTATCCCACGCACGCCAGCTTCATATGGATTAAATCCTTTTTCAATTTTTGAATAGATGTTTTCAAGCACAACGATGGCGTCATCAACAACCATGCCTATAGCAAGGACAAGCCCAAGCAATGTCAAAACATTTATTGAAAAGTTTGCAAGATACATTATAAAGAACGCACCGATTAATGAAACAGGGATTGCGATTATTGGAATTAAGGTTGCTCTCCATTCCCGAAGGAAAAAGAAAATTATCACAACAACGAGACCAAAGGCTATTAAAATCGTTTCCCTTACCTCAGCAATTGAACGTCTTATATATTTTGTTGTGTCAAAGCCAATTCCAAGTTGTATGTCCTCAGGAATTTCTCTTTTGAGTTGTTCAATTCTCTTGTAAAATTCATTTGCTATGTTTATATGATTTGCCCCTGGCTGTGGGATGATAGCGACCCCAACTTGCGGGATTCCGCCTTTACCTTTCATAATCGTTCTTATATTTTCGGGGGCAAGCTCGGCATATCCGACATCTTTTAATCTTATAATTCTGCCTTCAGATTCTTTTATTATCAAATTGTTGAAGTCCTCAGGTGTTTGAAGTCTTCCGATTGTTCTTATTGTTAATTCAGTCGTTTTTCCTTCAATTCTCCCAGCTGGAAGTTCAATGTTTTCTCTTGTTAAGGCATTTCTTACATCAAGCGGGGTTAAATGATATGCAGCAAGTTTAATTGGATCCATCCATATCCGCATTGAGTATTTTTTCTCGCCCCAGACTCTCACCTCGCTTACCCCAGGGATAGTTTGCAATCTTTCTTTGAAAATGTTGTTTGCGATATCTGTTAACTCAAGCAAGTTTCTTTTGTCGCTTTGGATGGTTAAAACGATTATTGGGAAGGCATCAGCATCTGCTTTTTGCACAACAGGGGGGTCAACATCGGGTGGAAGCAAACGCATCGCTCGTGAAACTCTATCTCTGACATCATTTGCTGCGGATTCAAGGTCTTGATCAACTGTGAATTCAACTCTTATTGTGCTTCTCCCATAACTGCTAACGGATGTAAGTGTTCTTATCCCGGCAATTCCACTTATTGACTCCTCAAGCGGCTCCGTTATTTGGGATTCAACAATTTCTGGATTTGCACCTGGATAGCTTGTTGTCACGGTTATGACAGGTGGATCAACCGCTGGATATTCTCTTACACCAAGATAGAAATATGAAATGATCCCAAAAATTAAAATGACAAGAGATATAACAATTGATAAAACGGGACGCCTTATGCTAAGTGATGAAATCCCCATGACTTTATCTCCATTTAGATTTTATTCAATTTCGGAAATTCTTACTTTGAATCCAGATTTTAATTGTAAAAGCCCTGTCGTTAAAACAGTATCTCCAGGTTGAAGTCCTGATTTTACCTGTATAAACCTTTCGGTTCTGATTCCAGTTTCAATTTTTCTTTCAAGTGCTCTTCCAGAATTAAAAACAAATACGCTGTTTCCTTCAGTACTTGGGATTACGGCTTCGGCTGGTATTAAGATTGCATTGGGTATTTCCTCAAGTATAACTTCAATTTCAGCGAACGCACCGGGGAGTATTTCGTAATTTTTATTTGGAAAGATCGCACGAACCTGTAAAGTCCTTGTGGTTGGATCTATTTTCGGATCAATTGCATAAATAACAGCTTTATAAGTTTTGTCCAAGCCTTGAACTTTGAAGTTTATTCTATCTCCAACATCTATAAGTTTCAAATACTTCTCGGGGATTGCAAATTCAATTTTCAATGTGTCAATATCTTGAAGAGTTGATATCTTTGTTGCTGGAGAAATATAACTTCCTTCGCTTATGTATCTTAAACCTATAACCCCGTCAAACGGAGCTTTTATCTCAGTTTTATCTATCCTCGCTTTGATAAGTTGAATTTCTGCTGATAGTGTGTTTAGCTCGGTAAGTGCGATATCATATTCTTGTTTGCTTATTGCTTCTTTTTCAAGCAACATTCTTTGTCTATATTCTTTTTCCTCTGCAAGTTTTTTCTGATACTGTGTTTTTAACAGTTGTGCCTGAAGTTCTGAGTCATCAACTTTGATAAGGATATCGCCTTTTTTAACTCTGCTTCCTTCGCTGAAAAATATCTTTTCAACCTTTCCGGATATCTCACTTCTTATCTCAACTTCTTCATTTGCGAGAACCGTTCCTGTGACTATAATTTTGTTTTCAAGTTTTTGTGGTTTCGCTATATATGCTTTAACCGTAAATTCTGGAACTATGCCGGAAGATTTGTTTTCGCTTTTTTTATCGGCAAAGATTGATCTTATCTTTGGAATGGCAAGGGCAAGGATTGCGAAAATTGTTATAACAATTAGACCTTTATTTTGAATTTTCACAGTCGTTTTCGCTTTTGTTTTTAAAATTAGACGGGCGGTAGTTTTTTATGTTCCTTTGAAAATTTGCTTCATTTTTTCGTTTAGTTTAAATTAAACTGCGAAATTTAAAAATAAAGTTTTCTTCAACTTTAGGAGTGACGGATAAAATCATTATCAAGGGTGCTCGTGTTCATAATTTGAAAAATATAGATCTTGAACTTCCAAAAAATCAGTTTATCGTTTTCACGGGCGTAAGTGGCTCCGGGAAGTCATCGCTTGCTTTTGATACAATTTATGCGGAGGGTCAGAGAAGATATGTTGAAAGCCTGTCTTCATATGCAAGGCAGTTTCTTGAAAGGATGGAAAAACCAGATGTTGATTTAATTGAGGGAATTGCTCCAGCAATTGCAATTGATCAAAAATCAACCGGTAGAAATCCACGCTCAACAGTTGGAACGATGACCGAAATATACGATTATCTTCGCCTTTTGTTTGCAAGGGTGGGAAAAACATATTGCTCAAGGTGTGGAAATCTTGTGCAGAAAGATTCGCCTGCTTTTGTAGTTGAGAAGATAAAACAACTTCCAGAGGGAAGTAGAATTTACATTCTTTTTCCGTTACATCTTCACAAAGGATGCACAATTGAGGAAGAGTTTGAGGCACTTAAGGAAAAGGGGTTCTATAGAATTTTGGTTAATGATGAATTTTTTGATTTAAATGAGGAGTTTGACTTAAAAAGGATAAAAAACAAAGAGATTTATGTCATTGTTGATCGCCTTATGGTTCGTTCCGATGTTGACGAAGCGAGATTGTTTGATTCAGTTGAGATGGGGTTCAATGAGGGACATGGTTATCTTGTTATTAAAGTTATTGACACTGGGGAAATTTTAAAGTTTAGCGAACACTTTGAATGTGCATATTGTAAAATAGAATACGAAGAGCCTGAGCCAAGGTTGTTTTCATTTAACAATCCATATGGTGCATGTCCTAAATGTCAGGGCTTTGGCAGAGCCTATGGCATTGATTGGGATGCGCTTGTTCCAGACAAAACGAAAAGCATAAAAGAGGGGGCAATTTATCCGTGGAGAAGCGAAAAATTTTCATGGTTTCAAAAAGATTTAATGCGCATAGCAAGAAAAGTTGGGATCCCGATAGATGTTCCTTTCAAAGATTTAAGCCCTGAACATCTTGAGATCATAAAAAATGGTTATGATGGGTTTGAAGGTATAAATGGATTTTTCAGACTGCTTGAGGAAAATTCATATAAAGTTCATTACAGGGTGATGCTTTCAAGATACAGGGGATATACAACATGTGATATGTGCGGTGGTTCAAGGTTGAGGAAAGAGGCATTAAATGTTAAAATTGCTGGAAAAACAATCTATGATGTTGTGCGAATGTCAATTGAAGAAGCCTTTCTTTTCTTTCAAAACATTGAACTAAGTGAATATGAGAAAACAATTTCAGCGAGCATACTTTCGGAAATAAATAGACGGTTGAAATATCTTTATGAAGTTGGGCTTGGATATTTGACTCTGGATAGATTATCAAGCACCCTTTCAGGTGGAGAAGCGCAGAGGATAAACCTTGCAACAGCGCTTGGTTCTTCACTTGTTGGAACGCTTTATATTCTTGACGAGCCAAGCATTGGCTTGCACCCACGGGATACCCATCGTCTTATAAAAATTTTAAAATCGCTTAAGGAAAATGGCAATACAGTTATCGTTGTTGAGCATGATAAAGAGGTCATTGAATCGGCGGATCATATAGTTGACCTTGGGCCGGGGGCAGGGGAAAATGGCGGAAGGATTGTTTTTCAGGGCAAATATGAAGATTTGCTGAAGGATGAAAATTCATTAACAGGTAAATATCTTAGCGGACGCTTGAAAATTTCTGTGCCAAAGGAAAGAAGAAAACCGAAAAAAGGAAACTCAATTATAATTCGTGGGGCAAAAGAACATAATTTGAAAAACATAGATGTTGAGTTTCCTTTAAACCTCTTTGTCTGTGTTACAGGTGTAAGTGGCTCGGGTAAGAGCACGCTTGTTCATGATATACTTTATGCAGCCTTGAAAAAATTAAAAGAGGGAAGCTATGATGGGAAAATTGGTAAATTTGATAAAATTGAAGGTTATGAATTGATTGATGCCGTTGAAATGGTGGATCAGTCCCCAATCGGTAAATCTCCTCGTTCAAATCCAGTTACATATGTCAAGGCTTTTGATGGAATAAGGGAAATCTTTGCGTCAACCTATCTTGCCAAAGCCAGAGGTTATACCCCGGGACATTTTTCATTTAACATTCCAGGTGGACGATGTGAAACATGCGAAGGTGATGGGTATGTTAAAATTGAAATGCAATTCCTTGCAGATATTTATCTACCGTGCGAATCATGCAATGGAAAAAGATACAAATCTGAAATACTTGAGGTTGAATATAAGGGGAAGAATATAAGTGATGTTTTAAATATGACCGTTACTGAGGCAATTGAATTTTTCCGGGGACATAAAAAAGTTGTTGAGAGGTTGAAGGTTCTTGATGCAGTTGGACTTGGATATATAAAGCTTGGTCAGCCTGCGAATACTCTCTCGGGTGGGGAAGCACAGAGGATTAAACTTTCTGCACATCTTCTTGCTTCTGAAACAAGTCCTCATACCTTATTTATCTTTGACGAACCAACAACTGGGCTTCATTTTGATGATATAGCTAAACTTTTGAAAGCATTTAACTCGCTCCTTGACGCTGGGCATTCAATTATCGTAATTGAGCATAATATGGATGTGATAAAATGTGCTGATTGGATAATTGACCTTGGACCTGAAGCAGGTGATAAGGGCGGATATGTGGTTGCAGTTGGAACACCTGAAGAAGTTGCGCAAAATCCAAACTCTTACACAGGACAATTTTTGAGAAAGTATCTTTAAGGGTGGGGGAAATTAAACATCAAAAATCTTGCCAACACACTTTGCAATTTGTGATTTTGCTCAACGAAATGGATATTGAACATTTATTATATTTCTGGTGAATTTTAAATTTCTTTTTGAAGCGAGGACCTCTGGGGGGAGGTTCTGCTTCATCTCTGAGGGTCTGGGTGAGACCCTGAGCAAAAGGGGTTGAGCCCAGACCTTTTCATATGTAAGTTGGTTTAACTTCATAAGGTATCGGGTCATCAATTCCAGCAAGTTGAAATCCCCTGAGTCTAAGGGCACAACTATCACAAACTCCACAGGCTATATCTTCCCTTTGGTAACAACTCCAGGTCAAATGTAAAGGAGCCCCAAGTTCAATCCCCTTTTTAACTATGTCAACTTTTTTCATATCAATTACAGGTGTAACAATCTCAATAGGTTTCCCCTCAACCCCTGCTTTTGTTCCCAATCTTATAACCTCGTTAAAAGCTCTGTAAAACTCCTTTCTACAATCAGGATAGCCCGAAGAATCTTCCTCAACCGCGCCAATGAAAATTTTTTTTGCATTAATTACCTCTGCCCAGGAAACCGCAATTGAAAGTATATTCGCATTCCTGAAAGGGACATAACTTGATGGAATCCCCTTTCTTTTCAAATCGGCTTTTTCAAGGGGTATATTTTCATCAGTTAAACTTGAGCCACCAATTAATTTCAAATGTTCAACATTTACAACCAGCCGTTTTTTGACACCATAAAAATCGGCTATATCATTAAACGCTTTCAATTCTCTTCCTTCGGTTCTCTGTCCATAATTTAAATGAAGAAAAGCAAGTTCATATCCTAAAGAATGAGCGATAGCAGCTGTTACGCATGAATCAAGTCCACCACTTACTAAAACCACCGCAATTTCTTTTTCCAGCATAACTTAACAAGGGATTTTTATTTTAAATTTTCTCTACTTTTATCATGTTCGTTGAACCTCGCTGGAATAAAGGAATTCCAGCTGTCATTATTATTAAATCTCCGCTGTTTAAAATTCCACTTTCCTTCAACTGAATTTTTGCGTTTTCTATTGTTTTGTCAGTTTCTGAAATTTCTCTTAGTTTGATTCCTGTTACGCCCCATATAAGGTTTAGATGTTTTACAACCTCATTGCTATCCGTTAGAGCAATTATAGGGACTGAAGGTCTGTATTTTGCTATTGCTTTTGCAGTTGCCCCTGTATGTGTTATGGTTACAATTGCTTTTGCGTTTAGCTGTTGAGCTAATAAACAGGCAGCACGTCCTATTGCATCAACTTCATTTTTTAACTTTAAACTTGAATCAAAGACAGGTTCGTAAAATTTATATTGCGTTTCAATTGTTCGTATTATTCTATCCATCACTTTAACTGCTTCAATTGGGAATTCACCAATTGATGTTTCGCTGCTTAGCATCACTGCATCTGTTCCATCAAGGACTGCATTTGCCACATCGGTTGCTTCAGCTCGGGTTGGTCTTGGATTTGAAACCATTGACTCAAGCATTTGAGTTGCAGTTATTACAGGTTTCCCAGCTTTATTTGCTTTTTTTATTAACATTTTTTGTAAGGGGGGAACGTCTTCAGTTGGAAGTTCAACACCAAGATCACCTCTTGCAACCATGATTGCATCGGCAAGTTCTATTATATCATCAATTGATTTAACCGCTTCAAGTTTTTCAATTTTTGCGATGATTGGCACAACTTTGCCAAATTTTTCCATTTTTCTTCGCAGGTCAATTATATCATCTTTTTTTCTAACAAATGACAGCGCAACATAATCAACCCCATTTTTGAGCCCAAATTTTAAATCTTCAATATCTTTTTCAGTAAGCGATGGAATTCTAACGCTAACACCTGGCAGATTTACACCTTTATGCGATTTTAAAACCCCACCATCAACAACTTCACATTTAACTTTATTCCCCTTAATTTCAAGAACTTTAAGCTCAATCATTCCATCGTCAAGGAGTATGATATTCCCAGGTTTAAGATCATCCGTGAGGTAATCATATTGAATTGGAATAATTTCGGTGTCTCCCTCAATTTGTTCTGCTGTTAGGAAAACCAAACCTCCTGTTTTAAGCTCAATGGGTTCTGTTTTTAATTTTCCAACCCTTATTTTAGGTCCTTGTAAATCTTGGATTATAGGGATAGATTTCCCCGTGATTTCGGAGGCTTCTCTGACAAGTTTTATAAATTTTGAATGTTCTTCATAATCCCCATGTGAAAAATTCAACCTTGCAACATCCATTCCTGCTTTTATAAGTTCAACAAGTTTTTCAACCGTGCTTACAGCGGGTCCAAGTGTGCAAATTATTTTAGTTCTTCTAAATTTTTCCTCATTTAAAAATTTTTCCATCTATTTGGAGAATTTTGTTTTTAAAGTTTATGTTCCGATTGAGATATGCAAATCAATTCCAACTTCGTTTATGGTTGAGCCTGGGATGAAAGTGCTTCTTGAGTCAGATTTTGATTTTGTCAAGCGGTAAAATAGCGAGCCTGTTACACGAGTACTTAGCATATAACGAAATCTCAACTCCATGGTTGTCCTCAAAATTCCATCAAGTGGCAATGCTTCAGAGAGGTTTCTCGCCTGGTATGTTTGTCTTGAGTTTTTTGATGATGAATAGGTAAATGTTATATCAACATCATTTTTAAGAGAGAGCCCGAAGATCGGCAAGTTAAATCCGCGTTTTGAATAGCTTATGTTAAATGAAATTTCTCTTCTAAATGTTTCAACAATTGCTTTTGCAGAAAAGTTAAGATCATAATAAGTTGAAGTTATATATCTGAAACCTCCTGTAAGATTTCCATTCCATAGTGGTTTGAAAGTAAGATTAAGCCCGATTAGAGGGTTGAAATCATAGCCTGTTCTTTCACCTTCAAAAGTTTGTCCTTGCCCGATGAAGCTTCTCCATCTTTTTTCAAAGTTTGAGGAATATGCATGTTCAAGTGTTACACGAGTTGCGAATGATTTAAAAATTGAAAACTTCTCAAGCCCGTCCCATCTCAATCTCCAATTAAGGCGTGGGAAAAATCCGCCAAGGAGTTTGCTTAAAAATGGCAATGTTTCAAAACCCTCCTCAAATGCTTGTGCAAGTTTCTCGTCATCAGTTCGTTTATCTGTGGGATCAAGTTTAAGTTCAGCGTATTTTGAGGCTACGGATTTAATTCCGCTTTTGAAAACGCTGAACACGAAAACAGGTGGTAAGGTTAGGAAAGAACGACTAACTGAAGCGGAGCTCGTAAAGGAGGTAACTTTTGGAATCCCAAGTGAATCTGTAACAATTCTTTGATTTCTTTGATAGCTCCATCCAAGATTCCAGCTTAAGTCAAGGTAAGCGCCTTGCCAAAGGGAGCGGGAAGTTGTTATTGAAATTCTATTATTCTGGGAATAGTTATCGTCAAGGTTTCCATTGGGAGCTCTTAACCCCGGACTTTGCTCAAACCCGAAAAATGGAAAGCCTCCCTTGGGCGAAAGCCGAATT
>Ga0105163_1000381_pt1 | contig 26928 bp, 29 predicted proteins | sample JNZ110809AmetaG_FD_81531 | JGI IMG/M metagenome (GOLD analysis project Ga0105163, IMG submission 81531) | Hot spring microbial communities from Jinze hot spring, China to study Microbial Dark Matter (Phase II) - JNZ 110809A | ecosystem: Environmental > Aquatic > Thermal springs > Hot (42-90C) >... | reverse complement strand
TCTCCTTGACCGCGTCCTTCAGCTCCTTCACGAGGTCCTGGATCAGATGACCCAGCTTCTCGGATGCCTTGTTCAGCGCCTTCAGCTGGTCTTGAAGGGCCTTGAGCTGGACCAGGTACTCCTCCCTGGTCAGGTTGCCGGCCTCGAACAACCGCCTCAGCCTCTCCATCTCCTCCCTTATCGCCTCGGTCCTGTTGACCCTCTCCTCGAGGTAGGTCCGTATCAGCTCCGTCTTCCTCTCAGTGATGTTCTCGAGCTTCATCCGGAACTCAAGGATCACCGACTGAACGGCCTCCCGGTGCTCCTCGATGATCGCCCTGAGCTCCGAGGTGATCGCGAGCCCTGGAGGAAGTTCCTGCTCCTCGCCGTTCCCCTCCTGCGCCAGCACCAACGGAATTACCCCTGCTAGCATCATCAGCACCAGCGCCACAGCGGTCCAGGCCCTGACCGAGCTCATCGGTGAACAGCGCTTCGTGGCCCGTGATAAGGGGTTCTGGAATAGAACCTGCCAATCCGCTGGTCAGATCCGTTCGGAACGGTTAGAACGGTTCCGGCGACCGGAAAGCTGGGGGATCAGGTGGTGGATCGGCCAACGGGGCGACGATCGAAGGGTAACCCAGTATTGGACTGAGCTGTGCAACGCTGGAAGTTCAACGGAGCCGAGACGGAGAGCTCCGCGCAACGAGACGGCTGCAGCTTAAAGTGGTCGACGACACCCGGAACCGAGGTCCGCTATGAACGCCACGACCCTCATCTCGGGACTCCTGGTGCTCTCGATACTCCTCGGAGGAACCGTGCTGAGGGGCAGGTTCCCGCGGATCCCGATCTGGTCCGTCATGATCCTGTCAGCGTCCGTCACTCTAATGCTGGGCCTCGTTGGAATCGATGAGGCCGCCCAACTGGTGGACCTCGACGTGGTGATGCTTCTGATCGGGATGTTCGCACTCGTCGGTGTGGCCGAGCACTCGGGCCTCCTGGACTTCATCGCGAGCTACTTCCTCTCCAGGGTGAGGGACAAGTGGACTCTGATGCTCGTCTCCTCCCTGCTGTTCGGGCTAATGTCTGCCTTCTTCGTCAACGACACGGTCGCGCTGATGGGCCCGCCTATCGCCGTGCTCGTCGGGAAGTCCCTCGGGGGCATGTACGAGGCTGCGTTCCTGCTGCTCTGCTTCTCGATAACCATCGGCTCCGTGATGACCCCAATAGGCAACCCCCAGAACGTCCTGATAGCCCTCCAGTCGGGAATGAGGTCTCCCTTCATAGACTTCCTGGCGAGGCTGGCAGTCCCGACGCTGCTCTCCCTGATCGTCCTCCCGCTGATCCTCATCAGGCTTTACAAAATCCCGAGGGAGAGGGTGGTGGTCCCGGCGGCTCCTTGGGAGGCGGTGAGGTCGCGGAGGGAGTTCTACCTCGCGGTCATCGGAGGAGGTTCTGCGGTTGGCGCGCTGATGGTGAACGACGTCCTCGCGGCTCTGGGCCAGCCTCACGTCACGTCCCGGGGCCTGATACCCTTCGTCGTGGCCGCAGCCATCTGGTCCTTCACCGACAATCCGAGGGAGATCCTCTCGAGGGTGGACTTCGGCACGATACTGTTCTTCCTCGGAATGTTCATAACGGTTGAGGGGGTCTGGCGGTCGCAGGTCCTCTCGCCCCTTCTCCTGGCCGTGAACCAGGGAGACGTGACCGAGACCTTCGGCCTCCTGAAGTTGGCCGCAATCTCGTTGACGATGAGCCAGTTGATAAGCAACGTTCCATTCGCGAAGCTGGCGATACAGCAGCTCAGGGAGGCGGGCGTGACCGGTCAGGACGTCGACGTCTGGCTGACCCTGGCGACATCCTCCACGCTGGCGGGCAACCTCACGATCCTGGGTGCTGCGTCCAACGTGATAGTGCTCGAGGTCCTCGAGAGCCGATACGGCCGGACGATAAGTTACCTCAGGTTCGCCAAGGTCGGTCTCCTGGTGACCGCCGTCTCTCTAACCATTTACATGCCCTTCCTCCTTTTCCTCTGAGCTGCGTGACGGCTTTCCCCGTTGACCGAATTATAATTTTATAACGTGAGGGTTGAGGTTAACCGAACGGGATAGGCTATGACGAGCCAACCGAGCTCGACGAAGTACGTGATCGAGGCCAGGATAGAGGTCGACGGCCTGGTGGACAAGAACGACGTCGTCGGAGCGATCTTCGGGCAGACCGAGGGGATCTTCAGCTCGGACCTCGACCTGAGGGAGCTCCAGCGAACCGGCAGGATCGGCAGGATTGAGGTCCAGGTCCACGCGCAGGGCGACAGGGTCGTCGGGAAGATCACCATCCCCACGAGCATGGACAGGTTCCACACGGCGCTGGTCGCTGCGATGGTCGAGAGCGTCGACAAGGTGGGCCCGTACTCGGCGAGGGTCGTGATCGAGAAGATCGAGGACGTCAGGGCGGAGAAGAGGAAGAGGATCATTGAGAGGGCCAGGGCGATACTCCTGGAGTGGGAGAAGAAGCGCGTCCCGGAGGTGGACGAGGCGCTGAAGGAGCTGGAGGAGTCGGTCGTGAGGGCCCGCGTTGTGAACGTCGGTCCTGACAACCTACCTGCGGGACCAGATGCCCTCAGCTCTGAGGAGGTGATTCTGGTCGAGGGCAGGGCCGACGTGATCAACCTATTGAGGTACGGTTACACGAACGTCATCGGCATCGAGGGCGTCAAGATACCCTACTCGCTCGAGGAGCTCCTCGCGAGGAAGAAGAAGGTGATCGCGTTCCTAGACGGCGACAGGGGCGGTGACATGATCCTCAGGGAGCTGGCGAGGCGCGTCAGGATCGACCTCGTGGCGAGGGCGCCGCACGGCAGGGAGGTTGAGGAGCTGAGCATGAAGGAGGTGGCTGAGGCGCTCGCCTCCGCGGTTCCGTTGCAGGAGGCCCTCAAGAGGATCGGTGCCCATGTCGAGCGTGAGCAGCCGCCGGTCGAGGAGGGGCAGCGTGAGCTGATCGGGAAGCTCGTGGAGGAGGTCGAGGGGAACCTGATCGCGGTGGGCCTCACCGAGGACATGCGGGAGGTGTTCCGGGTCCCGGTCAGCGAGCTTTACCAGCGGCTATCGGCGGGCGACGAGGTGAGGTACGTGGTCTTTGACGGCGTGGTGACGCAGAGGCTGCTGGACCTCCTGAGGGATCGTGGTGGCACCTACTACCTGATCGGTGCGAGGCTCTCGGACCCCCTGGAGGTTCCTCCGAACGTGAAGGTCTCGACATTCGAGGGGATCAAGCGGCTGGCCTGACTTCTGGCCGATCGAGCATAGATTCCTACCCCCTCGATCGACCCGTATCGGCCTACTGATGGATCTCCTTATCCGTCGCTCGATCCATCCCTGGAGGCGTGAGGCCCAAACCGGACGTGATAGCGCTCGACATCGAGACGACCTCGCTCCACGCGGACACCGGCCACCTGGTCTGCGCCGTGATCGGTGACTTCTGGACCGGCCGCCTCAGGAGCTTCCTCGTTAGGAGGCCCGAGCAGGAGAGGCAGGTGGTGGAGGCTTTGCTGAAGCGGATCGGCAGATCGCACGTTCTCTTCACGTGGCGAGGCTCCTCGTTCGACGTGCCGTGGTTGGTCACCAGGTGCATCAAGCTGAGGGTGGATCCGTCTCCGATCTACGCTCCGAGACATGTGGACCTCGCGACGGTGGTGGAGAAGGAGCTGAGGCTTAGCAACACATCGCTATGGAACGTCGTCAGGTTCCTCGGCCTCAGGAGGGTAGAGGAGACCCTCGGCGCCGACGTGCCGATGCTCTACGAGCGGGCCCTGCTCGGGAAGGGCAGGGAGCTCTCGCGGATCCTCAGGCACTGCAAGGAGGACGTGGAGCTGACGATTGGGGTCGCCAGAGCCCTCAGGCCGGTCCTGACCCAGCTCTTCAGGGACCTCCCTCCTCTATCTTGATACCGTGCTTCTCGAGGGCCCTCCGGATCATCTTGACCTCGCGCTTCAGCTCGATCAGCTCCCTCAGGATCATCTCTATGTCCGATGGCATCACCGGAGCCGGGCCCCTTAACCTCCTCACCAGCGGGTCCTCGAACGGTTCCACCACGCGATTACAACGAAAGGGTGGTATATCTGCGCACGCGGCACACAGACATCCCGAATCGGTCGGATCGGTCGGTAAACGGCCGCGTAAGCGCCGTCAGCCCGGCGTCATCGGAATAAGGATATCAGTGGCCAGACGCGGCTGCGGGTGTGGAGCCCATCCCGCACGACGGCCTCTCCGACGAGGAGATCAGGCGGATACTTTTGATGAAGCGAATAGCGGTTGTGGGGATGTCGCGCGATCCAGCGAAGCCGGCGCACTACGTTCCGAAGTACCTGCTCGAGCACGGTTACGAGATCGTCCCCGTCAACCCGACCGCGGAGGAGATCCTCGGTCTGAAAGTCTACAAAAGCCTCAAAGAAGTGCCTGGGCCCGTGGACATTGTAGACGTCTTCAGGCCCTCCGAGGCGGTTCCGGAGGTGGTGAAGGAGGCCGTTGAGCTGAGGCCGAAGGTCATCTGGCTGCAGGAGGGGATCTACCATCCGGACGCCGTCGGGCTGGCGAGGTCGAGGGGCATCACGATCGTATGGAACAGGTGCATGATGAAGGAGCACAGGAGGTTGATGGCCGGCCGGTGATAAGTGGCCGTTCAGCTCCAGAGGCCGAGGGCTTGAAGGTCGATCTCCATCGCCGCGACCGGCATCTCCAGCCCGAATGATTCGAGCACCGCAGGGTGGACCTCGCCCGCAAGCCCTATCTCCCTTCCGTTGTAGACCAAAGAGACCGACCTTCCAGGGATCATGAACGGGTAATCGCGCTCGACGGCCGAGATCTGCCTCTTGACGTATCGAGAGAACTCCTCGTAGACGGCCTTGATCTCGGAGTAGGAGGCGGAGGAGTGGGAGGTCACGCACGCGGCCCTCAGGACCCTCCTCGCCATCTCCGGCGCTGAAGGATCGTGCAGCACCACGTCGCCCACCTCGAAGAACCTCTGCGGGTAGGGGTTGTGCTTGTTCGCTGCGAGCGTCGAGAGCAGCCCCGGCAGCAGCATCGTCCTTAGGATGTCGTACTCGGCCGATACGGGGTTGAGGATCCTGACTGGCTCAGGGTCGGATATCGAGAGCGCCACGTAGTCCCTCCTGTAGTTGCTCAGAACGGTGTTGAAGGCCTCGGTGAAACCCAGCCCGATGAAGGCGGACCTGATCGCGTCCGCGGCCCTCGTTTCTGACAGCAGTCCTCCGAAGGTTAGGGTGCCGGGGAACTCGGGAACCACCTTCTCCTGCATGGCGATGAAGACCTCCTCCGCGAAGTCCACCGGGTGAAGCACATCGGCCCTGTACGGAGGCACGTCCACCTCGATCGACCCTTTGCCGCGAAGCCTCGCGCCGAGTCGCATCATCCTCAACGCCCTGACGGCCTCGCGCTCGCTCAGCGCAACCCCCAGCACCTCGTTCACCGTCCGAAGATCGACCCTCCACCTCTCCGACCTCAGGTCAGGGGTCCTCGACCTCCTCCTGCCGTCCATCACCTCGACCGAGTAGAGTCTCCCTCCCATGTCGTGCAATGCGTAGACGAGGACGTTCAGGGCCCTCGATATCGCCTCCGGATCGGTGCCGGTCACGTCGATGAAGACGTCTGAGGTCGAGGTGGTCACTTCGGTCAGCGACGAGTTGATCACCGGCGGGAATGACAGTACGTCTCCCTTGGCGTCGACCAGCAGCGGCGCAAGGCCGTGAGGCCTCACCAGGTGGGCGTACTTTCGGCCCGTCTCGAGCCTCTCGAGTATCTCCTCGGCCGTCATGGGGAAGGACTCGTGGAGGGGCACGAACCTCACCTCGCTCAGTGGCCGTGCGAGGTACCTGATCGGGGGTCTGACCTTGGAGGCGTCGTGGAGCCCTATGGCCACCTTCTTCCTGTCCCTCCCGAGGACCCAGTGGAGGTCCTCCTGCATCGCGATGAGCTCCGCGATGTCCTGCTCGTCGAGCCTGAGGCCCCTCACCAGCCCCGCGACGACGTACGGCCTGACGCGCTTCACGCTCCCGTCGACGATCACCCTCCAGCCCGAACGCCTGCAGGTCACCCTGGGTGGGCCCAGCTCGATCCCCAGCAGTCCCTTCAGCGCTCTGGCGATTCCGGCGTGCGACGAGAAGTCCGGCCTGTTCGGGTTGTACTCCGCCTTGATGCCCTCCCCTGTGACCTCGTCCACCGAGATCCCGAGCCTCGCGAGCAGCTCGGATAGCTGGTCGGCTCCGATCTCGCGTCCGAGGAACTTGGAGATCCGCTCTGGTCTCACGAGGATCGCTGGCGTAGACGATCACCTCCACGCGAACGGGTCGACGGAGCGAATCCAGCTCAGGTCGTTCCGGTACAGCTCCCTGATGTCCTCGACGCCGTAGATGATGATCGCGAGCCTCTCCAGCCCCAGACCCCATGCCAGTACAGGGTGGACTACGCCGAGCGGCCTGGTCACCTCGGGCCTGAACACCCCCATCCCACCCAGCTCAACCCACCTGCCGAGGTCCTTGAGGTAGACGTCCACCTCAGCCGAGGGCTCCGTGTAAGGGAAGTAGCTGGGCCTGAACCGGACGTCCCTCAGCCCGAGCCTCGAGTAGAACTCACGTATGACGCCCATCAGGTGCCTCAGCCCGACTCCCCTGTCCATAAGGATCCCCTCGATCTGGTGGAACTCGGCCAGCCTCTTCCAGTTGACCCTCTCGTTCCTGAAGATCCTGTCGACCGAGAAGACCTTCACCGGCGGTTCCCGGTGGTCTGCGAGGTACCTGATGGTGGTCGCGGTGGTGTGGGTCCTGAGGATGAGTTTGCTCGCCTCCTCCGCGCTCCACCTGTACGGCCACCCCTTCGAACCGGGCCCCGCTCCGTTCTCGTGGGCAGCCCTCACGCGCTCCGCCAGCTCCTCGGGGATCCTGCCTTTGCTCGGCCAGGCGAGGTAGAACGTGTCGTGCATCTCCCTTGCGGGATGGTCCTGGGGCTGGAAGAGGGCGTCGAAGTTCCAGAAGGCCAGCTCGACCAGCGGCCCCTTAACCTCCTGGAACCCGAGCTCGACGAAGGCCTCCCTGACCCTCCGGATGAGCGCGCTGAGGGGGTGCTCCCTGGCCGCGAAGACCGGCTTCACCGGTGCGTACACGTCGTAACGTGCAAGCCTGACCTCCCGCCAGCGTCCGGTCTTGAGGAGCTCGGGCGTCAGCTGGCTCACCTCCGTCACCTCCTCCAGCTCTCCGTAGAGCGAGAGGGCCGTCTCGGTGGGCGAGAGCACGTGCTCCCTCACCTCCCTGATGAGCACCAGCCCAGCCCTTCGGGAGAGGCGCTTGCAGGCTTCAGAGTAGGGACCGAGCTCGCTCAGCCGCTTGGGGCCGTCCGCGAGGAACCTCAGGACCAGCTCCTCCTCCGTCGGCGACTCGGGGTAGTTCACGAGGTTAAGGACGGTTCTGCCGTCGGACCTGCTGATCTCTATCCACCCGGACTTCTTCGCCCAAATGATGCCGATCTGGACCACGTTCTCTCCGAGGGCGCGCTTCAGCTCTTCGAGGTCAGCTCTCCCTCCCCTCGCCCGGAGTTCGTCGACAAGCCTCCGCTCCGGTAGGCCGCGCTCTGCGTACTCGGCGCCCTCCTCGCTCAGCTGCGCGACCCTGTCCAGTACGACCTCCTCCACTTTCGCGAGGCCCTTCATCTGGAGCCGCTCCGCGGCCTTAGCCACAGCGTCGACCTTCAGCTGCAGCTCCTGCGCGAGCTCCGTGAAGCTAGCCCTTCCCCTCCGGACCAGAGCTTTGAGGACCGACCTCTCCATCGGGTGAAGGGCAAGGCGGCCGTGACCTGCGCTGCTCGCCATTCCTCCGGCTGCACCGAACCCGCCCCATAAAAACGGATCAGGGGTGTGCCTGCGGTGGTGCTGACAGGAGCCTCAGATGACCCCCTTGGCCTCACCGATCGGACGGGTGATCCCTCATCATCGGCCCGATCTGAGGGAATCGCGCTCCGTAATTTCGCTTAGCCGGTGGCGAGCCGGTTGTCGGTCAAAGGATAAATCGGGGTTGGGGGTCTCCGGTGGCGTGAGGCTCAACAACGTCGACCTCGAGAAGGTGGGAAAAACGATGGAGGAGATCAGGGCCGACCCGAGCAAGGCGATCAGGACCGTCCAGATCGAGGGTTACTGGATGACCGAGGAGAGGAGCTGCGGCCCCGTCGAGTACCAGTTCGTGGCCACCTGCAGGTCGGAGAGGGGAAGCTTCACGCTCGAGGTCGACTCGCCCGGCTTCATGGGCGGCGGAGGGAACAGGCCCGGTCCCATGCACTACTGCCTAGTGGGCATGGCCTCCTGCTTCCTCTCGACGCTGGTGGGCGTCGCCTCGGAGCGCGGCATCAAACTCAAGACGGCCGAGGTCAGGGCCTCCTGCGAGCTCGACTTCAGGAAGCCCCTCGGTTTGGGGGACCAACCCATCGTCAGGAGCGTGAGGTTCGACCTCCGGATCGAGGCGGACCTTCCGAGGGACGGGATCGTTCAGCTGATCGAAGAAGCGAAGGAGAGGTGCCCGGCGATCTACAGCCTCCGGACCCCGATCGAGCCCGTTGTGACCCTCGTATAGGCCCTTGAGGATGAGGGTTTAGGCATTGGCCTAAACGGCACGCTTAAGGGTGGGAAGGGCAGTACATTATAACGGCTCATGCAACCTCCCAGCATACTGATCTCGCTCCTCCTCGATGAGCAGGCCGTTCAGAGGAGGGGGGCGAGGCCGAGCTACAGCACGCTCGACGTCCTCAGGGCCCTTCTCCTGATCAGGCGGGTTGGGCTGGTGAGCAGGGCGGCGATGAGCGAGGAGTTGGGGATCGGAGAAGGATCGGTCAGGTCTCTCGTCAGGAAGCTCGCGCTCATGGGGCTGGTCCAAGTGATCAGGTCGGGTTGCACGCTCACCAAGACCGGCGAGGAGTTCCTGGCCGCGCTCTCGGAGCACGTAGCTGGCCCCGTGAGGCTGGATCTGAGGGGCGTCTGGCGATACCCGCACAGCGTGGGCGTCTCGGTCAGGAACGGCGCGCGGTTCGTGGGGAGCGGTCTAGAGGAGAGGGACGAGGCGGTGAGGCACGGCGCAGAGGCCGCAATGGTCCTGACCTATGAGACGGGGAGGCTCCTGATGCCGGAGCTGGAGGACCTCTCCACCAGTTACCCTGACTTCTCCCATCACGTGAACGAAACCATGAGGCCCGTTGATGGGGACTGCATCATCATCGCCGGCGCCTCAACGTACGGCAAGGCGGAGGCCGGTGCCCTCGGAGCTGGTCTGAAACTGCTGAAAAGGATCTGGGGTCCGAGCCTCACTCGATAGGGATCCTGTATCCGGTCCGCTTCTTACGCATCCTCACCTCGAGGACGCCGTTCCTGTACGTGCTGACGGTCGAGTCGACGCTGACCGGCTCCGGCAACTCCAGGTGAAGCCTGTAGCACGTCGCTCCCCTCGTGTAGCTCCTGCTGACCCTCACGCCGTAGCTTATCGGAGCGTAGAGCGAGAGGTGGTCCTCCGAGAGCCTCAGGTCTATGTCCTCCTTCCTCGCTCCCGGTAGGTCGATGGTCACCACGATCTCCTCATCGGTCTCCCTCAGGTCGTAAAGGGGCTGGAGGCACTGGCCTGCCAGCTCGTCGTGCTTCAGCTCCATGAGGAAGTACTCGATCTCCCTCTCCATCTCCTCCTCCAGCTCCCTCATCAGGTCGAAGATCGACCTCCGCCTCCTGAACATCCCGGTGGGCTAAAGCATGGCTTATGCATAACTTTTCCATCACCTCCCTGCCGGATTGCGTTTTTAGGTCGGTGAAAACGCATGAGCACGAAATGGAGCTGCCCAGGTACGCAGGCCTCCTGAGGGGCAGGCACTTCCTGAACACGAACGACTTCACGCGGGAGGAGATCGAGCAGGTCCTGGAGGCTGCCAGGGACCTCAGGACGAAGTTCAGGTCGAGGATTCCAACGCCGTACCTTCAGGGAAAAACGCTCTTCATGCTCTTCTACAACCGAAGCCTCCGGACCCGCAACTCGTTCGAGGCCGGAATCTTCCAGCTGGGAGGACACGCGCACTTCCTCAGCCCCCAGGACGTCTACACGCCGACGCTCCCCGAGGACATGGTTCCATATCAGACCGAGTCGATAGCCGACGTCGCGAGGGTCCTGAGCAGGTACGGCGATGCGATCGCGATCAGGATCTACGGCGACGCGGCCAAGTGGCACATCGGGCGCGGTCACAGGGTCGTCAGGGAGTTCGCCAAGTGGAGCAGCATCCCCGTCCTCAACATGGAGGACGACGTCTACCATCCCTTCCAAGCCCTCGCTGACATCATGGCGATAACCGACGTCGCCCCGAACCCGCGCGGCAAGAAGTTCGTCGTCTCTTATGCCTACTCCGGAGGCCTGAAGCCTCTGGCGGTGCCTCAATCGTGCGTGCTGATAGGAACGATGTTCGGAATGGACGTCGTCCTGGCACACCCGCCGGGCTTCGAGCTCGAGGACCACGTGATAAAGGCCGCGAAGGAGAACGCAGACCGGTACGGAGGCAGCTTCGAGATAGTCCACGACATGAGGGAGGCGTTCGAGGGAGCCGACTTCGTCTACCCGAAGGCGTGGTCACCGAAGGGGTTCTTCCCGCCCTACAACGGCAAGGTCGACAAGGAGGGCGCCGTCGAGTACCAGAACAAGTTCAAGCACTGGATCTGCACGCAGGAGCTGATGGATCTGACCAACAAGGGCAAGTACATGCACTGCGGACCTGCGGACAGGGGTCAGGAGGTGACGGACGACGTGATCGACAACAAGGAGTACTCGCTCTACTTCGAGCAGGCGGAGAACAGGCTCCACGTCCAGAAGGCCGTCATGGTCATGACGATGGGCGGCTAAGGCGACACGGACCTCATGCCCATCATCAGCATCCCTATTTTCTCGACCTCCGCCCTCTCCTTCTCCAGGACGGCCAGCATCTCGCCCTTGTACATCACGCCTATCCTGTCGCTCAACGATATCAGCTCCTCCAAGTCGTCCGAGAGCAAAACGACGGCCGCTCCGCTGTCGCGGACGCTCAGGATCAACCTCCTGACGTAATCTGTGGCTGCCACGTCCAGCCCCTTCGTCGGGTGGGAGGCAAGCAGGAGGACGGGGGTCCGACGTCCGGGGTTGGCGAAGAGCTCCCTCGCGACCATCAGGCGCTGCAGGTTGCCGCCTGAGAGGGTGGAGGCCTTAGCGTTGACTGACCTCGTCACGATCTTCAGCTCCTCGACAAGCCTCCTCGCGGCCTCCTCGAGCTCCCTCCTCCTCAGCAGGCCGTATCTCGAGTACGGTGCGTACCTGTAACACTTCAGCATGAGGTTCTCGGCGACGGTGAGGCCGAGGCCCACGCCCTTTACGGCCTCCGGCACGATCATCGCAACGCCCTCCTTAACCAGCTCCCACGTGGGCAGGTTCGTGACGTCCCTGCCGTTCAGGTGGACCTTGCCTGAGACCGCCTTCCTGAGGCCGTAGATCGCCTCGAGGAGCTCGTCCTGCCCGTTCCCCGCAACCCCCGCTATCCCGAAGACCTCTCCGGCACAGACGTGGAAGCTCACGCCCTTCACCGCCAATGATCCCCTGTCGTCGAGCACCACGAGGTCCCGCACCTCGAGCACCTTCCTCTCCGACGGTCTCGAGGAGACCTGGTAGACGCGCTCGATCCTTCGACCGACCATGAGCGTCACCAGCTCCTCCGCGTTCAGCTCATCCCTTTTCCTTACGGCCACCACCTTACCCCTCCTCATCACGGTCACCCTGTCGCAGACGCGCATCACCTCCTCGAGCTTGTGGGTCACCAGCACCACGCCGATCCCCTTGGACGCCATGGAACGGATGCTCTCGAAGAGTGCGGTCGTCTCCTGGGGGGTGAGGATGGACGTGGGCTCGTCCAGTATCAGCACCCTCGCCCTCCTCACGAGAAGCTTCAGGATCTCCACCTGTTGCTTCTGCGACGCCGTGAGCTGCCAGACGTACGCGTCAGGGTCGAGGTTCCAGCCGTACTCCCTCACGATTTTCGTCAACACCTCCCTGAGCCTCCGGTAGTTCAGCACGAACCCGGCCTCCTTCAGGCCCAGCACAACGTTCTCTAGGACCGTGTGACGCGGTATCAGCTTGAACTGCTGGTGGACCATGCCGATCCCGAGCCTGATGGCGTCCCTCGGAGACCTGATCTCGACCCTTTTGCCGTCGACGTAGATCTCGCCCTCGTCCTTGGCGTAGAGGCCGTAGAGGACGTTCATCAGCGTCGTCTTTCCCGCACCGTTCTCACCGAGCAGCGCGTGCACCTCTCCCGGGTAAAGGTCGAAGTCGACGCGGTCGTTCGCAACAACCCCTCCCGGGAATCTCTTCGTTATCCCCCTCATCGAGACGAGAGGGGTTCGGGGGTGGCTCATGCCCATAGAATCAATTTCAGGTCACATTAATAAAATTGGCATCGGTTCGATGGTTGGCTGATCAGACGACCAACGCCGTCTCGGTCCTCTCGACGCCGTCGATCGTGTGGGTCTTCTGAATTATCAGGTCTCCCAGGCTCCTGAGGTCCTCCGCCTCGAGGAGGGCTATGACGTCGTACCTGCCCGTCACCGTGCAGACCGATCTGCACCCCGTCACCTTCGCGATGGCCTCGGCCACGTTCCTCGCTTTACCTGTGCGCGCCCTTATCAGCACGTATGCCTGGACCGGCATGTCACCCAGGGGACGTACCAGATAAGGTAAAAGTTTTCCGGGGCTGGTGGCGGCGGTGACCAGGTGAACGCAAACTTATCACGGAACAACGCAATCTACTGTTGTGGCGTCCATACCCAGGCTCGGACTTTACCTCCAGGACATGCACGTGAGGGACATGGTGAGGTACGCGCAGATGGCCGAGAAGCACGGCTTCGAGTCCGCATGGGTGGCCGAGTCGAGGCTCTCGAGGGACGCGATAGTCCCGATGACCGCGATAGCGACGGTGACGGAGAGGATCAAGGTTGGTGCGGGCGTGATCAACACCTGGACCAGGAACGCCGCCCTGATAGCGCAGACCTTCGCGACGCTTGACGAGCTCGCCGACAACAGGGTCATGCTGGGGCTCGGGGCCTGGTGGGACCCGCTCGCCTGGAAGGTCGGGATAGAGAGGAAGGAGCCGCTGCAGTGCATGAGGGAGTACGTCGAGGTGATCCGGCGGCTGCTGAGGATGGAGGAGGTCACGTACGAGGGTAAGTTCGTGAAGGTTAGGGGCATCAGGCTCGACGTCCTGCACGGGAAGGGACAGGTTCCGAGGAACGTCCCCATCTACATCGGAGCCACGGGCTTCAAGATGATGGAGCTGGCCGGTGAAATCGCGGACGGGGTCCTGCTGAACTACCTAGTGTCGCCTGCGTACAACGACAAGGCCCTCGAGCACATCAAGAGGGGAGCCGAGAGGTCTGGCAGGAGGCTGGAGGACATCGACAGGCCGCAGCTGATCGCCTGCTCGATCGACGAGGACGGGGAGAGGGCGGTCAAGGTCGCGAAGAAGCACGTGACGATGACGCTCGGCCAGCAGCCTCACATCATGAAGGCGAGCGGCGTAAGCGAGGACCTGATCGAGGAGGTCCAGAAAGCGATGGGAGGATGGCCCGCGAAGCCCGGCGGGATCGAGCGTGCGATGGAGATAGTTCCGGACGAGGTGGTGAGGATGATCACCGCATCCGGGACGCCCCAGGAGGTCAAAAAGAAGATCGAGGAGTACATGAGGCACGGCTGCACGGCCCCACTGATTTTGCTGCTGAGCGGGAACCTCGATTACGCGATCAAGGCTCTCAGCTCTATCTGAGGTGGTGGGTGACGATGGCGGAGGAGAGGCTCCTCGTTCGAGGCGGAGTGGTCATCACGATGGACGAGAGGCTCGGCGTGGTGCACGACGGCGCGGTGCTGATCGAGGGCGACCGGATCGCGAAGGTCGGGAGGGCCGATGAGGTGGAGCGGGAGGGGAAGCCAGACCAGGTGATAGACGCGAGGGGAGGTTTCGTCCTGCCGGGGCTCTTCTGCGGTCACACGCACCTCTACGGCATAGCGCTGAGGGGGGCTAGCCTCGAGGTGAAGCCTCCGTCGGACTTCCTGCAGATCCTCCAGAGGGTCTGGTGGCCTCTGGACGAGAGGTTGACGAACGACGACGCCTACGCAACCGCCCTTGCGGCCTGCATGGAGATGGCCCTCACCGGTACCACCTGCTTCGCCGACACGTACTCCGCGCCGAACGGGATCGAGGGCTCCCTCGACGCGATAGCCAACGCCGTCAACGAGGTGGGGATCCGCGGGTTCATAGCCTTCGAGGCGACCGAGCGGAGGAGCGCCGAGGAGGGCGAGAGGGGCCTCCGAGAGAACGAACGGTACCTCAAAGGCCCCAAGGGGAACGCGTACGGGATGGTCAGCATCCACGCGTCCTTCACCGTCTCCGACGAGCTGATCAGGAAGGGCGTAGAGCTCTCGAAGCGGTACAACTGCCCCATAACGATCCACGTCGCTGAGGGACCGAACGACGTCTATCACAACATCGAGCGGTACGGGAAGAGGACGGTGGAGCGGTTGGAGGACCTCGAGGCGCTGAGCAGCAGGGCCGTCCTAGCACACTGCGTCCACCTCACGCTGAGCGAGGTGGCGACCCTCGCGAGGCACAGGACCAGCGTGGCCCACAACCCCATGAGCAACATGCTGAACGCGGTCGGCGTCGCACCGGTTCCCGAGATGCTAACCGCGGGTGTGAACGTCTGCCTCGGTAACGACGGGTACGTCTTCGACATGCTCGAGAACGCCAGGGCTGCATTCCTCCTCCACCGAGTTGCGAAGAGGGACCCAAGGGCTCTCAGTCCCCGACAGGTGCTGGAGATGGTCACGAAGAGGGCCGCGGAGGCCTATGGGATGAGAAACTACGGCTCGATCTCGCCTGGGAACCTCGCAGACGTGGTGGTTCTGAGGCCCAGGGTCCTTGCCACGCCCACGACAGGGGACCCCTACGCGTACGTGGTCAACGCGCTGAGCGGCGGTGACGTCAGGCACGTTGTGGTCGGAGGCAGGCAGATCGTCCGTGATGGCAGGCTCCTCACCGTGGACAAAGAGGAGGCGGAGAGGAGGGTCCTTCGGACCATCGAGAGGCTCTGGGAGAGGCTCGGCACCTCACCTCCGGAGGCCGTTGAGCCCCTTCCGCTGAGAAGGTGAGCTGCGTTTGGAGGGCGGGCGAAGTCGGTTCGTGGTGGAGCTGGTCTGCTCGAGGTGCGGCAGGAGGTACAGTCCCGAGCAGGGGCCGGTGATGTGCGACAACATGGACCTCGGCAGGCTCGACGTGGTCTACGATTACGAGGCCGTCAAGGAGGTCCTCGGGAGGGAGACGATAGCGTCGCGTCCGGTGGAGATGGGCGTCTGGCGATACTGGGAGCTCATGCCAGCATCGAAGGAGCACGCAGCCCCGCTGAGGGAGGGGTGGACCCCGCTGATATTCTCCAGGAGGCTGAACGACTTCCTCGGGACAAGGAGCGTGTACCTCAAGGACGAGACACGAAATCCGACCGGTTCCTTCAAGGACAGGGCGATGGCCGTTGGGGTCGCGAAGGCGGTCGAGCTGGGGAAGAGGGTTGCGGTCACCGCGTCCAGCGGCAACGCTGCCTCATCCCTCGCGGCCTACTGCGCCTCCTCTGGAATCTCCTGCTACGCCTTCGTCCCCGAGGACGTCTCGTTAGGGAAGGCGGCCCAACTGATCACCTTCGGCGCAAAGCTCTTCCGGGTGAGGGCCGTTGAGCCGGGAAAGGACCCGACGGTGGACCTCATGGTCAAGGCGGTCCGGGCCTTCGGCTGGTACCCGTGCCCGAGCTTCGGCCCCTTCAACCCGTACCAAGTCGAGGGCCCCAAGACCGTCGTCTACGAGCTGGTGGAGCAGCTGGGATGGAAGTCGCCCGACGCGGTCCTCGTCCCGACGGGGTCCGGATGCTTCCTTACCGGTCTCTGGAAGGGCCTCAGGGACCTGATGGCGCTGGGAATCCTGAGGGAGGAGGAGCTTCCAATGCTGATACCGGTCCAGCCGGAGGGGAACCAGCAGCTGGTGAGGGCGATCAACGCGGGCATCCCCTTTGAGCGGATCCAGCCCGAGCCGAACCCGAGGTCCGTCGCATCAGGCCTACTCGACCCCTTCCCCTGGGACGGAGACGCCGCGATCGAGGGTGTCAAGAAGACCAGAGGGAAGGGAGTTGCCGTGCCCGACGAAGAGATCATGGATGCGGTCAGGGTTCTGGCCTCTAAGGCAGGTGTGTTCGCGGAGCCGTCCGGTGCTGTGGGGCTTGCGGCCCTCAGGAGGCTTCTCGACGAGGGCTTCCTGGACAGGTCGGACAGGGTGGTGGTGCTCGTGACCGGTTCGGGGCTGAAGGAGGTGGAGAAGCTTCTGGGAGGGGTGGGTGAGGTCCCGCTGATATCGCCTGAGGTGGAGGAGCTGAGGCGTCACCTGAGCTGAACGGGTTCCGCCCTCTTCCTGCTGCGGTGGAGGTACTGGCCCCTTCCGGGCCTCCCGAGGACCTGACCGTTCTCTGCCACCACCTCGCCGCGGGAGATCGTGATGACCGGGTAGCCCGTCACCTCGATGCCCTCGTAGATCGAGTGGTCTAGGGCGCTGTGGAGCACCTCCTTACCTAGCCTGACCCTCTTCGACGGGTCCAGCACCACGAGGTCCGCGTCCCATCCCACCGCGATCCTCCCCTTCCGGTGGGAGAGGCCGTAGAGCCTGGCGGGGTTGTGCGACGTCAGCTCGACGAACCTCTCCAGCCCGATTATCCCCTTACGAACTCCTTCCGAGAAGAGAACCGGCACGATCACCTCCGTGCCCTGGACCCCTCCCGGGACCTCCCTGAAGTCTTTCGACCTCGTCTTGTGAACCGCGAGGTAGGGCGCGTGGTCGCTCCCCACCACGTCGATCGCTCCGTCGGCGATGCCCTGCCAGAGGCTCCTCCTGTCGACCTCGGTCCTGAGCGGTGGAGCCATCACGTACAGCGGGCCCCTATCGGTGGCGTACAGGTCCTTCGTGAAGAGGAGGTAGTGCGGGCACGTCTCCCCCCTCGCCCTCACCCCTGACCTCTTGAGTGCCCTCAGGGAGGAGAGCGCTGCTGCCGAGGAGATGTGGACCACCAGGAACTCGACGCCCGTGAGGCTCGAGACAAAACCTATCCTGTTAACGGCCTCGGCCTCGGCGAAGTCCGGCCTGCTCGACTCGTAGTGCTCGATTCCCGTCCTCCCCTCGAAAACGAGCTCCTCCGTTGCTTTCGCGATCATGTCCTCGTTCTCGCAGTGGCAGAGCATCAGGACGTCCATCGCGGCCATCTCCCTAGCGAGCCTGACCAGCGAACCGTCGTCTATCATCAATCCCCTCGCCCTGTACGCGGTGAAGACCTTGACCGATGCCACGCCGCGCTCCGAGACGAGGTGCCTCAGCTCAGACAGGCGCTGCCCGTTGACCTCGAGCACGCAGACGTGCAGCCCGAAGTCCACCACCGCCTTAGCTTGGGCCGCGCCGAGACGCTCCTCGAAGGCCTCTATCAGGGACTGGCCCCTCCTAGGCGTCACGAAGTCTATGACCGTCGTAACCCCGCCGCAAGCCGCGCTCTCGGTCCCTGTCCTGAAGTCGTCGGCGGTCCTGATGCCGGGTCCGTAGTCCATCTCGAAGTGGACGTGACCGTCTATCGCTCCGGGAAAGACTAGCATCCCTCGGCAGTCGATCACGCGATCGGCCTGGTCCTCCGCGTTCCTCGCGAGCTTCGCGATCCTTCCGTCCTCTATCGCCACGTCGCACTCCTGGACGCCCGTGACGTCCACCGCCCTGCAGTTCCTCAGCAAGAGGTCGAACGTCAACGACCTCACCTCATCGGGACCTCAGCTCGGAACGGCCTCGATCACCGGATCGAGGAAGCGCTGCTCGATCACGTCGAAGAGCCCCTTGTCGGTGACCCTGACCCTCGGTATCACGGAGAGCGTCATCAGCGAGATCAGCGGCATGTACGGGTGGTCGATGGCTTCGAGCCTCCTGAGGGCCTCCCGGAACGCCCTCATCTTACCCGCCATCACCTCCACCGGTTCCTCCGACATCAGCCCCGCGATCGGCAGCTCGATCAGGGCCAGAACCTTCCCGTCAAGTGCTGCAGCCATCCCGCCTCCCGCTCTGATCACCTCCGTAGCTGCGAGGTGCATGTCGACCGGGTTCGTCCCTACGACGGCGAGGTTGTGGGAGTCGTGAGCGACCGTTGTTGCCACCGCGCCCCTCCTGAGGAGGTTCCGTACGAACCCCACGCCGCTCGACCCGTGCTTCCCGTGACGCTCGATCACCTTCATCAGCGCCACCTCGCCGAGCACCGGCCTGTGATCTCGGACCTCGATCTCAGCCTCCGACAGCTCCGTCACGATCATCTGGAGGAAGGTCCAGGAGACGTCGCCGGCGATCTCCTCTGGCCTCGGGAAGTCCACCACCCTCACTCTCATCCTGCCCTCCTTGACGGGGGCCCTGAAGACGAAGTCCTCCTGTTTGAGCTCTTTGACCCTCACCGTGCCGTATGCCCTCCGGTCGAAGCTCCTCCTCTCGAGCTGGACGATCAGCCTTCCACCCCTCGCAACCGGAACGCCGCTCGCGACCACCAGGTCAACATCCACCCTCCTGAGGTCCCTGAGGATCAGGACGTCAGCGATCCTTCCAGGTGCGATCGCGCCGAGATCCCGCATCCTCATGTGCTCCGCCGGCCTGAGGGTCGCGCTCCTGATCGCCTCGACCTCGTCCATCCCGGCCTCGATCATCGACCTGACGACGAAGTCGAGGTGCCCCTTCTCCAGCAGCGTGTCGGGCATCACATCGTCCGTCACGAAGACGACCCTCTCCCAGCCGTTCGGCAATCCCTTCAGCGCCTCGACGAACCTCCTCGGATCGAGGATGTACGGGCCCCTCAGCTTGACGTACATCCCTCGCCTGAGCTTCTCGAGCATCGACTCGATCGTGAAGTTCTCGTGGTCCGCCTCAGGCCCCGCAGCGATGTACGCGTTCAACCTGGCACCGGAGAGGAGGACGCAGTGGCCGTCTATCACCGAGTTCCTCCTCCAGCCAGCCTCCAGGATGCGCATAAACTTCTCCCGCCTGGCCAGTACCGATTCGTAGTCCATCACCTCTCCGAGCCCTGCTATCCCGTCCCAGCCGAGGGCCTCCTCCACGTCCTCGGGCGTTATCTCAGCGCCTGCTGTGACCGCGTCGGACTCCGGCACGCAGGTCGGCATGAAGTAGTAGACCTTCAGCGGCAAGCCCCTCGAGTTCTCCAGCATCATCCTGACGCCCTCCTTGCCGAGGACGTTCGCGATCTCATGGGGATCGGCAACCACAGTGGTGGTCCCGTGGGGGAGAACGGCCTCCGCGAACCTTGCCGGCGTGACCATGCTGCTCTCGATGTGCAGGTGCGTGTCGATGAACCCAGGAACCGCGACCCCCTTCACGTCCAGCACCCTCTCGGCCCTCCTCTCCTCCCTGCCGAGGTAGACGACCCTGTCCCGGTAGACGCCGATCTTGACGTCCTCCAGCTCCCCCGAGAAGACGTTCAGGACAGATGCACCCCTGATGAGGAGCGTGAGCTCGCGCTCTCCGAGGGCAGCCTCGACGTACCCCGCGATCAGGTCCCTGACGCTCACGTTCGATAGACTGATCTCGCGGCATTTTTCCGTGTCTCCGCCCGCGCTTCTCCCAGGCGAGCCGATAGGACTAAATGGGTCTCATAGAGGGTCGATCGGGATGGGCGATCCGAAGAGACCGAGGAAGAAGTACGAGACGCCGAGGCATCCCTGGCGCGCCGACAGGCTGATGGAGGAGCTCAGGCTGGTGGGCGAGTACGGCCTCAGGAACAAGCGGGAGCTGTGGAGGGCGCAGGCGATCCTGAGGAAGTACCGGAAGATAGCCCGGAGCCTGTTCGTCCTCAGCGGCGAGGAGCGGGCCAGGAAGGAGTCGGAGCTGATCAGGACCTTGGCCAAGTACGGGCTGGTCTCCGAGAACGCCACCGCAGACGACGTGCTGAAACTCACCGTTCGGGACATCCTCGAGCGCCGGCTCCAGACGGTCGTTTACAGGTTGGGGTTGGCCAAGACGATTTACCAGGCAAGGCAGCTGGTCGTCCACAGGCACATCGCGATAGGGGATCAGATCGTGAACGCCCCCGGATACCTCGTGAAGAAGGACGAGGAGGGGAAGATAAGGCTCCTGCTGAAGGAGCGCGCCCAGCAGGCACCTGCGGGTTGAAGCGCCTCCATCCCTGACGACAGATAAACACAAATGAATACTGCGTTGTAGGATTTCGTAAGGAGTTGGACTCCAGCAAAGGGAGGACCACGCTCGCTGTGAGGCGTGATGTGGCCGAGAAGCTCTCGGAGCTGGCGAAGGAGAGGAAGATGTCCGTCTACGCGCTCGCCTCGTCCATCCTCGAGCAGGGGATACAGGTCGTCCGGGAGAGCGGGAGCGACGCGATCATCTCCAACCTCTGGAAGGTCTACAAGGTCCTGAGGGATGCGGACGCCGTCGTTCTCCCCTCCTACTTCATGGACGCGCTGATCAAGGAGCTCTACTCCCACGACCGGAAAAGGCTCTTCTCCCTCTTCAGCCAGCTCGGCAGGGACGTCGGCCTCCTGATGAAGACGTACGCCCCGAGCTTCGAGGAACTCGTGAGCCTCGCGGCGCTCTTCTCGTACTTCTTCCCGCTTAAGCGCGTCGAGCTGAGGGAGCTGGGGAAGGACGGGCTCGAGATATCGGTTATCGGTGTGGGGGATTCCGTGGAGACGACGGAGGCCGTATCCGTGGCTGCAAGGGAGATGCTTTCAGTCTACGGGATCGAGGTGATCAACCAGACCGTCTCTCGGGGGATGATCAAGCTGGTGATCCGACCCAGGTCCACTTCGCAGAGGTTTTAGCGGAGGTGACGCTAAGCGATGAAGGCCGCGTGGACGGCCCTGACTGCTTCCTCCACGTCGCGCTCCTTCACCACGAACGAGATGTTCAGCTCCGAGGAACCCTGAGCGATCATCCTGACGTTGATGCCCTTGCTCGCTACGGCAGTGAAGACCCTGCTCGCCACCCCGGGAGTTCCCTTCATCCCCTCACCGATCACGGCAACCGCTGCGACGTCCCGCTCCACCTCCAGCTCACCGCCCCCCAGCTCGGTTATCACGTCGCGCTCAAGCCCCCTCACCACCAAGTCGGTCACCTGTCTCGGTAGGACGATCGAGATGGAGGAGCTCGAGACGCTCTGCGAGATCATAAGAGGCACGACCCCGAGCCTCTCCAGCACCGCCAGGACCCTCGCGGATAGCACACCGCCCCTCAGGACGTCGCCCTTGACCGTGAGCATCGAGACGTTCCTCGTGAAGAGCACCGCTTTCGTCACGCCCATCTCCCGGTCGGTGGCGTCGCCGATGACCGTCCCCTCGGATTCGGGGTTGAAGGTGTTCCTGATCCTGATCAGTATCCCCTTCTCCTTCGCCGGCAGGAGCGTCCTGATCTGGAGGCCCTTCGCGCCGAAGTAGGCCATCTCGACCGCCTCGTCGTAGGATATCCTCCGGAGGACGCGGGCCGTGCTGACGACCCTGGGATCGGCCGACATCATCCCGTCGACGTCGGTCCAGAGCCATACCTCCTTGGCGTCCAGCGAGTAGGCGATCAGCGTGGCGGTGTAATCCGACCCTCCCCTTCCCAGCGTGGTGATGATGCCGTCCCTGGTGGCTGCGATGTACCCCGTGACCACGGGGACCTTACCCTGCGCGAGGAGCCCTCCGACCCTTTCCCGGATCAGCTGCGCAGTGAGGGGCATCAGGGGGTTCGCGCTGCCGAAGGAGTCGTCGGTGACGATGCCGGCCTCGAAGCCCTCGAGGTAGACCGCGTCCACGCCCATCGACCGGAGGGCGCCCCAAACGATCCTAGTGGAGAGCCTCTCGCCGAAGGAGGCGATCAGGTCCCTCGTCCTCTCGGTCACCTCCTTCAGGAGGGATGCGCTCGTCACCACCTTCTCGAGCTCCTCGGTCCTCGAGATCACGAACCTCTCCACCTCCCTCCTCACCTGTGCGTCATCCACCGCCTCACCGCATGCCTTCAGGTGCTCCTCCTGTATCGCCCTGACCACGGCGGTCGCTGTCTGAGAGTCGCCCTTCGCTGCGGCGTCGGCCGCCGCCATGAGTTGGTCCGTGGTGTCGCCCATGGCCGAGCACACCACCACGAGGTCCCTGCTCCTGAGGCCCTCCGCGATGAGGCCCGCAACCCTTCTGATCCTCTCGCCGCTGCCGAGGGACGTGCCGCCGAACTTCCAGACCTGCACCTCCCTCATCCGAGACCCTGCCGTGACCAGCCCGACCTCAAGATAACCGTGTTCGCACAGGTCCTGCCTACCCGAAAAACCACCATATAGGACCGCGCTCCTGTCCGGACGAGGAGGGTTGGCGAGGGTCTGGATCTACGTTGCGGTCTTCGCGGCTCTGGTCGTCCTGACGGCGCTTGAGCTGGTGATCTTCTACCAGCCGCTGCCGAGGGCCGTGGTCGACGCCTCGATCGTCCTGCTCGCCGGAGGGAAGGCAGTGCTGATCGCGCTCTTCTTCATGCACCTCGCCTACGAGCCCAGGTCGCTCTCATACCTCGCTGTCCTGGGAATCGGAGCGGTCGTGGCCTTCCTGCTGCTGAGCGTCCTCTCCCTCATCGGGGTCCAGTTCGTGCCGGTGAGGTGATGGGCTTGAGCAGCACGGGTTACGCGGCCCTGATCGCCTCACTCCTGGGCCTCCTCGCGCTGGTGATGCTGATACTACGCCTGACCGGCCAGCTCTGAGTTTTTTCAGCTCGAAGTCGACGAGCGATATGTGTCCCGGGTCAAGATCCGTTAGCCACAGGCCCTCCTGCGTGACCTTGAAGGTCCCCTCCTCGACCACCGCGGTCATAGCCTTCATGAGGTCCGCCACGTGGCCCGCGCTCGGGAACCTGATCCGGAGAACCTCCTGTGCCTCCTCTGTCTGCCCAACCACTGACCCGGTCCCGCTCATGCCCCTACTCCGCCATCCATCAGATTTAACCCCGTCTGGCCCAGCTCATGCAAGGCCCATCAGGAGGGGAGCGACCAGCATCAGGTAGATCACCAGAAGGGGCCAGAACAGGCAGTGGAAAATGAGCTCAGGGTGCTCCGTGAGCCAGAGGATGACCCGCTTGATCATCCCTCCACGGCCTCCGTCACGGGCACAAGCTCCATCAGAACACTCTCATAGGTCCTGTGCACGTCGGCCCTGCTCTCGCGCCAGACCCTCCCTATCCTCGCCCTCGTCTCCTGACCCCTCTCAATGGCCCTGACCGTTCCCTTCCGTGCGTCAATCTCGACCTCCTTGGCCTGCCCTCCCCTTCTGGTCTCGATCCTGATCCTCCCGATCCTCCTCATCCTCCTCATGGTCATTACAGCCCCGGCAAGCCCACCTATCTCCTGCAGGCTGACCTCCCCACCTACCTCCGCTTCGAGGATCAGAACGGTCCTTGCTGGGTAACGCATAATGTAGGCGGAGGCATCGACGATCCTCCTGATGCTCATCCGCTCGCATCGCCATCCCGGATACCCCCCTTCCCTAACCATGACCATGACCGCCGCGCGTGAGGTGCAGAAGTCTATGACGCTGACCTCCGCCTCGTCACCGCTAAGGAAGGGCATGATCGCCCAACCGTAGCCGATTGTCTCTCCTGAGTATCTCGTGAACCCCCTGAACGCATGGGTGTATTCGCTGGTAAAACAGCACTTCGGGCACGCGAAGAAAGATATGTCCTCCTCATAGGGGCCGGCTCTAACCCTCTTACCGCTGGCGTATAGCCTGAAGGGTCTGACGAACTCGGCGAACTCGAAAAGGTAGCGGAGGGAGGCCCTGCAGTTCGGGCAGACGAACCGGTTCATGCCCAAAAGAAATGGGCTGCTGGATAAATCCCCTTTCGGCCCCGGTTCATGACCATCCCCCTAAACAGATTCACTCCGGTCCGGCTCCTGTGTAGCCTATGTGGATCTCCGCGCGGTTCTCACCAATTGGCTTTACCAGCAGCACAGTGAAGCCCATCTGCCTAAGCTCGTGGTGAAGCTCCTCCAGCATGAAGAGGAAGAGGGGCATTCTCTCGGTCCCAACCGTGGCCACGGCCTTTACGATAGAACTCCTCATCTCCCTCACGTCGATGAGCGTGAACCAATACTTTTCCGCCCACCACTCAAGCGTTCTCCTGATAGCCCTCATATCCTCCGACTCCCTCCTCGTGAAGAGCTGATGGACCTCCACCTGCTCGCCTGAGGATTGAGGCTCCCTGCCTGCCTCGGGCGCTGCATGGGGCTGGTCGGCAGCTTGGGCCTGCTCCTGCTCCGCTGCCCCCTCCCCGCCCTCGGCGCTCGGTGCTTCTGCTCCGTCCGCCGTCTCGATCACCGCCCTCGCGTCCCCTCCCTGAGCTGTCTGGCCGAGGAAATCGTCAAGGGTTACCCATCCCTTGCGGCTAACTGCGGTCGCTTCCGGCTCCTCCGGAGGGGCCTCAGGGGCGTCTGGCTCCTCTACCTCGACCTCCCCTGAACCGGCCTCAACCGTCATCGCCTGCTCCTCCATCCCCTCAACCTCCGCTTCCTGCTCGGTTCTGAACACGTCCAGATCATCGGTTCTGAACCCGCAGATGGGGCAGTAGAAGCTGTCCTCCCAATCAACACTCCTCGCCTCGCCTCCGAGCCTGTATCCCTCCCTGATGGCCTCCCTTACGCTGCGTACTTCGTCTCCGGGTCTTACTATCAGGAGTTGCCTTATACTCACCCTCCTGAACACGTGGGGGACCCTGTTGAGGCAAAACGGGCAGAGAAACCTCGGCCTCATGCCAAAATGAGGTAAGATGCTGGATAAATCTCCAATTGGCCCTGACCCGAGATCAAAAGAGGATCAAAAACTCCCCGTATCCCTCATGCCCTCCCCTCACCAACTACCTCAAAGTCCTCCTTGTCATCGGTCTCATAATCGCAGTCGGGGCAGTAGTATTCGTATTCCTCTTCGTAGTCCTCAGGGATGTACTCGTCCATCTCCATCCTGCCATCGGGATAGAGCCTCCCGCAATAGACGACGGTTTCGGTCTTATACACGCCGACGTGGTCAATCAGGCTCCTGCACTTGGGGCAGATGAACTTCATGCCAAACAGAGGTTAGGCGCTGGATAAATCCCCGTCCGGCCCTGTCGAGAGGGTCTCCATCCCGGCCTCGTCGGGGACACAGACGTAGCGCTTCTCCCTCCTTGCCTCCTTCACCCTCTTCACCTTCCCCGTGATCTCTACCACGCTCGGGAACTCCTTCTCCGCTTGCTCGTAAAATCTCTTGGGCAGGATGAACCCTCGGGTGGTCTGGACCGTCTCGCGGCCGTGAGGATGCTGTCTGTAGCTGACGAGCATGAACTGCACGTAGGGCAGGGGGTGTTCCCCGACCTTCGTTACGAGATAGATCCTATTGCCCTCTTGCTTGACGAGGACGGTCTCACCAGAATTGTAGAAGCAGGAGTAGAAGGGCCCCAGGTTAACCCTCAGCTTATTGCTGTCAATATTGGCGCTGTGAACCTCCTTAATTAGACCGAAATGCCTGATTTCTATCCTCCTCTCCCTTATTATCTCGCTTAGAAGCTTGGGATCGAGCCTGATCTTGAGCCTCCCATCAGTTTTGATAACTCTTGCCCTGCTGATCGTCAGCACGGGCGACGGATCGATGTAGAAGTGGAACAGTCTGGTGTTCCTGTCGGTCTTGGCCTTGTGTTCGGCAGACCGGACGGGGATGAGCAGGCCGTCAAGCGTGACCTGTGCCCGGGGTCCGGTGTTTGCCGGGACAAAGACAAACTCTGTGATGAGTCTCTGCCTGAGCCCATTCAGGTCGGTCATCGGATCTCAGTTGAAATGGCGAAAATCTAAAGATATCATTTCGCACTAATAATATGCAGAATTTCGGCCCTGTACGGCCTGATCTGGCGAAATTTCGCGACTCGCTGCTGGCATATAGGAGTTTCGTCCAGTCGCGTTGCGGCGGGGCCGGAAAATTTAAAAAGAGGGATCTCACAATCGAGGGTTTCACATCGGAGCTGAAAACGAAACAAAAAAGGCAGATTGGTTTGGGTGTTGGCTTATCACTTTATGCGCTTCACGGTGCACTTCGCGACGATCAGGTCGCTCAGCGACTGCACCTCCACGTCCTGCCCGGATGTCGCGGTCCTCGACCGCAGACTGACGACGATGAATGCCTCTCCGTCCTGGATCTTAGCCTCCTGACCTCCTGGCTGCAGTCTGGGTATGATCGAGCCCAGCAGCTGGACGGTCGGTGGGTGTCTGATGTAGCAGATGGCCTCCTTTACCTTGCTCAGCTCCTCGGCGCTCATGGGCTGCACCGTTATTACGCACGGCATCACGTCTGCGAGGGCGCTCGGCGGAATCGACGGGAGGATCCTCACCGGCTTGCTCATTTCCCCACACCTGCGCAGGGGCCTGTGCGGGCGGGGAAATAAGCCCGTCTGGCCCCACCGCCCGTTCCCGACCCCTTCCTAGGGCCCTCACCGTTTAAATCCGCTGGGCGCACAATCATGCCGATGAGCGCGAGGAGGTATCTGAGGCTCGGTTACCCGATCGGTGTTGCTGTTGGCGCCAGGATAGCTGTGGTGCTCGTTGACGATCAGGGCAGGGAGAGGGAGGCCTTCCTTGACCCCTCCCGGATCGGAAGGCTCTACGTCAAAGGAAGGATGCATCTGCTGGAGTACGAAACAGACAGCCCGTTCTACGACCGCTACGCCGTCGACGCTGCTGTGAATGACGCGGTGGTGATGGAGCTGGAGATAACGGCAAAAATAAGGAAGGTGGGGCGGGTCTGGTACTACC
>Ga0105163_1000379_pt1 | contig 27041 bp, 34 predicted proteins | sample JNZ110809AmetaG_FD_81531 | JGI IMG/M metagenome (GOLD analysis project Ga0105163, IMG submission 81531) | Hot spring microbial communities from Jinze hot spring, China to study Microbial Dark Matter (Phase II) - JNZ 110809A | ecosystem: Environmental > Aquatic > Thermal springs > Hot (42-90C) >... | reverse complement strand
TTTTTCCTGTGTTTTTCTTGTTTTCGCGGCATTTTGTCGCCGCGTTTCTTCAGGCAATAAATGTTTAAGGGTTGTATTTAGGTTTATACCCCCTCGTACCCGCTAAAAGCTTATAAGTAATGCATGAAACTCGTTGCAACAACCCCGGCATATATGTTTTTACGGGTGAACCCTGGAGACTCCATGGTCTAAGGCTGTCTGTTGACTGGCCCGCCCCAGCAAATCCGGCTATACCAGCATCCAGCGCATTTGTCCAAGCTTCTGGCCGTCGGCGGCTTCTCCGTCTCAACCATCTTCCTCATCGCTTCGACAGCCTTGCGCACAAGCCCCCTCAACGAATCCCGAAAATAGACAACATGCTTACCACCGTCCTCAGAGTAGTAAAGCACACCTCTCTTCACAGTCCTCCCGTAAACCTCCTCCACAAGCATCGCGTAAGCCGTCAACTGAACCAAATCCTTCAACGGCGCACCGCCTCTACCGAGGCCCGAAACCTTCAGCTCACATGGAACAAGCTCCCCGAAAACAGCGTGAACCAAAGCATCCAACACACCCGACAACCCAAGCCTCGGACCAGCCAGCCAAACATCAGTCTCAACCCTCACAGCCCTAATCCCACGCGGAAGATACTGCGCATGAAAACGCAGATGCCTCTCCCTACCATAAACCATACTCTCCGTCTCAGGCTCAAAAACATGCATCACAAGATTGATGTAGGGAATCTGCTGACAAAAATAGAAATTCTTCACAAACCCTACAGGGAGAAGACCCTGCTCCTCACTCAAACCACATACCCACCAGCCACATCACCCTCATCACGAAACTCCCGCCCAACCACAATCCTCAAACGATAAGACGCCGGAGTCAAAGGATAAATCTGCACATTATCCGTCGAAAAATCAATAATCCGACGGGAAACATTCTTCACATCACTTATCAAAGCAACCGTGCAAGGCCCCACAAAAGCGCTACGCTGAACACGGGTCAAACCAAGCCTCTTCAAAGCAGCCGCAAGCTCAACCCGCCGCGAATCATCCGACACATCATAAATCACCAAAATATGCGTAGGCCTCGTCGACAACCCTTTTCACCACCTCATCCTAAACCCCACATACCTATCCACATCACCCCGTAGAAAAGAAGCCAGACGCCTCGCCTGCTCCACAACAGCCCTTTCAAACAATCTATCATTCCTCGTAAGAGTCTGCGCCACCACGGTAACCACACTCTTCTCAAGCAACCTCTCATCCAGCAGCGCATCAGGCTTCTCAACAGCCAACCCAATCAAAGGACGGTCCACAACACCAGGCCGAAACTCCTCCATCAAATCACTCACCAAACACATATGCCTACCACGCGGCTGATGAAGAAACCCGATAAACGGGTCAAGGTTAGCCCCCATCACCGCGGACCAGACACGCGAGCGCAAAACACCATAGCCAATGTTCAGAGCCTTGTTGAAAGGGTCCCGCGGAGACCATGTAACACGCCCCGTGAACCCCAGCTCGCCTGGAAGCAGCAGAGAAACCGCTTTCCAGTAACTCGCAGCACCACGGGCCTCATAAGCCCTCACAGAATCAACATCCCCAGCGCTAGCCAAATTATTCATACAATCCCCAATCTCCTGCTCCAGCTTCATCAACATCTGGCCAACAGCAAGACCCTTGGCCAAAAACTCTTTAGCCCTCTGCCTCACCACAAGCCTCTGATTATACAGCTTAGCACTCACAATCTCCCTGGCAACAGCCAACCCTTTCTCAGTCCCCCAAGCCTCCAGCTGAGCACGCCTCGTCACAGCACCACCTCCCAGAAACGCGCCAACAACCTTCCCAACAGGCCTCCCACGCGAATACACGGAAACCTCTATACCGAACCTGCAAGCAAGCCTCAAAGCATCAACCGAGACGCCCACACCCCTACACCTAATAGAAATATGCGAAAGCTCCACAGGCGAAAACTCAGAGCGTCCACCACCCTTGGTGCGGACAACAAACAACCCCTTCCTAACACCCAAGTATGTGCCAGGCTTATCGAGGACAAGCTCACTCACTCCTGATCACCATCCTTGGGCGGATAAACACGGTAATCAAGAACACCGAATCCAGCGGTCCTGTTGCCGCCAACGTTGCTGAACTTCGCAAACTCCAGCAGATTAACCGTGATACTCGCCATTCTCCTGTCAAAAAGGTCGCGAGGAATAGTAAACACGACGTGGCCCATAAAGCCGCGGGACCACCTGCCACGGTCATCATAGACCTTCGAGACCCTAAGCCTACCGTAGGTCTCCAAGGCCACGCCACCCTCCAAAAGCCACTCACTATACGACTTGTAGGGAAAACTCGGCTCCCCAAACTGTCTATACAGCCGTGCAAGCGTACGGAAAAACAAGTAAGGGTCCGGCAAAATCATGTATCTGTAAACAGGTCTGACGGGTTTACGAAGCCTTCTCGGCAAAAGCTTCATCAAAAAAGTGGGGCCCTTCTGCGTGCTGCGGAAAAAAGTCGGAGACCTGAACCGTACAGAAAACCTCACCCCCTCATAGACATCGACCTTCTCCAAAGGCGCCCAATTCTTCACAGCAACCTCCCTCATCCAAACCTCCACACCATTCAGCTCCAGACGCGACGCATCAACAGAGAGCAAGCTCTTCATCAAAGCATCGCCCACCACACCGTTCAACGCATTCATCCTCATCTGAAACACGAACCCTGGCTGGATAACGCCGTAGAAAATCCCCCGACCAGTCAAAGTCTCAACAGGAGAGACGCTGTAGGGGCTGAGCGTCCTGGCGTCATGAACCTCATCAGCCAACACGTTGTCGAAACTCTTCAGCATCCTGAAGAACAAACCTCTAACAGCAAAGCCTGAGAAAAAGTCCAGGGGAACAGGCTGTGCAGACACAAGCCTCAGAACATAAGCCGTCACCAACTCCCCTTCACCACCTCATTTCTCTGGGAAAACCTCGAGGATAACCCGCCCCAACGCAGTCAACGAAACTGTTCTTACTCTATCGCGCTTAACAGTTGCGAGAAGACCCATCTTCTCCAGCGCAACGACACGTCTGTAGGCTGTGGCCAGAGGAAGGCGAGCCGTTTTCGCGAGAGCCACAACACTTTCAGAATTCTTCGCCGCTTCCAAAACTCTGAGATCCGACTCCTTCAATAAACTGAGGACGCTTACCGTGGAGAGGCTGGGCAGCGCTAGCTCCTGCTTATCCTCCGTCACTATCTCGGAGACAGCAGCCGACCCCGACAACAAAAGGGCTGTGTAGGTTTCGAGAATCAATATCCTCATGCCTCCACTCAGGTTGACAATAACGTTGCGGCCCTCTTTCTTCTCCTTGAACAAGCGTTTCAGAACCGTGGCTACTGCCTGTTCAAACTTTGTCACATCCACGGTCAAGACCTCCAGCGAGACCCCCGGCGAAAACTTGGACAAAAAATTCCGAATCTCCTGAATAGCGGCAGCCGACCTCGCATCACTCTTTGATGGAATAATCGTGACAATCCTGTCTCCCGACTCGAGTCCATGTTTAACCAGCGACGATACAACAGGCCACTCCGTGTAGCCGAGGGTAACCATAATCGTTTTTCTCATATGTAGAAAGCTTTTCAGGTTGCATTAAACTTTTTCACTTAAGTGGAAATTTCTCAAAAGATAGAAAAGCTTATTTTCCTCCCATAACACATCTATCCATGCAAACAGAGGTTTTAGCGCAAGAGTCCCGTTTCAAGGAAGAGGAGTGGAGTTCGCTGCTGGATGTGGCCCGGACCTTCCGATACTTCGTCTTCGAAAGCAAGTATGGATACGTGGATAGGCTGGCTAACGCCTTCAACCACAGAATCGCTGAAGTGGCTGTCATGGAGGCTTTGAGAGAGGCTAGAAGCGCCGCAGACGCCGGTGAAAAAGTCCACATACCCTCAGAAACACATGTAAGAAAAGTTGTGGAACTAATGAAGAAAGACCTCAGCGCAGCCAAAGTTCTAGCAGCGCTAGCTCTGGCATTTCCCGAAAAGAGAGGTGAGGAATGAGATGTTTCTCTCGATGGGTGTACGGTTTTTGTGCAACGTCGAAGCACTCAACATGGTTGAAAGCATCGGCAACCTATCCAAGCACAGAAAAGCACCCATAGTTGTCCCAATGGCAGATGGGTTCAGGCTACTGTACGTGCCTGCAATAAGCGGCGAAAGCCTCGGCCACGCCTACCAGCAAGCAATAGTAGAAGAAGCCATAAACCTCTACGGCGAAAAAGCACCTCTCGACGAGTGGTCTAAGAGAGGTGAGTTCATAAAATTCGGCGACCTCAAACACATGCCCGAGGAATTATCCTCAATCATGAAAACCAAGAGCGGCAAGAAAGAGGAGGAGACTGTTGAACAGAAGCACCTTGTTGAAAAGACAGCTCTCAAGCTGAGCATCGTAGCCGACATAGGAGGGTTCCTAATAGCTGAAGGAGTGCCTGTTAAACGGACTTCATGTTTCCAGATCGGATATGCTGTGCCTGTGTTTGATGCTCTCGAGTCGACAGCCATGGAAAGCCAGTTCCACGTCAGGTATGTTGCGAGCGAGACGATGAAGCAGGAGGAGTCGCAGGAGGGCGTTGAAGAGAAGAACCAAGCGAAAACGGGTAAGGAGCGACAGGGACAGGCCATCTACTATGTCGAGCTCGCCTCCGCCGTCTATGGCTTCACCTTCAACATCAACCTCGACTTGATTGGGCGGACAAGCATGGTCAAAGTTGAGGATGCTGTTAACGACCGCTTGGACAGGGTGAAGATTGCTCTTTTGGCGGCTGCGAGGCTCTTCACAGGCCACAGCTTCGGGGCCAAGCGAAGCCGTTTCCTCCCGGTAGAGGATGTGCTGAGCCTCGGGGCGGTAGTCTCCCGTCAGCGGCCCTTCGTCATCAGCCCGCCGCAGTTCTCCGACTTTGTCGAGAACACCGTAAAAAGAGCGGAATCCATGAAGGAGATGTTGAGGAGGTTCGGCAAAACAGAGGAGATGAAAATCTTTGCCTACAGCAAGGAGAAACAGCTCCCCGACGGTGTTGTGAAAGCCGACTCGGTTGAGCAATTGTTCACCCTCGTTCTCGATGAAATCCTCACGAGTAGAACATGAAATATCTCAAAGTCGAAGCAACGCCACACTGGGGACTCTATATCAACTACCACGCCTTCACCAAAAGCCGCCCCGCCCTCAAAACAATACCCCCAACAACCCTCATCGGCGCACTAGCACAGCCAATCGCACTAAAAAATAACTGGGCTGAAAACAGTGAATTAAACAGCTCAGCCGAAAAAATCAGGCCACTTTTCAAAGGAATCTATCTATCTCAAAATCTTCCATTAATCGAATACAACGACTTGAGCAAAATTTTTTCATACGATGTTGACGAAAAGCAGATAAGGACTGATGCAGCAGCCGTGAGCAAAATTTACCGTGGAAAGGGCTCAGTTGACGACCGTGTAAAAATTGTTTACTTGTTTGAGGAGCAGGAGGCCCGAAAGTTATTTGGTGTAGGCTGGGAAGAGATGTTGCTCGAGGCAGCGTGGTCGATTACGAGGCTCGGGGCGAGGGAAAGCATAGTTTCCGTGGACAAGGTGACTTTAGGTGATGTTGATTTGCTAAATCAAAAGACTGCACAAACAGTCTACTACTTCCCCTATTATATGCAGTCATCGGTGCAAGGAAGCTATTTGGTCGCGAACGTGGTCGACTGGAGAAAAACATCCATCGGCGAATACCTCGGCAAGCCCACGGTGAACCTAATCATCCCCTACGATGACGAGAGAAAGAGAGTTTCACCGCTACGTGTCAACCTCATGAATGAAATAGTTTACAGGGTCGGCGACGAGGAGCTTATACCATGGTGAACATCAACATCAAGCTCCTTCCATACGGCACATTGGCCCGTGAACTGGTATTGTCGGCGCTTTCCCCACTGGCTTTCACAGCCTCCCTAGGAGGAACAACACTCCATATTTACGAGGATGAGGCGGTGGTCTGTGGACCCATAGACTCGCTTGCACAAGTCTTCCAGACTGCACAACAGTTGCTACTGAATAAGAATAAGTTACCCGCAATAAATCCCCACTATAATGACAGACAAGTTATGGGGAAAATAAAAGAGAAGCTTAACCTCCAAGTCAACGACACATACAGAGATTATGTTGACGCTCTTTGTTCATGGGCTATCAACGACCTTCAGACAAACCCCGACAAATGGCTTGAAAGCTTGGACAAAATCAACTACTCGACAAAAACCATTACATTAGGTGAGCCCAAGTCGGCTTTCTCCGGTTTTCAGCCTCTCAAGATTGAGAAATACAAATATGGAAAACGGTTTGGTGATTTTCGTGCGCAAATGGATATCAAGATGGATGAGAGATGGGTGGCGCTTGTCCTGGCCGGGTTCGGTGTCTGCTACTCAGGTTTCGCGGACGGAGAGATAATACTTTCAACCATACCCGAGAAAGTTATCATGAAAGCAGCAGTAGATTTTAACTGGCTGAATTATGTGCAGCAGCTTACACAATCCATGGGTAACTTCACAGTTTTCCAAGCATTGATGATGCTGCCCTACACTGTTCGAGCAACCCCTGAACTTCCTCATGCATATTCTCTTCTGCTGGCCCTCGAATTGGCGAGAATAAAGCCTGCACATCTCTCAATCAGAGAGGCGCCTCCCTATGTTTTCTACCGCATCATGTATACAGGTCAAAGCTTTTCACTCCTCGAGAGACTATCAATAGACTATTCGTTCTTAGCGCCTTTTGTGGAGAAGCTATCACAGCCCGTGAATGATAATCTCAGAGATTTTCTAAGATGCACTATTATCCAAGCAAGGAGGCAGAACAACTACTGTTCAAACAGGTATGGAGACGCGTCTCTCTGTGACCGTTTGAGTAGAGCATTATACGCAGCAGCGGCAAAAGTGAAGCCCGCCGACGAAACCATATACCTCCTGGCTAGAAGCAGCCCCGAGAACAGCCCCTTCAGGAGAACCGATGTGCTACGTGAGATTTACAATGCCCTGTCCTGAGTCGAGAATTTATAGAGCGCTAGTTGACAGAGGGTTTTACTCCGCGAAAAGGCCTCTGATTGAACATGTGCTGGAGAACTTGGGGCCGGGGGTTAACGTGGTTCAGCTACCCACCGGCTACGGCAAAACAGCTCTCTCCATCACATGCGGGTTAAAATCCATCGTCGAGCCACGAGAATATGTTAGGGCAATTCATGTCCTGCCCCTCCGCAGCATAATCGACGACGCCTACAACTCAACGGTTGAAAATCTTCAGAAAATAGGAATCACAAACCCGACGGAAGCCGTTGCGGAGCAAATGATGGGAGCGCCTGGGTCCCCATTCCTCAACAAAGACATAGTCTTCGTAACCTATGAGACCTTCAGGCTCCACATGATGAAAACCCCGCCACACGAAATCAAAAACATTTTTTGCAACGCCCTGCTAAGCGGTGGCTGGCGGACATACGGCCACTTCGAGATAAGCCGTGGCGCAATCTTCGAAGCCGCAGTGTTTCTTGACGAACCTCAGCTAATGAGTGACGAAAACGACAGCACATTACCGTCTATTCTAAATGCACTGACCTGTCACGGAAGATTCTTGACCCTGATGAGCGCCACCGTGTCAAAAGGTCTCAGAAACCTGGCGAGAGAAACGGCCAAGAAATTCAAGGTGGAATACCGTGAAATGATTTACGGCGAAAATATGTTCGACAAAGACTTTGAAAACACTATGAAAAGCAAAAAAATCGAAACACACCTTGAAGAAGCTTCGCTGGAGGATGTTGTGAGAGATAAGCTACGGGACGCTGTGTGGGACAGGGTCCTCATAATGGCTAACACCGTGGAAAAAGCAAAACACATTTACAGTCTTCTTTCAGACACTAATGCGGCACTTCTGCACGGACGTCTCACCAAGAAAGACCGTCTAAATGTTCTGAACAATCTCAAAAAAGGGAAAAAATGGATAGTTGTTTCGACTCAGGTTGTTGAAGCGGGTGTTAACATATCCTCCGAGTTGATGATAACCGAGCTAGCTCCCGCTAGTTCGCTCGTACAGCGTGCGGGAAGGGTGGCGAGATATGACAACGAGCAGGAGGGCATGATCGTGCTTGTAAAAACTGACCCCTCGCCCTACAAGGAAAAAACTGTGGCGAAAACCTACGAGGTTTTGAGAAACGCTTTGAATGACGGCGGCGTAAGCTGGCGTGCCCCATCACCAGAAAAAGGCATAGGTTACAGCCAGCTTGTGGACATAGTCCACGGCGACCAACGCTTCATTACTAACCACTATCTGCTGAATCAGGTTATTAACCCGCTGTCAACTTCTCATCAGGCTCTAAGCTTGTTACAAGAGAGTTTAGCCACCGTGTACGTAGCCGATGAGGTGGACAAGGTAAAAGAGGAGGACTCCTTCACCATTGACCTCGAAACGTTAGCCAAGAAATTTCCGAAAACGCCTGCAATCATTCTAAAAGAAGATAGGCCTGAGTTAGAACATGGATTGACAGCTGGAAAAATCAATAGAACAGCATATCCGGCCCTGTTTATGCTCTGTCGCGACGTTATTGGGTTCTTGATGTCTAAGGAGGTGTATAGAAATGCGGCCTATGGCGTCTCGCCATGAAACATTAGAGGAACATCTTATCGCTTGTCTCCAGTTTCTGAAAAGCCACTTTATCGACCTAGGCTACGCCTCCCACGTGGCGTACAGCTTCGGAATTGATGAGAAGGAGGCTGTGAAAGCGTTGAATGCTACGGTGATTTTCCATGACTATGGCAAGGCGGCTAACGAATACCAGAAGAAAGAGTCCAAGAAACTCAGTTTTCCAAAACACGAATACTTCTCAGCCACGGCGGCGCACAAATCTATTAAAGAAACTGTTTGGCGGGACGAATGCTTAATGGCTATTGGATGGCATCACATGGCAATGAAGGGCCCGAGCCTCTTAGACGACTTTACGACATGGAAAAAGTTTGGCGCACCCGAGAAAGCCACGTATCCGGCAGAGTTTGTTGAGACCTTTCGCAAAATTGCAAAGGATAATGAATTGGGGGATATGCTTGTTAATGACCCGCCTCTTGAAATAACCCTGCCCGAAGTCAGAAAGACGCTAGAACACATATCAGCTAGACTCTTGAGCCTCCAGACAGGCCATACATTCTACCGCCGCACACTCAAGCTCTTACGGCCCCTTCTGATTGTGGATAACTTGGCCGCAGCGGAGAAGCGAGATGGAGTTGAGAAAATCTTTGTAAAAGATTTGCCCGACCCGGCGGAAATTCACCAGATAAGGGATGTGTTGCGAGGCCTGTGCTAAACTGTTTCCACAACTTTTCCCTCATGTAGTCTTATGATGTGGTTGACGTGTTCTTCGAGGCCGCCGACGTGCCTTATTCGAATATTTGGCTGAATTTTTGGCGAGGTCGAGGGCTATGTATTCGATGATGCCTGACCTTCTTACTTCATAAGACTACACGAAAATCGAACACATTCCAGTTCCCTCCATCATCCTGCCGTGCAGAGTCCCGTCAATCAAAACACATTCCACGTCGTCAAACTTCTCGAGGGCATGTAAAGCGGCACGCTGTTCAAGCCACTCCATCTTCCTGTTAACAAACCTGTTAATGTCCCTGATGCTTGACGCGGATGTAAAAGCATCAACCTCCAGCTCCCGTACCCTTTGTTTACCGTATACACCGACGGCTCTAACCACATACAACACGCCGCCAACCACGTAAAGACGCAGAGCCCTGCTACCATCGACGCCGACAACCTTGGAAAAATCCAACCCCATCCCGGGCAATGGATTCCAGCTATTTCTCAGCAAGCTGCGGAACTCCTCCTCAAAAACACTCCGCCGACCAAAAGAAAGAACAGACACAAGCCTCTCCCGCTTAGCACACACTTGAGAAACAAACAAATCAAGAAACTCAGGCATCTCCTGACACATGGAAAAACATTCTCACATATAACTCCTGTGCCAGACTTCCACAATCAAAAAAGTCGACCTAATCGGCAAAAAGCATCGCTCCAATAATGAACGAGTAAAGCAACCACGGAAAATACTTGCGGGCACGTCAAAACTGGTAATAGACATCGTCGACACCGTACATTTCTTCCCAAAATTGGCAGAAGCTCTGAAAATGAATGCAGGGGCTTTCCTCAGACAAGTCGGGAGAAAACCCTTTCCCGCCGTTTTCAAAATGATGCACTCTGGAAAGCGGGTGCCCAACTTGAGAGCATGGAGCCCAGTTCACGAATGTTTCTCCAATAAACTGTGTTAGGCGCTTAACTCTTCCTCTATTTCTCTGCCTAGGACTAGCTTAATCCCGTGTTTTTCAGTTTCTTCTCTAAGCCTCTCCACCAAGCTATCCGGGGCAACGCCCACCGACAATATTACCAGGAACGGTTTCTTACCGTATTTTGACGAAACCGCCTCAACCCTCTCCATTAGCTTGTTGATTTCTCTATCCATTTCAGCCTCATCCCTAAGCCTTGTCGTCACCTCTCCTACTACCAAGGGCTCGTCGCAGAAGATGTCTATCTCAAGAACCTCGCCATCTTTCAAAGCCCATCCCCTAGTAACCTTGGCGCCGGGGTATCCAAGCTCCTCCAAAAGAACTTGTACATATGCTGCCGCGTGCATCTCGTAGGTGACTCCCAAAGCCGACCCCAGCTCCGCAAAACCTGCTGAAACCTTTTTGCTCAAGCCCTGATAAGCCTTCTTCAACTCTTTGACCTCAACCCAAAGCTTATTCTGACCCTCTCGTAGGCTTCTAACCTCCTCCCACAGCTTGTTTTGGCCTTCCCACAGCTTGTTCTGACCCTCTCGTAGGCTTCTAACCTCCTCCCACAACTTCTCCTGCCCTTCTCGCAGATTCTTAACCTCGGCCCATAGCTTTTCCACATTTTCCCACAGCTTCTCCTGACCCCGCCAGAGCTTCTCCTGCCCCTCCCTCAGGCCTCTAACCTCCTCCCAGAGCCTGTTCTGGTTTTCCCATAATTTGTTCTGGTTATCCTCCAGCCTGTCGAGGCGCTTAAGTATCTCCAGTATACCTATCCTGCCTGCTACAGCGTATCTGAACTCCTCATCCTCGTCCAGAAGCCTCAGCAACTCCCGCTTCAGGTCTGTCCCCAAGCCTATCCAAAACTATTCAAAAACCATGGTTAAAAAGTTACGGTAGTCTCATTGTGGTTGCTGGCCTAGAGAGGTGACGAGTCTTCGGCCCACGTTATTTTTTGAAAGCTGCAATCCCTGCTTTAATATGGATACCAACCTTAAATGTTAGGCATCCACCTATTATGTAGTATATGTCTAGGCTTATGGCGTTAACCATTTCGACTAAGCCCGGTGATGTGTGTTGGTTATCAAGGCTTTCAAGGCTGGACAGCCGGCTTTTCGCCAAGGTGATTGAGCAGCAGTCCGTGGATTACGGTGAAGGAGCTGCTGGCCCATGAAAGTTCTACAGCGAGCATCTCTCCCGATGGGTAGGTGAATGGGTAAAAAAGGTGAGGGAAAAAGCCCGAAAAACACTCTATATCATTCAAAAGAATGGCATATTGAAGTGGCTTGATTTTGAGTAAAGAATCTGTAGACAGATTTTTGGTGAAAACATTTACAATATCCGTCCGTTTCTACACTTCGGAGAGATGTTTTACATTTGTTAATGGGACTTTGGCTACAACCTCTTTATCGGCTGTATAGAGGGTTGCATTCTGTAACACAGCTAGGGAAACATAAACTGCATCATATAGCGTTATGCCGAACTTATACGCCAATTCCACCGCTCTTTCCAGCAATTCTCCTTTAAACTCATAGGTGGTTATGCTCATGTCTTCTAGAGCTTTGAGAGCTGTCTTAACATCCTCAATCCCAAATCTTGGATTATACCTTAAAGCATTAGCCACCTCGTAGTGTAGAAGATCTGGCGCTATCAAGTCTATCTCACCGCTAGCATATTTGCTCCTTATTGTTAACGCCTCCTTCCGTAGTGGCTCGACGTTGAACCATTTCACAGCTACGTTTGCGTCAAGTACGAGAATCTTCTCCTCCTCCATCTGACCACCTCCTCCTCAGCTATCCAGTCAGACCCCTCAGATAACTTAGCCAGCCTATCCATCTCCTCAATTGCCCGCTTAATCGCTGTGACGTCTTTAGTGGACCTCATTCTCTGCTCCTCCTGCTCCACAACAGTTTCAACATATCTCCTAAGGAGCTCGCTCCAGTTTATGTGGCGGAGCCTATCTATCCTAGCTTTAAGCCTCTTATCGACTCGGAAGCTTATAACGCTCACGTTTCTCGTAATACGCCCCTGTCTAATAAATATTACAAACCACCAAGTCCATGGACATGACAAACAACACTTAATGTTGACAATACCCACGTTGTAGATACGCAAGCCATTTATTGGGACTATCCGCTGCAGGTCAGAATGGGCAGGCCTCTATATGCGTTATCCAGTGGTTTGAAGATAGCTTACGAAGACCACGGACGCGGAGAACCGGTGCTTCTATTCATGCCCGGCTGGTGTGATAATCGCACACAGTATCGTGACCTAGTGCCGTTCTGCTCATCACGTTCGCGCTGCCTCGTCATCGACTGGCCTGGGCATGGAGAGTCAGACACGCCGGCGGCGGATTTTGGTGAGAAGGAACTTGTGGCGGCGGCGATGTCCGTTATCGAGAGGAGTGGAGCACGGAGAATAGTCACGGTATCGACCGCTCACGCAGGGTGGGTTGCCATAGAGCTGAGACGTCAACTTCGTGAAAAAATTCGGAAACTTGTGCTTCTGGATTGGCTGGTTCTTGAACCACCACAACCTTTCCTCGAAGCCTTAAGAGGGCTGCAGTCCCGCGAACATTGGGAGCAGGTACGAGAGAGTCTTTTCTCGATGTGGCTCTCAGGAATTGTTGACGATAGAATTCTTCAGCATGTACGACGTGAAATGGGGGCTTACGGCTTTGAGATGTGGGCGCGTGCGGGGCGTGAAATAAGCGCAAACTATGAACGTTTCGGAAGTCCTTTGAAAGCGTTAAGTGAACTTGAGCCCCCTCCCCATGTTCTACATCTATTCTCCTTACCAAAGGACGAGGCTTATCTGAGAGTGCAGAATGAATTCGCCAAAAACCACCAGTGGTTCAGTGCTTATAGACTAAACGCCAACACACATTTTCCAGCCTTAGAGGAACCTAAGACCGTTTCGGCTTTCATTAACGATTTCATAAGTTAGCATGTGTTAGTGCTGTTCTGTCCTGGCGGGTCTTTGCCCTCCTGAGCCCTCCACAACCCATGTATGTCTTTGATTAGCTCGCTTTCATTAGAGATTTTCAGACCATCAAAGAAATCTCTCTCAAGCTATACAGACGACTTGTGTCTATAATAAGGCCTAGGAAGAACGCTAGGACAGATAGAGAACCTCCCTCAAGTAGATCAGCGGCAAGGATGATAAGAAACTATGGATACTATGTCTGGCGTCGGGAGGTTGGATACGGTAGGAGATGGATGACAGAAACAACGACATTCGGCGAAGAAATACTACCCACCAAACCAAGATGGATAAATGTAGAGATAATCCAGAAAGCATACATATTCAACCTATTGCTGAACACTGCGTAAAACCGAGACAAATAACTACCAGCAAAAGAAGAGGGTATCGAGTAAGAGGAATTAAGCCACAAGGCGTTACAGGTGTCAATTTTATTTCTGGCAGGCTATTATCTCTATGTCTGTTACTTTTTCTATTTCTAGGAAGTCTTTATCTCGTGTCGCTATCTTTTCTATTCCGTTGGCTACCGCTATTTCAGCTATTATTATGTCTAATGCGTTTACCTCTTTGCCACTTGCCAACAATCTTGCGGCTATCTCACTTGACTCCTCCGCCGCCCGTAAGTCATATTCAAGTATTGAAGTGGATGCAAAGAATCTCCTAAAGAATATCTCTTCACGTTTCGCTCTAGCATTCTTTAATCCGGTTGATATCTCATGGTATGTAATTACTGTCGTAGTCACTTCCTGGCCCTTTACAATATCTCTCGTGGCCTCTACTCCTCTAAAGTAATCTATCAGAAATGACGTATCTAACAGTATCATGTCCTAAACCTAGCCATCTCTCTCAAACGCTTAGTTGACGACCCGAGGTCCTCTAGTAGAGGACTATCCTTCAAACATCCGAAATACTAGCCTATATCCACTCTAGATCGCTTCAAAAGCCTCTCAATCACGTCACTAAAACTCTCGCCATCCCGCTTACGCTTAACAAGCGCCACATATACGTCATCACGGATCGTAATAGTCTTCATACACACATACATGATAACATGAATGAATGTTTAAAAATTTTCTTAAAACGAGCGGCGGTAACAACGTAGTTAATGCCATTAGGATTCAAAGGCGTCCACGTCCACAGTGTAGCGATTGTATCGCTAGGGCTTCCCCTATCATTAGGACCCTGGTTGGTATAATAGGATCACCTACTCTGGCATTGTTTGCAAGCACATGATTATTGCTGAGAATGTAAACATGACCCATATTGCTGCATCGCCTTTTTCCTGAACTCCTTTGCGATAGGTTTGGGTATTTCTGCCTTTATTAGCATTTTCAACATTAGTTGCACATTAGAAGAATGACAAGTGAGTCCACAGGCAGGATCAGTAAAGCTTAAGTGGATGTTGACAATGATCGCATGTAAGGGTGATAATTGTAATAAAGGATGGCGTGGCGATAGATGCCCAACCTGTAACATTCAATGATGAGAAGGCTCTCAGAGAAAAACTATTGTTGAAAATCGACGCAATTCTATCAGGCATAAGTGAGGATGAAAGCATTGTAGCGTGGGCTGAGGAGTTCCCTATTGGAAAGGGGGAGATTGACGTGTTAGCGATTGGCGACACCGGAGGAATTTACCTCATCGAAACCAAACTTTCCGAGAACCCCAGTAAACGAGAAATAATAGCACAAGTATTAGATTATTCCTCTGGTTTATGGGGGAATTTCAAGGACAACAAAGATAAATTCCTAGAAGAGTTTGAGAAGAAAAAGAAGAAAGGAGAAATACCCAAGGAGGCCGTGTTTATGAGAAATTTAGAATCCAATTTGAGAGAAGCTAATTTCAGTATTGTTTTGGCCATGGACAATTTTGATAAGCAAAACGAGTCTTTTCGGAATTTGTTTGATTTCCTTAATCGATTTACCACAGATAACCTTGAATTCCTAGTGTTAGAGTTAGAGCATTACACAGCTAACGGTCTTGAGATATTGGTTCCAAAAATTCACAGATACGAAAAGATAGGAAGTGTCTCGGTTCAAAAACAAATTTGGCCTCTCGAGAAAATAAGGGAACAACTGGAGAAAATCGAAAATTTGAAACTGAAGGAAAGAGTGTCTCTTATGTTAGATTTTGCGGTTAAAAATAATATGTTTTATCGATTAACAAAGAGAATCTATCCGGGATTCGGAATAGCCTACAAAGGAAAACTTATCTTGGCGGTAGATAATATACACAGTGGAGATATTCGGCCTTATTTAGGTCAAGACAGATTCCCTTCAGACGATATAAGGAGACGTTTTATAGAAGGTTTGAAAGAGCTAGATGTTCTTCAAGAACAGGAACAGGACCATCCGTTATCTCGAAACTACTTGCAACAAATTACCGACGAAAAATTTGAAAAGTTACTTAAGTTCTTGGAGATGTTTAAAGCTGAAGATTGAGTATGTCGTCTGTGGTGAAAAATTTTTTCTTGTTTTGAGAGTGGCTTGGCGTGTTCCATGATACAGGTTTATCCATAGCAACGGTTTTCTCTAAATGTTTCATCATGAAAATTCATGTCGACATAGGGGCCCGAATTTTTGGGCAATTGGCGAAGGCTTCGAGGCCATAAAAGGTAGGTGGGAAACTGAGCCGCTGGTTTCAAATCCTTTTAGGTATTTGCTAAACATTTTCCATCAAGTGGGTGTTCAGTTCTCCTCGCTACCTAAAACTATGTGGATGTGGTCTTCTGTGAAAATCTTTAACTGCGGCGAAAACAAGGGAAGAGGGAGATGGCTCACTACCTTGTCAGTGCGAGGGCGAAGAACGGTGCTCTTCGCAGGGTGAGGCAGCTGTTGGACGAGGGAGTGATTGCTTCCATGAGGCCATTCGGACAAGCCCTCAACTTCAGCCTAAGAACGATGAGATACGACCTCAGGGGGAACCTGCTCTGGGAGGAAGAGGACCACTGCATCCCTCCACTTGCGATGGAGAGGGAGACGGTCCTCGACAAATATTTCGACATAGTCTCCATTGAGCCGGTCAACAGGGGTGAGGGCTGGTCGAAGCTCTCGTTCTACCCCAGCGTCTGGACAATTTTCTCGGGGCTTCCAGAAAGAAGAGGTGAAAAACCTCTAACGAGGAAAGGCATGCCTCATCAGCAGCTAACCCAGAACTCCGACGCAAAAACCTACAGGAGCCTCGCCGAGCTCCTCTTCTCTCTTCCAGGAGTGAGGGAGGAGATGAGCGCGGTCTCTGTGCCCGGAGCAAGGGCCCTAGTCCTCGACGAGAAAGAGCCACCGGGTCCCTCGGACGCCTTCATGGCCGGAAGAGAGTTCGCCCACCTCCATCCACCGGGCGACGGCAGCCTCCACCTCATGGCACCACCCAACTGGGTCGACGAGATCATCGGCAAAGGATGGGGTGAGAAACATCCCGCCGCAGGGCTGCTGATCCCAGAGAACGCCCTGATGATCTACGCCCCAAAGAACGAGGCGGAAGCGACAACGGTCTACGAGATCGTCCTCCTCTCCTACTGGCGGGCCAAGGGCCTAGAGGTACCGGGCCCCAGGTCCCTTGGCTGAGGCACGCCACAAGCCAAGCCGCCGAGAGACACCATACAGATGGCCATGGCAGCGGCCTTGGCGCAGGGAGACGCCGCTGTGAGAGTCAAGGGGAGAACGATGATAGAGCTGATCCTCAACACGGCGTACGAAGGCTTCGCAAAAACAGTCGCCAAGCTCTTCGAAGAACATGGAACCATATCCCTCGGAGCGAGAAAATACACAGAAGACTACTATGAGTAGCAGCTGATAATACGGCTGGACCTCGAGGATTGGCGGTTCCTCATAGAGGCCAAAAACTCTATGAGGATACCTGACTTCATCAAGGGAGAAGACGAGCTTGGGGCATACCTCGCCATGATACTTGCATGCGAGGGATACATCACGTGGCAGCCTAAAAACGAGAGGAAAACCAACGAGCCAACCGCCGAAACCGATGTAGCAGTCCTTACAAACACAAATGAGATTCTCTTTAACGAGGTCGAAAACATTCTGCGCAGGCTTGGATACACTCCATCAAAGACAGCCTACTCCAAAAAGGTGACGAGAACATAGACAGATATGGAAGGCGTTACACCGCAACCAAAAGAGCGTTTCGACTGCTACTAAGACGAAAAGACGAAGTCCGAAGGATCCTCAGCTGGTTGGGTCCAATACCGCATCCGATGAAAGAGGCCTACACAGCATGGGCTCTGAGACTAATTCTAAAAATGAACGACAATCCCATCAGGTGGACAGAAGCACAAAAAGTGAAAGACTACTTGGATGAACTATACGAAAAATCAGCTTACATTGGCCGCCGACGAGCAAAACAATTTTTCGAAAAAGTACAACATGAAATGAACACTGGAAAGCTTGTTGATAGAAGACCTATTAGGGCCCAAACCGCCGCTCTCCACCCACCTTACACACTAAACAAAATGATTGGCGGTTGACTTGAGAAGGGGTGAGGCACAGGTCTCATGAATGAGGATAAAATGGTTGCTGTGTCGCGTGAACAGCTCATCTCTGAGATGGTTGATGTTTGCAAGCGTTTGAGAAGGTCTGGAGAGGATTTGCTGAGGAACTATTTTAAGCTGGGAGAGCTTGTAGACGCCTTGTATATCGAGGGATTTTCCTATAGGGAGATAGAGCGAGCCCTTAGAAACAGAAGACCGGATGACTGGATACCACGGCATACGACTCTCTTCAGGAGTCTCGAAACACTACATGAATAAGTTGCACGCATAAAGAAAGAAATAACGGAGTGATTAGTGGCTGCAGCCGCAGCTGGGGCCGCAGTTTTCTTCTTTTCCTGAGCCGCCTTGGATGACCGGGACCTCTTTCAGTCCGCCGAAGCCCGCTGTTTTTGTCGAGGCCATGGGCACTGCCTGTTGCTTGGAGGGTAGCTGCCTCTTGTAGAAATCGTCTTTTAGCTTACGGCCTGTCCGCCTCTCCCATTCAGCGATTGGGATACCGTACATGGCCTGTATCCTGTCTCTGTACCAGTGTGGAATGACGTTGAAGGCGCAGAACGGGATGATGCGCATATCTGGTGTCAGGTAATGGATGTCGCAGCGTCTGAGCCGTTCTTCATCATGGTTATAGGGGTCCATAAAGTGCATCATTCCTAGGAATAGTGATCTGCGGTGCCAGTCGCCTACGCTGTGGTAGTCGTGTTTGATTATTATGTTGTATAGCATGTGTTTGAGGTTTAGTCCTGTTGGTTGTTTGTTTGTGTTGATGTATTTGCTGATATTTGCGAGGACTTTGAGCGCTATGTAGAATCTGTTTTTGCCTGCTTCTATTTCTTCTGTTTTGTCTTGGAGGTATTTGATGAGGCCTTCGACGTCGACGAAGTTTGTTATGGGGATGAGTTTGTCGTGGTCTTTGAAGACGTAGGTGCCTGCGCCGCATGCGAAGTGTATGCTGAGCTCGTATTGTGCTCTTCTTGTTAGTGCTTCGATGAAGTTTGTGAGGGGTGTGCAGGCTGGTACGGGGAACCATGCGTCGCTTGGGATTTCGCCGTTTGTCTGCTCCTCTATCCGGTGGATGCAGTCGGGTATTGTTATGCGGTATTTTTCACGCTCTTTCTTGGGCATTCTTCCTGTGAGGCTGACGGGCTGGAAGTTGACTGCTCTTACGACGTCGATGTTTTGGAAGCCGAAGCGTATGATGTCGCCGAGCTCGTGGTCGTTGACTGATTTGATGACTGTCGGGACCAGGACCACGCCTACTCCGAGTTTGCGTGCGTTTTCCAATGTCTTGGGGACTTCCCAGTGGTTTTTCGGGTTTGTGCGCGGTGTGACGCCGTCGAAGCTCATGTAGAGGTTGCTTACGCCCGCTTCCTTGACTCGTTTGAAGAACTCGAAATCGTGTGCAAGCCTTATGCCGTTGGTGTTGAGCTGGATGTGGTCAACGCCTTCTTCCTTGAGGATTCTGATTATTTCTGGCAGGTCATCTCTTAGGCAGGGTTCTCCGCCTGTAATCTGGACAGAGTTGCCGGGCACGGGTCGCTCGGCTTTGAGCTGTTTGACCATTTCACGTATCTGGTCGAGTGATGGCTCGTAGATGTATCCTGCTTTTTCGGCGTAGAAGAAGCAGTACCAGCAGTGGAGGTCGCATCTGTTGGTGATGACGAGGTTGGAGAGGCCTGTGTGGCTTAGGTGGCTGCTGCAGAGGCCGCAGTTGGCTGGGCAGGCGCATCGCGGCATCTCGACGTTGGGGTTTCCTGTTCCTTTTCCGTCGTGCAGCCATCTTGCGAAGCGGTAGTACATCTCGGCGTCGCCGAAGTAGAGGTCGTCGAACTCGCCGTGCTTGGGACATGTCTTGTAGATCTTTATCTTGCCATCTTCTTCGACGACGTCTGCTTCGAGTATTCTGTTGCATTCGGGGCAGATGCTTCGTGTCTTGGTTACGAGTTTGCGTTTTGTTTCGAGGTTGGTTGTTTCGAGGATTACCGCCATACCGGGGGGTGGTTTTAGGCTGTGCTTTTAACCGTTTCCTCACGATACTTAGGGTGAAAGGGTAGAAAGAAGCCGTCGTTACCGGGTCTAAAGCTCCACGAGCTTGTCAGCTGATTGCAGGTACATTTCCGCTCTTTCGCCCCATGCCACGTGGAGCTGGAAAGGCTCGTCAAACCCCAGTTTCCTCAGATGCGCTATGACGTGGGCTGGATGGAGTTTGGTGATGATGAGGATGTCTATGTCGCTTGTGTATATGTGGTCTCCGCGGGCCGCTGAGCCGAAAAGATACAGTCTTGCCTCGTTGTCCAACTGTTTCACGGCCTCCTTAATCTTCTGGAGATAGTGTGGAAGGTTTTGGAATATCTCCCGTCTTCTACGCGCCTCCCTCACCAATATGTTGTTGGACAAACTGCTTCACCACGGGGAAAAATTTGCCCTGCACAGTGTTTATGTGTTTAGCCATGTATTTTTGTTTGCTGCTTGTTGTTTTACGGCTTTTGGGCATTGATACACCTTTTTGAAGACATATATCATGGGATTGTGTGGTTGGGGTTGTGGACGTTCTTTTTCCTTTTGTCTCGCGGCTCATCGTGCTGCTTGGAGTGTTGGTTATTGTAGGGGTTATTCGTAGGTTGTTTAATGTTGGTGGTCTGCTGGTTTACTCTGCTCGGTTTGTCTACGTCGGGTTTGTTATGTACTTGTTGACTGCTGCGGTGTATTTTTTGGGTGCTGGTTTTGAAGTGTTCATCTATCTCTCAAGCCTAATAGGTTCGGCTGTTATGGCTGTGGCTCTTGCTTTTGTGCTTCATGTTTTGTCTTTGGTGGGTGAGGTCCAGTTTCGCCTTGTAACGGTCGGTGTGTTGATTTTCTTTGCTATTCCTCTTGTTGCTGCTTTGGTGTTTTTCAGGTCAGGCGCTGTGGTTGACGTGTTTTTGGCGTATCATTTGATGGTGGCGGGTTTCTTGTTCTGGCTGCTTGGCTCATATGTCTATGGTGTTGTTGGACGTTTTGTGCTTAATTTGGGGATGTGGGGGGCGGTGCCTTTGTGGGCCGCAGGGTTCGTGTATGCTGGGGTCGGCGTCTTGTTTCTGTATGTTATGGGTAATGTTTTGTCTGGGTTGTTTAGCCAAGGGGTTTACGATACATATTTTGTGTTGGAGACTGTGATGAGCCTTGTTGCAACGGTTGCTGGGGTTTTTGGTGTTACACGAATATCTGTTCCAGTGAGAGGGGTTGAGAAGGGGACAGTTTTGACGGGTGTTGAGGGCATCGATAGAGAAATTGGTTTAAGATATCCGAGTGTTGTGGCGGTCGTTGGCCCGAGTGGGAGTGGAAGGTCGACGTTGTTGGCGCGTCTTGCTGCTCATCGTCTTTCTGCGGGAGATGGTGTTGTGATGTTCTCGCTCCATGACACGGTGGAGGAGATGCGCAGAAGAATGGCTGAGCTGGGATGCGATGTTGAACGGTTAGAGCAGGAGGGGAAATTGGTTCTATTAACATCTATCCCGTCTACAGATAAAGTCCAACACTATGTTGCATCGGAGCCTAATGAAATCAACATAGCCTTCACACGTGTATTGTCCAAGTTGGCCAGCGACCGTAGGTGGTTCATTCTCGACTCTATTACGCCGGTGATGGAGAGCCACGGGGTTGAAGCGGGGTTGAAGCTGCTTAACCTTCTCGTGGCCAAGTCGAAGGCAGCTGGTGTGAGCCTTTGGGTTGCCTACAACAATTTAGCGTTTCCGCAGAATGTCACAGCCATGGTCATGGATAGCGTGGACGGTGTCGTGGAGACGATGCTGAAGGAGGAAAACGGCCGGCTGAGCAGAATGGTTCGCGTGCTCACGATGAAGGATGTGAAAGTCTCCGGAAGCTGGTATAGGCTTTGACAAAAACCGAAATATAGACATATTAACCAAGTGTAGGGGAGATGGGGCATGAAGTCGAGGGATTTGGCGGCTGCTATTGTTTTCGCAGGTCTCTATGCAGCGGGTGTAATAGCTCTGCCTGGAATCAGCTTCGAGATTATTCAGGTGAGAGTTTCTGACGCTCTTCTTCCATTAGCCATCGTTTTCGGGATGCCCGCCGTCGTCGGAATAACCGTGGGCACGTTCATCGCCAACCTATTCAGCCCCTTCGGGCCCGTGGACCTTCTCGGAGGCACGTTAACAAACCTTGTCGCGACATATGTTGGCTGGAAAATGGCCCGCAACTTTGTCTTCCGAGGTTCGTGGATGTTTGTCGCGGTTTTCCAAACTCTTCTGGTTACATTCATCGTGGGCTCTTATCTCTATGTTTTGATAGGGGTGCCTCCTACACCCGTGGCTGGCGTGGTCGTTCCAGGCATCGTTTTCTCATGGCTCGGCGTCTTGGGAGGCTCCGTTATCAGCATCCTCGTCATCGGCTATCCCTTGGCAAAGGCGGTTGCACGATATCTCGTGGCTGAGGCCCGGTATGTCAGATGAGCCAGGCTTCCAGATAAGCGAAAAAGTTAGACGCTCCCTACAGGACCTTGGACTGACGGACTACGAGGTCAGGGCCTACATAGCCTTGGTCGAACACGGCCCGTTGACGGCTAGCGAGATAAGCGACCTCAAGATGATACCCTATTCAAAAATCTACGAGGTTCTCGGCTCGCTGGAGGAGAAGGGATTCATAGAGACCCAGTCAGGTAGGCCGGCCCGCTATGTTCCGAAGCCGCCTGACACAGCTGTGGAGAACCTCGTCAAAAACATCGAGAAAAACATGAGGCAGCTCTCGGAGACCGTTGTCCGCGAGCTTATGCCTGTTTATGAGAAACGTGGCGTGAGGGAGAAGCCTGACATCTGGATACTGCGAGGCAGCGAAAGCATAGCCGAGAAAATACGTGAAGTGGTGCTGCGGTGTGAAAATGAGCTGCTTGTCGCAGCCCCCACACTCAACAAGGAAACAGCGGAGAACCTGCGCAAACTCATCCTCTCAGTCAGGGCCCGTGACGGAAAAGTGCAGGTCATGGCGTCGAACAACGTTAACCCGTCTCTTCTCAAGGTTTTGGCCGAGGTGGCTGAGGTGAGGGTTAGAGAGCAGATGTTCGGAGGCGGTATAATCTCCGACAACAGAGAAGTAGTCATCGTCTTCGCCGAAGACGAGGAATCGATGATAGCCATATGGTCTGACCACGTCGGCTTGGCGAAGTTTGCGAAAAACTATTTCGAGTATCTCTGGAGAGAAAGCACACCGTTCAAGCCACGTCAATCAAAAAACTAACGCTTCACCGCCTTGGCGAGAAACAGGAGGATGAAGATGAGTAGAAACGGTATCAGCAGTGTGAAGAGGCTGCGTGGGTCCGTGATGTCGAGAAATATGGGTATGGGGCCGATGAAGAAAACACCGATTCCCCTGAACTGAGCCGCGTCACCCACGGCGTAGACCAGTGCGAAGGGCAAAATGAAAGCCGCGGCGAAGAGCAGAAAAACCAAGTAAAGGAATGCTCTCACCTCAGCATCACCAGCAGAAGAAAGACAAGTATAGCCGCTGCCGCGACCAATGCTATCCAAGGTTTTCCACGGAGAAGGATGGGCAGAGGCCCTACCAGTATGAATGCAAACCCTTCGCTACGTGTTTTCTCACCCTGTGCAGCGGCTGCGGCGAGAACCATGAACACAAGCAACGCAAACACCATAAACAGGATGAGGAGCGTAGCCGCGTCCAACACCATGTTGTTCACCTCACTCGGCCTCAACCTTCTTCAGCTGGCTCCGATACATCTCCACGATTTCGCTGTCTGTTGTCGCGTCTTCAGGCTTCTTGTCGTCGCGGACCCTGCCCGTGAACCGTGGAAACCTAATCCCCAGCCCATAGCCCTGCTTGACCACGTCCCAGGCACATGTGTGGACGGGGCTGAGCGTAACCTCGGCTCCGATTATCTCGAGGACGAGGCTCGGCTGAACCCAGACATCGGGCTCCATCAACGCCTCTACCCGTGGATGCTTGGCGTCGAGCCGTAGCCTGTTAACCCTCTCCGTCAGAGTCTCGAGGTCCACGTCCTTGAACCCGGAGCCAACTTTACAAACTGTCTGGAAAACATCTTTCTCGGGATTATAGACAGCCATCAACAGGGCGCCGAAGCGGCCCTTTCTCCTCCCACGTCCATGGAAGGCGCCGACCACGACGAGGTCGACTGTGTCAATCATCTCGCTCCGATAATCACGCTTTAGCTTAATCCACTGCCATCCACGGGCCCCAGCCCTGTAAACACTCTCCTCGTCAACCGACTTTATCATCAACCCTTCGCAGCCAGCCTCAACGGCTTCGGCGAAAAACTTCTCAACCTCCATCGGTGTCTCAACCATCCTACCCGTGCTCAGCCTCATACGCTCGCCTTCCACAACAATTTCCTCAAGCTTTTTCCTGCGGATAGGTAGAGGCTGCGTGGTGAGGTCTTCGCCGTCAACATAAAGGATGTCGAAGAAATAGAGAGCCACGGGATATTCTTCGGCGGCCTTCTCTATCTCTTTCTTCCTCTTCCGATGCATGAGCTCCTGGAAGGGGAGTGTTTCACCGGTCTCGGGGTCAAGCGGGACAGCTTCGCACTCGAGAATAGCCTCTTTCGCCGAAACACCTTTCCTCACCATCTCGACGACATCTGGATACTGGCTGGTGATGTTCTCCTGCCGACGCGAGAAGATGACAACCGTTTCACCCGACTTGTGTATCTGCATCCTTTCACCATCATACTTATACTCAGCGAACCCGCGTCCACCAAGCTTCTCGAGAATCTCCTCAGCGCTGGCAAGCCTCTCCGCCAGCATACATCTAACAGGTATGCCGACCCTTACGCTGAATCTCCGAACACCCTCGGGCCCTTCACGGGCCGCGGTCAAGGCGACTAGCCCGATGTCGCTGCTCAGATTATATGCTCGTTCACAAACCTCCCGCTCGCACCCAAACGCCTTGGCCAGGGCGTCGAGAATAGTCATGTCCGCGACACCCAGCCTCATGTTGCCCGTGACTATGCGTAGGATGTGCTTGGCCTCCACAGGCGATGCCTGCGCCAACAACCCAGCCAAGATAGACATTTTAACATCCACCGCCCCGGGCCCCGTTGAACGCGCAATCTTCTCAAAAGCGGAGTAAACATCTTGAACCGTGAGCTCCTGTGTGAAAAGCGTTGTCTGAGGCTTTCTCCGCAGCAGAACCATGGCGGCGTTTCCCACGTCACCGTGTCTCGCATAGGCTTCATCAACCTCTTTCTCAGAAGCCCCCGTAACCTGCTTAACCACCCTCAGCGCAAGCTTCTCCGCGACACCCAGCTCCAGCCCACGGTAAGCGGGGTAAATCTCCCCCAAAGTCATGTAAACAACCTTGTCAATGATGTCTGGCGGCGTCTTGGACAACAGCTCCGCCAAAATATCCGTCATCTCAAGCCTCTTCGTTGTAGCCTCCAGACGCTCATAAAAGTCGACGAGCTCGCGGAAAAGCATCCCCATCAAGGCTTAGTCCAAACTGAATATAAATCATTGGCTGATGGAAATGTGTTTTTGCGCCGCATTTAAATAGCCCAAAAATGGAGAGGGCTTGAATTGATTCTAAGCCGTGATGTTCAGTCGGAGTCGGCGACAACGCCTATTGAGCTTGATTGGGTTGCTGTTTCCGATGTCCTGTTCCCAGTTGATGAGGAGGTTTTAGAAGGCTTCCGCCTCGCGTCAACACCTGTCGTGGAGGCGGCGGTCAACCTACCTTATACACAGAGAGGAATACACGCCTCCCGCAGCTATGAAGCGGTGAAACAAGCCATCTCATCGCTACAATACACAAATGTTTACGGAATCACTTCACAGATTGTTAAAACGCTTCTCGAAAAACATGTATACTCCACGCGGGCGCGGGCCGTTCTCAGGCTGAGCCTCTTCGAAGTTGAGAGAAGCCCCGTGACCAAGGCCGAGACTCTGGAGCATTTCGAGGCAGTGTTCAAGTCCTATGGCCACAGGGTTAACGGAGGCCATGTTTTGCGGAATTTTGTAGGCGTCAGAGGCACCGGTATAACGGCTTGTCCATGCGCCAAGGAAGTGATACGGGAGATTTATCTTAACGGCGATGGCCGCGGAGACCCGATACCAACCCATATGCAGAGAAGCTATTGCGAAATCGTCGTGGAGAGCGATGGAAATGTTACGCTCACCCAGCTGCTAAACATTTTGAAGAATTCTTTCAGCAGCAGAACCGTCGAGCTTCTTAAACGCGTGGATGAAGCGGAGGTAGTTGTCTCTGCAATCCAGAGGCCGAGGTTTGTTGAGGACGTGGCGAGAACCGCAGCGTATCTCGCCGCCAAACAGTTCCCAACACTTCCAGACAACCACCACGTATCCATCAGAGTCAAATCTCTCGAAAGCATCCATCGCCACAACATGGAGTCACGTCTGCGAACCACACTCGGCGAGATAAGACGCCAAGTTGAAAACAACCGAGTGGCTTAAACATTACCGCGAAATATGCAGTGTTCTCGGAATCGATGAGGAAAGAGACAGAATAGCCGCCGAAACACTCTCCAACCTACTAGTTGGATGGAGCGCTTCGAGGCAGGAGCTTTCAGACCTTCTTCACCGCGGAGCCTTTGCAGCGGTTTTTGGCGCGGGACCATCGCTGGAAACCGACCTCAAGCAATATCTTCAAGTGTTTGACCCGGAGAGGGCGGTCACAATCGCTGTGGATGGTGCTGTTAAAGTTTTTCTTGCATGGGGAATTGTTCCGAACGTAGTTGTTACGGACCTTGACGGCGGAGACGATGTCTTGGTCAAAGCGGCTGAGAACGGATGCTTCATGGTGGTGCATGCACATGGAGACAACATAGAGAAGATAAGGCGGCTAGTTCCGCTGATGCGTGGCAGGGTTCTAGGCACAACCCAGACAGAGCCTATCGGTGTTTTGGAGAACTTTGGAGGATTCACCGACGGCGACCGAGCCGTCTACATGTGCGAGGAACTTGGTGTGAAGAAGATTGTTGTAGCAGGCATGGATTTTGACGGCGAAATAGGACATTATTCGAAGCCGCGGCCCCTCTCCGAGGAAATGGAGAAACGTAAAAAGCTCAAGCTCCAGATAGGGAAAACCCTTCTCGAAACACTCGCGGCACAGACAACCGCAACCCTACTCGACGCCTCGAACACATCCTCCCAAATCAAGGGATTCAGAAAAACCACGTGGAAAGAGCTCGCTCAAAAATAGAATGCTTCATTCGGTTGTGAGGAGAAGAGAGGCCCCTGCTTCTCCAACATATACCGGGTAGTT
>Ga0105163_1000377_pt1 | contig 27071 bp, 21 predicted proteins | sample JNZ110809AmetaG_FD_81531 | JGI IMG/M metagenome (GOLD analysis project Ga0105163, IMG submission 81531) | Hot spring microbial communities from Jinze hot spring, China to study Microbial Dark Matter (Phase II) - JNZ 110809A | ecosystem: Environmental > Aquatic > Thermal springs > Hot (42-90C) >... | reverse complement strand
TCCCTCTTCAAAGCCAATCTTATAAAATGTTGTTTTCTCAACTGGTATCTCTATCTTCGGTATCATCTCCCTTGCTATCTTTATTTTAAGCATGTCTGAAACCAAAATCAAGTTTTTCATAACCTCTCTCCTCTCATCTTCATCTCTTACAAGAAATCTTATCCTATCTTTTATAAGTTCTATATCATTTTTGCCCCTTGCTGAAACTATCCCAAGCAGAACAAAATAAGGGTTTTGACTTCCTAAAAATCTTTTCAATCCGAGCTTTCTCATATCTATCACTCTGAACCTGTGAAGTGTGCTCTTATCTTTGTAGCTGGCTTTTGGGGGATTGCCTTTTCCAAACCAAAGAAGAAACTGCTCTGGCTCTGTTTTATATTTTGATTTTATGGCTATTTTGTAAAGCAGCATTTTCTCTGGTATGAGCTTATCAGGGTAGTTTTGGATTTCAAAGTGGAATATATGCGAGCCGGCTTTTGTTTTTACAGATAAAAGTAGGTCGGTTCTCATTTGCTTTACAAAGCGAAGTTCTTCTGGGAGATAAGAGATTTTCTGTGGTTTTTGGCTTGTGATAAGCTTTATGATTTCTGAAATTGACTTTTGGAAAATTTCCTTCAAAACCGGGTCTAACCTTGCTATTTTCTTTCTCACTTTACGATTTTTCAAATTGCGATCCGCCACCTTCCAATTTTTTCCCTATCTACTTATATTTTTCAAAATTTTTCTGCTCACTCTTGATTCCAATTTACTTTCTTTTTACGAGTGATAAAAAGCAGAATATCAGATCTCTGAGATAAAAAGAGTTTGATTTATTTTTCTATCAACTCTTTTAATTTTGGCAGAATCTTCACTGCACCATCTATAACTTTATCATTACATGTCAAAGATATTCTCGCATAACCTTCTCCACCAGAGCCGAATCCTATTCCCGGTGTGATGATTATCCCGAATTTATCTAGTGCTTCTTTTGCGAATTTTTTTGAATCAGAGCCGCACTTAAACCAAATATAAAAGGTCGCATTTGACCTGAAAAATTTTATACCTGCCTCTTCCAGAGCTCTCTCAACTTTCTTCCTTCTTCTGAAAAAAATCTCTCTTATCTCGGGAACTATTTTATGATAGTTTTCAAGAGCAAACTTAGCAGACATCTGAACCGCTCTGAAAACCCCCGAATCAGTATTGGTCTTTATCTTACCAAGAGCCGAAACTATGTCTTTATTCCCTATTGCCATACCTATACGCCAGCCAGTCATACAGAATGTCTTGGAAAAAGAGTGAAACTCAATAGCAGGAATTTTTTTGTCTTTTACCACCTCAAAAAAAGATAAAGGTTTTTGATTCTCATCAAAGTATATTTCAGAATATGCAAGATCAACAGCAACTACAAAATCATACTTTTTCGCATAAAAAGATATCTTTTCGTAAAACTCTGAATCTGCACAAGCAGTAGTAGGATTGTTCGGATACGAAACCCAGAGAATTTTTGCCCGAGCCAAAACATCAGAAGGTATCTCCTCAATATCAAAAAGAAAATTTTTCTCCTCCCTCAAAAAAACTTCATAGACCTTTCCTCCTGCAAAACCTGTCCATATACTATATACAGGATATGAAGGAGACGGAACCACACATATATCTCCCTCATCTAAAAATGCAAGATGAAAGTGAGCAATACCTTCCTTTGAACCTATAAGAGTTATACATTCATCAGGAGAAAACTCAACTCCAAACCTCTGAAAATACCACTCAACAAATTTTTTTCTCAAAGATACATCTCCTTCATAAGAAGGATACCTGTGATTTTCTGGCTTTTCAACCTCTTCTTTCATCTTTTCAACTATAATCTTGTGAGTTGGAATATCTGGGTCGCCTATACCAAGGTCTATAACTTCAACCCCTTCTTCTATTTTTTTTCTTTTGAGTTCATCTATCTCCGCAAAGAGATACTTTGGAAGCGAACTTATTCTCTTTGAAACCTCTGGCATAATCCTTTTCTTTTAATCAGCTAAAAAGAAGATATAATCAATTCAAAAAAATTATGTGAGAGATTGCCACTTACCTTAAACCAGATGGAAAGAATATAAAATCACGCAAAGAAGCAATTTGAAAATGTTTGAAGTAAAATTTTCAAGTATGAAGGGAATTCTAAAAATTGTGAAAAACATATTTTTATTCGTCATAATAATTCTCGCAATAAGAGGATGTTTATCTCTCTTAAAAGAAAGAGAACAAAAAAAAGATGCGATATATGTTATGAAACTTGAAGAAACAATTTTCTCTTCCGAAAAGATAATATCTGAAATCAGAAAAATAAAGAAAGCAAAAGAGATAAAAGCAGTTATAATCAGAATAAACTCTCCAGGCGGAACCATAGGCGCCTCTCAGGAAATCTACCATGAACTCCTGAAATTCAAAGAAGAGACAGGAAAAAAACTTATATGCTCAATTGAAAACATAGGTGCATCAGGAGCTTACTATGTATCACTCGCATGTGATAAAGTTCTTGCACTCCCCGGCTCAATAGTCGGCTCAATAGGAGTGATCTCAATATTCTTCACAGTAGAAGAACTTATGAAAGAATTAAAGATAAAACCATTTATCATTAAGTCCGGAAAATTCAAAGACACTGCCTCCCCTTTCAGAACACCTAATGAGATAGATATAAACTACCTTCAAGATGTTGTTATGAAACTATACAAAAACTTCAAAGAAGATGTCGTAAAAAGAAGACCTCAAATCAAAGATAAGATAGACGAATTAGCAGATGGCAGAGTTTTCACAGGAAAAGAAGCTTTTGAACTCGGACTTATAGATAAACTCGGTTCATTCTCTGATGCGGTATCAACGGCAATAGAACTGGCACAAATAAAAGAAGAACCAAAAATAATATGGCCAAAAAAGAGAGAATTCCCGTTCCTTGAAGAACTTATGCAGAAAATAAAAGCTCAGCTCCTATCAAAACTCATCTCCCCAACCTTTATGTGAGAAGAAAATTTCTGAATGAAATTAACTGTCAAAATAGAAGAAAAAGACGATAAAATTCTCCTATGTGTTCAAACCCTCAAAATCAAAATCCTCAAAACCGAAATAACAGATGAAAAAATACAAGATAGCTTGAAAAAATTATCAAAAGCAGGAGAAGAAAAAAACAGAGAAAAAGAGAAAACAAAAACCGAATCTAAAAAGAAAAAAAATTTAGAAGACAAAATACTATCTCTTATCATCCTTGCAATAAGGAAAAGGAGAATTAACGTTTCTGAAATTTCTCTGAGAATAAAAAACAATATGCTATATGAAGAGAAGATATTATTCCCAGTCCTCTTTTCACAAGCACTTCTACCAGCAAAAATAAGCGTATCAGAAAAATTCTCCGCAGAGATAAAACTGAAAATAAGCTTGCTAAAACTCATCTCAGACCTGATAACATATTTCCTAAAAAATAATTTCAAAAATAAAAAAAGCTAACCTCTGACTTACAAAAAATTATAGCGATGAGAATCTTGGTTTTAGGTGGTGGAGGAAGAGAACACGCAATAGGCTGGCGACTGAAAAAAGATTATAAAGAGGGAGAATTTTTTTTCGCCCCCGGAAACGCCGGAACAGAAAAAATCGGCATAAACCTGTCTATAAATCCCGAAGACCCCTATGAAGTCGCCTCAATATGTGCAGAATTAAAAATAGATTTTATATTTGTCGGACCTGAAAATCCTCTCGCAAAAGGAGTCGTAGATGTACTCACAGAAGAAGGGAGAATATGCTTCGGACCAACAAAAAAAGGAGCTATGCTTGAATCATCAAAGTCGTTTGCAAAAAAAATCATGGAAGAAGCAGAAATACCAACTGCAAAATTCTCAATATACTCAATAGATGATTTCAAAACAGGCAAACTGAAAATAGATGAACTAACTCCACCAGTTGTGATAAAAGCATCAGGACTATGCGCTGGAAAAGGAACATTTGTTTGCAAAACAAAAGAGCAAATTAAAGAAGCAATAAAAAAAATCTTTGTAGAAAGAGAGTTCGGAGACGAAGGAAATCAAATCGTCATCGAAGAGTTCCTCGAAGGAAAAGAAATATCTTACTTCGCACTTTGTGTAAAAAACCAGTTCAAGACAATCGGTTTTGCAAAAGATTACAAAAGATTATTAGACGGAGATGAAGGTCCAAACACCGGCGGAATGGGCTCATATTCACCAGTAGAATATGGAGATGAAAAACTAAAAGAAAAAGTGGAAAATAAAATAATAAAACCCCTGATGAGAAAGTTGGCAGAAAAAGGAATTGAATTCACCGGGATACTCTACGCAGGTCTTATGATAGGAAAAGATGAAGAACCCTATGTCCTTGAATTCAACACGAGATTAGGAGACCCAGAAGCTCAGGTTATCCTTCCTCTTATAAAAAACAATTTTTTTGAAGTCATCTTAAAAGCTCTATCAGAGGAGAAAATAGAAGATATAAAAATGGAAAACCATGCACTCTGTGTCGTTATGGCAGCAGAAGGTTATCCATCTAAATACAAAAAAGGAATAGAAATAAAGATAAAGAGTGAAGAGGGAGAGAACTTTATAATATTCCATGCGGGAACAAAAAGAGAAAACTCAAAACTAATATCATCGGGCGGAAGAGTCATCAACATAGTGGGAATAGGAAAGTCAAAAGATGAAGCCAGAAAAATAGCATACGATATAATAGAAAGAGAAATTTTCTTTCCTAACTCCCATTTCAGAAAAGATATAGGGCTTTGAAAAAAAGCGAAATTTCGCTCTGGCTTAACTTTGCTTGACAACAAGGACAGGTATTTTGCTTTTCAGAACAACCTTTTGAGCAACAGAACCTAATATGAATTCAAAAGCAAGACGCGATGTGCTCCCAACCGCTATGAGATCGCACTTCAATCTTTCGGCAACCTCAATTATCTTATCAGGGGGGAACCCTATTTCACAGATAGTTTTGATTTTTCTTTTATTTTTCTTAGCTATCAATTCAGCTTGTTTCAGAATTTTATTAGCATATTCTTTGTGTATTTCAAGCATGTTTTTTTCAAGTTCGTCTATATTTCCCGACCATATAAGAGATATATCAATCCGTGATGGCCACTTGATTTCACTCTCATCTATAACATAAAGAACAAAAACACTTGAATTTTTTTGAGAGAACTTTATAACTTTTTCAAGAGCTTTCTTTGAAGGTTCAGACCCGTCAAAAGCTACAAGAATCCTTCTCATCTTGTCTAAAAACCTCCATTCAAGATATTAAACATTTCCACAAAATAAAAAAAGTAATCTTATAATATGAGAAGGAAAGAGGGAAAAAAGAAAAAAATTGAAAATATCTGAATTAAAAATATACAGGTTAAAAAATCATTCAAAAACAAAAATTTTTTATAATTTTTATAAATCTTTTTGAAACGGGGTGGTTATAAGAAGATGGGCAAAAACGGGGTAAGCTTCAACTATAAAAATCTTCTCTTCCTTAAATCAGATACTCTGTCTTGCGGGATTATTATATTTTACCAATATTTTTGGAAAATAATCTGTTCAGGAAAATTTCCGATTAAAATATATATAGATGGATTTAATAAGTTAGCAAATTTAAATATTAAAAAAGATGGCAAATAAGGAAAATTAAAAGGTTATGATAAAACTACTGAAAGATTTAAAGAGCATAGTAGAGACATTCACAGAAAGAGAAAGAATAGGAACAATAAAAATGTCTCTATTTCCTTCCTGGCGTCTATCAGATGAAAGTAGCTCACTTTTGAGAACAAGAAGAATCCCAGTCATAGTTATCCAGGGTTATATGATGAAAAGAGAATCAATGTATGAAATAGATAATGCTCTCAAAAATGCCGGATTTGCTCCCATATCCTTCCATCTAAAACGCCTTGGAGTAGATAAAGGAGTAGAAGAACTCGCAATTGAGCTCAGAATGTATCTTGAAATACTCTTCAAAAACAACTTCAACGGAATGAAAAGAACACTTCGTATTCCAGCAATCGGATTTTCAATGGGTGGAGTGATTTTACACTACATAATACGCGCTATGGATGGATGTTCATTTATAGACCGAGTTATAACAATCTCATCACCAATAAATGGGCTGAAATACACCGTTTTAGCACTTCCATTCAAAAATCTGATAAAGCCCCTTAGGTCCGCTTATGACCTCTGGGAAGGTTCGGAATTCATAAAAAAACTAAAAAAGAAACCCTACCCTCCATCGTGTTATTTTGTCTCCATCAGTTCCGATGGGGACTGGATGGCTCCACCTTCTGCCTGCATGCTTCCTACTCTCCCAAACACAAAAAATATTCTTCTGAAACGCATGTTCCATTCAGACCTGCCATTTTCAGATGAAGTGTCATCAAAAATAATAGAGCTACTCCTTGAAACAGAAAACAAAAGAGAGTTTATAATGTATTTCTGAGCAAAAAATTTTCATACCGTTGGACAGATTTCTATACTCAAAAGAAAAAAATAATTTCAACAATATGTCAAAAAGTTCATAGATTTTCCACAAAACGAAAAAATGAAAGCAAGTTTATTAAAATTTATTCCACCCCATTTTAAAGGGGTAGAAATGCCGAACAGATTTTTTTAAAATTGAAGAAAAGGAGGTAAAAAAGAAGATGATGAACTTATTTCCCATAGACCGAAGATTTACCTTCTCTAATTTTGTGACGGGAGAGAACAACAAAGCTGCTAAAATGGCAGCTATGGAAATAGCTAAGGGAACAGCAAGAACAAACCTGCTTTTCATATGGAGTCCCAACGGTCTTGGAAAAACTCATCTCCTTCACGCCATCGGAAATGAAGTGATAGAAAACGGAATAGGTTCACGAGTGATATATGTTCCTGCAAATGAGTTTATGAGAGAATTTATGACAGCATATCAGGAAAATATATTATCAGAATTCAGAAGAAAATACAGAGATATGTGTGATGTACTTCTTTTAGATGATATAAACCTTCTTGAACCAGAAACACGCGGAGCGACAAGGGAGGAAATCTTTGAGACAGTAAACTATCTTCTTGTCACAAAAAAAAGAATAGTAATCACAGCAGATAAACCCCCACACTCTTTGAAGAACTTTGAAAACAAACTCATAAGCAGATTTCAGTGGGGAAGAATAGTAGATATAAAACCTCCACCATTTGAAATAAGAGTAGCAATTTTGAAAGCCAAAGCATATGAAAGAAATTACAACGTCCCAGATGAGGTTATTCATTACATAGCAGAAAGAATAACAGGAAACGTAAGATGGCTTGAAGGAGCCCTTGAAACAATCGTTATGTTTGCAGAAATAGAAGAAAAAACACCAGATATAGAACTCGCCGAAAGAGCCCTATCACAAATAAACCTTCCTCTGAAAAACATAGACGCAAAAAAGATAATAGAGATAACAGCAAAGTTCTTCAATCTTGAACCAAAAGATATACAAAGCCCAAGAAGAAAAAAAACAATTTCAATAGCAAGACAAGTCGCAATATACCTCTGCCGTGAAATGCTTAACCTCTCTACAACACAAATAGGACAGATATTCGGAAACAGAGACCACTCAACGATAATATACGCAATAGAGAAAATAAAAACAGAAAAAGAAAAGGACTCTTCTTTGCAGATGATCATAAACTCAATCAGGGAGACAATAATCGGGGAGGTAAACGCAAATAGAAATGGAAATGGAAAATAATCCTTGTGGAAAACCTGTGGAAAACTTGTGGAAAAACTTCGGAAAAACTGTTGAAAAGCTTGTTAAAAAACCCCTTTATTTTTCCACAAAAATTTTCAACAATTTTTTCCACATCACTTTCCACAAAAATTCCACAAATTTTTCAACCTCTCCTTACCTTGATTTTAAAGGGAAAAAAGATTTTTCAACAGAAAAAATCGGAATTATTATTTTTTATTTCTTTAATTACTTACGTAATTTATTGAAAAAGATAATAAAAGTAAAAGGGAAGAAAAATTTCATTCATTAAAAATAAGATAAGCGTAAAAATTTATTAAAACTCAAAAAATATGCATATTTGTGTTTTCATAAATCCTTTTTCGGGAAAGACGATTCAAGGATTCTTCTCGGAAGAAAGAATAAAAGACATTTTCTCAAAATACCTCTCGCGTGAGCATAGCTTCGAGTTCGTAAAGACAGAAAATCCAGACGAACTCCCCTCAAAAATCTCATATATCCTTAAAAAAGCAGATATAGTTGCATTAGTTGGTGGAGATGGAACGATAAAAACATTTATTGACCTTCTTATACCTATGTCCGAAGGTGAAAAGAAAATCCCTATTATAGCCCCAATTGGGGCTGGATCTCTAAATGTTGTTGCAAAAAATGTTCTCCCTCAAACTGTTGGAACAGCTCCAAGGTTAATATGCGATATAGTCAATAGCTTCTCATCTTTTCCTGATATGAGGTTTGTAAAAATGATAAGTCCTCTCAAATTTGAGGAGGAAAACCTTGTTCAATATGGATTTATGTTCGGGAACGGCGTCATTTTCTCGGGAGCTGAAATATATGATTCATGGGGTTTTGGCTCTCAAAAAGCTTTCTCTCTCATAATAAAAGCTATTTTTTCTTTCTTTTTTGGAGGGGAGTTGAAAGAGAAGCTGACAAAATATATAAGCTGTGAGATAAAAGTAGATGGTTCAGAAGTTCCAATAAAGCGTGCTGTTGCCTGCCTTGCTTCTCTGTTTGACAAGATGATTTTGTTCACTCGCCCTTTTATCTCAAAACCACAAGAAGGAAAGTTCTTCTTTGCTGTCTTCGGTGATAGTCATAAAAAACTTGCTTTGAATTTCTTAAACATAGCTCTTGGCAGAAAAGTTCTTGAAAATTCTATAAACTCGCTCGCCTCCGAAGTGTTTTTGAAGTTTGAAGGTGGTTATACAATTGATGGAGAAATCTTCAGAAGAAGCTTTACAGAGATGAAAATCTCCCTCGGACCGAAGATCCCGTTCCTTTCACTAAATAAAAAGTAAACAAATTGTTTTATTTTTCTGTAAGAGATATTTATATCATATCGTATTCGGGATACTTTATATCTGCAAGGTATAGTCCGTGTGGTGGGGCTGTGAAGTTGGCTTTTTCTTCTCCCATTAAGATCTTTTTAAACTCTTCCTCGCTTATTTTTCCAAGTCCGACCTCAGTGAGGCATCCAACAATATTTCTTATCATATACCGAAGGAAGCTTCTTCCTACAATTTCGTACAGTATTATCTTTCCTTTTTTTGATATCTGAGATAGCTTGATTTCTCTTTCTGTGTTTTCTTTCTCTGGTGTGAATGATGAGAAATCGTGTTTTCCTTCGATGAGCTTTGCGCATCTTTGCATTGCTGAAATGTCAAGAGGTCTTTTTATATGCAGAGCGAAGTTCCTCAAAAATGGGTTTATCTCTCCTTCGATTATAACGTAGATATATTTTTTCTCGCATAAGCTCCATCTTGCGTTGAAACTTTTTGGAACCTCTACTGATTTTGTGATTCTTATATCAGGTGGTAGAAGCGAGTTTAGGGCGTACTTGAATCTTTCAGGGGGTATTTCAGATGATGTTAGGAAATTTGCCACCTGACCTATTGCATGGACTCCCGCATCTGTTCTTGAAGCTCCTACTAATCTCACTTTCTCTCCCGTTAATCTCTCTATTGCTTTTTTTATTTCGCTCTGTACAGTTGGGACATCTTTTTGTACCTGCCATCCGTGATAGTTTGTTCCGACATAACTTATTTTCAATGCTATATTTCTTATCATATATGTTTCACGTGAAACATTTTTATTTTGGGAAACCAAAGAACAAAAAAGCGATCAAAAAATATGAAGGTATAAGTATTATGAAGGAATAAAACATATAGAAGATAAAATTTGGTGCTTTTATTTTCATCTCTTCGCTTATGCTTTTTACCATAAAGTTAGGTGCATTTCCTATGTATGAGTTTGCTCCCATAAAGACCGCTCCGGCTGATATCGCCTTCAAAAACGGCTCCCATACACCAGCAACCGAAGGTGTAAGACCAAACTTTTCTGTAATCCCCTGAGCCATAGCGAAAAAGGTAAGATATGTCGGAGCGTTATCTAAAAATGAAGAAAGTACTCCTGTCGTAAAAAAGAACTCCCACGGACTATCTACTCCGAATTTATCTGCGTTTTCTCTGAGGAAATCTAAAACAGGAGTCATAGTTGCGAATATTCCTGCAAAAACGATTGCGACCTCTTTTGCCGGCTCAAAACTGAACTCGTTCCTTTCCCTTATATCCTTCGGAGTTAAAACCCATGAAAGCGATGCGCTCACCCACATGACCAACTCCCTCAAAGGTGTCCTCAAAAATATAACAGAAATTATTATCATAAGCAAGAAGAAAAAGTTTATTTTCCCTTTGATAGTAAAGCTCATTTTGCCCTCTTGTCTTTTGCTCTCTTCTAAAATTTCAAGGAGTTTTCTCTCTTTTTTCAAGGTTATCAGATCCCATACGAAAAAAGCTGTCAGAACCAATCCGATTTCGAGAATCCATATGGGAAAAAGTTTGAGCGACCAAAAAAAGGGAACACCTTTTAAAAATCCCATAAAAAGCGGAGGGTCTCCAATAGGTGTTAGGCCTCCTCCTATATTTGATACCGTGAAGATGAAAAAAATGGGAAGGTGAAATGTGTTTTCTCTTAATCTGTTTATTCTGAGGAAAGGTCTTATAAGAAGCATGCTGGCACCAGTTGTCCCAATAATATTAGACAAAACTGATCCAAAAAGAAGAATAAGGGTGTTGAATACCGGAGATGGAGGAACTTTTATGTCAATAAAAAGTCCTCCGCTCACTATAAAAAGTGATGTTATAAGAGATATGAATGAAAAGTACTCCTCGGCTACGTGTAAAAGATGGTTCAGTTTGCCTTCTGATAACAGAAATATTACCACGGGCGCTCCAAAGAGGATTGAAATAAATGCTTTTACTGAATTTTTCTCCCACAGTTCGTGTCTTGCAAGAGGGAAAAAAGCAATAGTCAGGAGCAAAAGCACAAATGGGAAAAGCGGTAGAATTTCTTTCAATCCCATACAAATTTTACCTATTTTATTTTTTCAAGAATATTTTTGAATTTTTACGAATTTTTGTTGAAAAAATTTTTCTCTGATCAATTTTTTACAGCTTTTCTTTCATCAGTTCTGAGTACGCAGAAACAAGAGCTACCCTAAGACCTATTCCAAATCCGGGAACCTTATCCATAAGTAATTTTAGGAAGTAGCTTCCTGTTCTGAGGTCTGAAAACTCAGAGTACCCTATCACTGTTCCGTAATTTGTGTTATAAAAATCCCAAGAGCAGATTGATCCTTCTATATCTCTCTTTTGAGTTCTGTCTATCTGGCAGGTTAATCTCTCTCCTTTTTCGTCCCAAAGATAAATTGATGAGTACTCAAGTTCTATGGGGAACACGACTTTGTATTTGACCTTGAATTTCACCCTGTATCCGTTCCTGATTGTTTCTGGATTTGCTTCTTCAACTATTTTGAAAACCTTTGGCCATTCTGAAAAATTTGTTATCTGTGATTTTATGTAATCTATATCTCTTTTGAGGAGGACAAATGATGAGAAAAATCTCACTCCGCTTTCGTCGGGATACCAAGATATTATTATGTTTCTGTATAGTCTTAGTATGGGAAGAAGAGAGTTTATATCAAGTCGCTCTGGGGCTTTCAATAGGTTATAATTCACCTCCTTTGGTTCAACGATTATCTTCCTTTTCTCTATTCTCTCCTTTACTGCTTCTGGGAAGAGTGTTGAGACCGCTACAAGCGCTGGGATCTGGAGTTCTGGAAATGCTCTGAAAACAAGCTTTGAGAGTAATCCAAATGATGCAAGGTCAGCATAAGCAGAATAGATCATAACGGTTCTTCCATCTTCTAATGAAAAGAATTTTTCAATGAACCTTACGTCTCTGAATGCTTGCTCTCCCTTTTTAGCTGGTACTCCATATCTTATGTAATTTTTGTAATCGTTCTTCTCTTCAAGTGTATATGATATTTTGAATTTTATACCAAGTGCTACATCAAAAGCGAGGTTATATTCAACATTCTCTGTGTTTTCATCTACTTTTTCAACTACTCTTACTTTTGATACGTTTGGGACGAACTCGTGATACTTTTCAAGCTCTCTTACAACCGAAAAGACCTTTTCTAGTGAAGCGTTGATAAGAACTATACCTGTTATGAATGGTGGCTTGCCTTTTTCTCTCTGAATTATAACCACAGAACCTTTTTCAAGCACAGGAACGAGTTTTTTGACAATTTCAAATGATGGAATTTGAGGGAAATAATCGGGAATATTTTCGGGTTCTTTTTGAGGCGATGCGTTTGCCGAAAAAAATATAAGGCAGGTTACAAAAAGCGTCAAAATAATAGGTTTTGAATTCCTCTTCGCACTTTTTATTCTCTCTCCGTTCATAATTTTTATTTTATTCTACACCTTTTGTTTTTTCAAGATTTTGAACAACTATTCAAAAATCAGAAGGAGAAAATTATTGAGCTAAAAATCTGAAAGTGTATTTCATCATATCTTTTTCAAGCGTGCTTTCTGTTTCTATTCCAAGGTACCTCAAATTCTTTCTTACCTCTTCGTCTTGAAATTTTTCAATGGTCAAATGATCTGCTCTTTGAAGACATAAAATTAGTTCTGATTCTGATATTTTCTCATCAAAAGACAGTTTCACTTTCACCTTACACTTTTCCTTTTTCCTCTCTGTTTTTGTAGTGAGGAAGTTTGAGATTGCCCATACTATCGCTATTTCTAAATCAGCGGGTAGATTGAAATTACTCTCTTGTATTTCCTCTTCTACTTCAACTCCAATATCTTTGAGAGCTGAGATGATATCTGAAATTTCTGATATTTTGATGTTATCTATTTTTCTGGATAGAGTTTTAGTCAGCGATTCAAGAGATTTCAGAACAAAATTCTCTACGTTTGAGATTTCTGTGCTTTCTTTGTTTTTGAGGAGTGTGTGAAGGTTTGAAATTATTTTCTGTAAGAGGTTCAATCGAGATAAGATTTTTTCGATTTCTTTCTGGCTTTCGTATTTTTCTTCTGTGATCTGAGCTATGGAATAGTTTTCTGATATGGGTTTTATGGTGAGGGCAAAAGTGTTTTCTCCTACCTTTATTTTTTGCATCCTTTCTATTCCGAAGCTTATACTTTCTGTTATGGAACTTTTTATCAACTCCTTGAGATTTTCAGATTTTTCTTTTATCTCCTTAAATCTTGGGTTTTCAAATATAGGAGATATAGATAAATTTGCAGGGTCGCGATACAAAATAGAAATTCCTATATCTAATTCGTTCAGGATTTCAATTATTTTTTCTCTGCTTTTTTCTTCTTCTCTCTGCTTAAAACCTTCTATTCCTGTGATGGTGCTCTGGAGAATAGATGAGATAATTCTGAATGTCTCTTCTGATATTCTGCTTGTTGTTTTTATAAATATTGATCCGGAGACCTTTTCTGATTTTATTGGTATCTCATATATAAGTGAGTTTTGAGGGAGAGTTTGAGGGATGTTGTTCAATTTCTGCTCTATAAATTTTCTCATTTCTGCATCTTTTTCGTTGTACAGCTTTTCAATTTTTCTATCGGGAAGCGTTATGATAGCGGAGATATTATCAAACCTTATGATTTTTGCAATTGCTTGAAAGATTTTTTCAATTGCTTCTTCTTCGTTTTCGTATTTTTCTATTATCTCTCCTACGATGTCTGGTATCTTGAGGGAGAGGTTGAGTATTTCTGCGTGATTGAGTGAAATATTGTGAATCTCTTCAATTTTTTTTCTTCTTTCAATTACTATGTCTGCTCCGTGAGAGATTATATCAACAATTTCATTGAACTTTTTCTCCGAAACTTTTGATTTGAGTTTGACTTTGAGTATGGCTTTTTTGGGGAAAAGCGAGATGATGTCAAGGGGAATGATTTTATAGCCATCTTCCTGAACCGATGCTAAATTTCCTCTTGTCTCCTGTTTTTCTATTTTATTTCGTCCGACTTTTTTGATGCTGATGATTTTTCCATTTTCTTCCCATATTATTTCGCATTTTTTGCAGTATGACTTTGAGAGGAATAGCAGGGTTTTTGAAAAAAATTTTTCTGTATCTATTTCCTTTGAGATAGCATCGAGTATTTCTGTTATTTCTGTTTGCATTAGGAAAAGTTTAATTTTCCTCGGAAAATTTTCTTGAAATATGGCAAAAATTTCTCTTTTATGAAAACCATTTTATTTTTGAAGTTTACGATAATGGGTCTTGAAAGTATTTTTGATTTTGAGGTTGAGAGGTTGGAGAGGGAAAATCTTCTTCGTTTTCTTCCGCCTTATTGGGTTGAGTATAATGTTTCACGTGGAACAGTAGAGAAAGATGGCGAGAAAAAAGAGGTTTTTATCTTCTGTTCAAACGACTACCTCGGTATGACAAGAAGAAAAGAGGTTGCTCAGGAGATAATAGAAGGGGTTTTGAGATACGGGAGCGGAAGCGGGGCGGCGCGTCTTGTTTCAGGAAACTTCAAAGCTCATCAAGAGTTCGAAGATTTTATAAGATATTTTTTTGAACTTACGAAGAAAGGAAAAGATGTTCTCATTTTCAACTCTGGATGGTGCGCAAATGTTGGGGTTATACCTGCCATATGCGGGGGGGTAGAAAGTGCCGAGATATTTTCAGACGAACTCAATCACGCATCTATTATAGATGGATGCAGATTATCAAAGGTCAAGGTGAGTGTTTTTCGACATAGAGATTGCAACCACCTTGAATCCCTTCTTTCAAGGTCCTCTGCAAAACTCAAACTCGTTGTTGTTGATTCTATCTTTTCTATGGATGGAGATATATCTCCCTTAAAAGACATAAGGTTTCTCTGTGAAAGGTATTCTGCTTTGTTTTATGTTGATGAAGCGCATGCTTTTGGAATATTTGGAGAGAAGGGGAAAGGCATTTCAGATGAGCTTGGCGTTGAACCAGATATAGCCCTCTTTACTCTCTCAAAAGCGGTCGGATTATATGGAGCGTTTTTGATAGCTGAGAAAAACCTGATAAAGTTTTTGAGGAGCAGAGCAAGAAGCTTTATCTTTTCAACTTCTCTTCCTCCTTTTATACTCTCTGCTGCGAAAAAATCTATTGAGATAATTGGAAGGGAAGGGGAGAGGAGGAGAAAAGTTCTTGAAAATGCCTCTTTTTTACGCAATAGGTTGAAAGAAAAGGGGCTTTCGTCTTTTCTGACTTCTTTTCCTGTTACCACTCAGATAACACCTTTTATTTTGGGGGATTCTGTTCTGGCTCTTTCGGTTTCACGCGAGCTTTTTGAAAGGGGCTTTTTCGTCCAAGCAATTCGCTATCCATCTGTACCTCGGGATAAATCTCGCCTGAGAATAACAGTGACATCAGAACATAGTAGGGAAGATATTGCTCTTTTTGTTGAAGCTCTTGCCGATATAATGTTTCACGTGAAACAAGGGAATTTCAGCTATGGAAAAGTGGAGCGAAAAAACTCTGAGAAGATGGGATGAAAGGCATTTTTGGCATCCCTATACTCAGATGCGCTTTTATAGAAAAATAAAGCCCCCCATAATAGTATCGGCAGAGGGGAACTATCTTATTGACATAAGAGGCAGAAGATATCTTGATGCGGTATCTTCTATCTGGTGCATAGTCCACGGTCATTCAAAAAAAGAGCTTGTGGAGGCGATAAAAAGAACCGCTGATAAGATCCAGCATTCAACAACTCTTGGACTTGCAAATGTTCAGTCAATTCTTCTTGCAAGAGAGCTTTCAAAACTTGTCGGACTTCCCCGTGTTTTTTTCAGTGAAGATGGTGCGGAAGCAGTAGAGATCGCTCTGAAAATGTCTTTTTCATTTGCGAGACGGAAAAAGAAAATGAAAAAGATAAAATTTGCTTCGCTCCAGAACTCATATCACGGCGATACTCTTGGGGCTATGTCTCTTGCCGGTGAAAACCCATTTACAAAGGAATATAAAGATCTTATGTTCAGAGTGGTTCATCTTGCTTCTATATACTGTTTCAGATGTCCTTTCAACAGAGCAAAAGAGAAAGGGGAGAGAGAATGTTCTTTTGAGTGTTTTGAGAGTACGGAGAAAGTTATAAGGAGAGAAAAGGGGTTATCTGCGGTATTTATAGAAGGTGGTGTTCAGGGAGCTGGCGGAATAATTCCTTTTCCGCCGGGCTACATGAGATTTTTGAGAGATGAGACAAAAAAGCGGGGGATTTTGCTTGTGGTAGATGAGGTTGCTACGGGGTTTGGTAAAACCGGGAAGATGTTCGGTTTTGAGTGGGAGCTTGATAAAAAAGATAATCTGCCAGATATCGTGTGTCTTGGGAAGGGGCTTTCTGGTGGGTACCTTCCTCTTGCATCTACTCTCTGCCGAGAAGAAATTTACTCTGTTTTTGAGGGTGAGCAGTGGGAGGGGAAGCATTTTTTTCACGGGCACACATTTACGGGTAATCCGATTCTATGTGCTCTTGCTCTTGAAAACATAAAGATTTTCAGAAGCGAGAAGGTTCTGGAGAAGGTGGGAGAGAAAATATCATATCTTGAGTCAAAGCTGAAAAAGTTTCTTGAATTTGATGTTGTGGGTGATGTAAGGGGTAGGGGGTTTATGTGGGGCATAGAATTTGTGGAGAGGGGGAAGGAACCTTTTCGTTCTGATGTTCTTGCTGGTTGGCAGGTTGCACTTTATATGTGGAGGTTGGGGGTTTTTGTCCGTCCTATCGGCGATGTTCTGATTTTGAACCTTCCTCTTTCAATTGAGATAAGGGAGATAGATTTTCTGTGCGATGTCCTTGAGGAGGCGATCAGGGGTTTTCAGAAGAGGGTTCGGAAAGAAGTTTCACGTGAAACATCGGGGAGAAAATAATGGTTAAAATCTTCCTGTGAAATTTGTTTCACGTGAAACCATGAGATTATATGAAAGCATTTTGCTTTTTATAGTTTTATGGGCATTATGAGGTTTTTAGCTCCCGTTCCGCCAACCGGCTCAACTAACAATGGTCTTTCCTCTCCAAATATCTTTATAGAGACAAGAGAGGAATCAATTGACGAAAGAGCATCCTGCAAATATCTGAGCGATAGCGCGATGCGAAAAGGAACCTTACCGCTTACATCAGCGTCTATCTCCTCTTCGGAAAAGCCAAGCTCATCTGACTCGCTCTTCCAGATGGTTTTCCCTTCCCTTATCTCTATGCTTACAAAAGGAAACTTTGAGCTGGCAAAAATTTGAGTCCGTTTGAGTGTCTTTTTCAACTCCTGACTTTTCACAATACACTGGCAAACCATATCCTGTTCCCTCGGAATAACCTCTCTCCACGCAGGATACTCCTCATCTATTACCTTTATCCAGATCGATATATCTCCTTTTTCTGATGAGAGAAATAAAGTCCCTTCTGAGAACTTTATGGAGATATTCTGCTTTCCTTGAAGGATCTTTTTTATGTCCAAAACTGCGTTCTTTGGGATTATAAACTTTCCTTCTCTTTCGTTCTCATGTGTCACTTCAAAGTATGCGAGGCGGTGCCCGTCTGATGCGACAAATACAATTGAATTTGAGAGGAACTCTGTGAGAACTCCTGTGAGAACATATCTTGATTCGTCTTGTGATGCGGCAAAAGAGGATTTCTCGATAAGGGTGATGAGGATTTGAGCAGGCAGAGTTGTTATATTTATCCATTCCTTTTCAGGTGGCAAAGGATATTGAGACGGAGAAAGCGAGTTCAATCGGTATTTACCTTCTTTTGATTTTATTTCGGTTTTCCCGTCTAAAATTTCTATGCTTATTTTTTCTGATTCAATTTCTCTTATGAGTTCGTAGAGTTCTTTTGCGGGGACTGCGATTTCAAAATTTCCATAACTTACACATTTACCTTTTGCTTTAACGAAGACCTCAAGGTCTGTTGCGAAAAATGTTATTTCTTCTCCTTCTGCTTTTATGAGAACATGAGATAGTATGGGCTGATGCGCTCTCCTTTCTGTCACATGTTGAATCTGACCAAGTGTTTCGAGAAAGTCCTTTCTTTTTACTTCAATTTTCATGATGAGAAAAATTTAATCTATAATTTCACAAATTTTCTGAATTTATCAAATTGTTCAGGAATTTATAAATTTCATCTTTTTCGGGAGCGTATGTTCCAAGATGAGATACCTTGCATGATGCAGCTATTGATGATAAAATTGCGGATTTTTCATCTTCAAGTCCAATTCCCTCGCATAGTGAGAACATAGCGGTGACGGTGTCTCCGGCGCCGGTCACATCAAAAACATCTTTTGCAAAAGCTTTCACATGGAAGTTTTTTTGTGAAAAGACCGTCATACCTTCTTCTCCTTGTGTTATGACAAGTTTTTCTATTTTGAGTTTTTCTTTTATTTTCATCGCCGATTGAAAAAGTGTTTCTTCTTTTCCTCCTTCTATGATTTTTTTAATCTCGTATGCTTCTGAAATGTTGGGTAGAAGAATACAAACACTTTTGAAGAGTTCAACGTTTTTTGGTTTTGGGTCGCATACTGTTTTCCCTTCTTCTTTTGCAAGGGAAGTTTTTTCTGTGAAAAATCCCTTGGCGTAATCTGAAAAAACTATTATATCAAACTTTTCTTTTTTTATTTCTTTGAGAACCTGTTCGGCGAGCAGATCTGGAATCGGAGATGTCTTTTCGTTATCTATTCTCAAGATCTGCTGTCCTCTTGCTATTATTCTTGTTTTCAATGTTGTCGGTCTTGAGTCGTCTTGTAAGATAAAGTAATCTATTTTTTCGTTTTCAAGGAGTTGTTTTAAAATTTTTCCTTCGTTATCTTTCCCGGCGATAGAAAAAAGCTTTACTTTGCAGTTTCCCAATTTTTTGATGTTAAGGGCTGTGTTTGCTGCTCCTCCTAATTTATAATAGCTTTTTGAAATTTCAATCACAGGAACCGGTGCTTCGGGAGATATTCTTTTTGTATCTCCTATAAGATATGAGTCAAGCATGACATCTCCTAAAACCGCTATTTTCAGTTTTGAGAAGCTCTCAAATATTTTCTCAAATTCGCTTTTTATTTTTGCAAGGTTTTTTTTCAGCTCTAACTTCTCAATCATTTTTGTAGAAAATTGGCTTTTTGTAAATAGGAATATAGGTTTTCCTGAAATTTTATTTACCAGCCGTCTAATATTCCGCCTTCTGTGAATTCCCATAGTAGGAAGAATTTGATTTTTGGGAAGCTTTTTTGATTTATCTGGTATCCTAAATTCAAAGCGATGTGTCCTCTTTTTGAGAGTGATATATATGCTTGTGGAATGAAAGAAAGCAAAACATTTTTTCCGTCAAAATTAGCAGTTCCTTCAAGAGATGGGAAAATTCCTCTTTTTGAGTTCAGGGTTGTGATGAAATTTAGTGCTGATGAGATGCTTGAAACTATTTTTGATTCTTTGAGGAGATATGATGCTTGAGCAGATGTTTGAAAAGATAATCTTTCTCCTAAGCTTTTTCCTCCTGCAAGATAAGGTGTAATTGATATGCTTTCTTCGGATTTTATCGGTATTCCTGCTTCTAATCCACCAGATATTATGTAAAGGTTTTTTCTGTCAAAGAGTATTGTATATTTTCCGCCCAGTTCTATTTCTCCCGAAAGATTTGAGTTTTCGTTATTCAATTTTCCTTTTATTTCGTATTGAGTTTTTGCTCCTATTCTTTGAGCGAAGTATATTGTTTGTGAGAAGGACTTTGAGTTTTTTATTTCTCCTATGTATATCAGTTCGTCTTCTGGGAACGCTTTTTTTGTGTTGTGTGTCCGTAAGAAGTTGAGTTCGCCGGGAGGGTATTTTTCATCGTATCCCAAACTTTTTAGATATTGTGCTATTTCTTTTATTTTTTCTTCTGAGAATGTTCCTCCGAAAGCCGGCATGAAGTTTGAAAATCCGTGTTTTTTCCCGCCATCTCTTATCACTCTTATCCAATCTATAAGTGGTTCTTTTGAGCTGAATTTTTTATCTTTGAAGTTAGGGGGAGCGGTGTCAAGTCCCAATTCTTTCCAGTTTGGGTTTCCCGTTCCATCTTCGCCGTGGCAGGTTGAGCAAAAAGTTCTGAAAATCTCATCGGGGGGTGCATTTTCAAATTTTTCTTTTATGCTTTGATTTTCTGATGTTTGGCTGATGATAGTAAGCAAGCAGATAATTATCGCTTCTTTCATTTTACTTATTTTTTTGTTTTTGATTTTTTTTGAGGTTATTGTAATTTTTTTTGTTGTTATGAGTTTTTCTTTTTGTGTGATGAAAGTGGGTTTTGAGAGATTTTGTGTTTTTCTCTTTTTTGTTTTTTCTTTTTGTTTGTTATTTTCTTGTAGTAGCAGGCGTTTTTTAAGCAAGCAGGTTGTGATATATGAAGGCAGAGCGGTAAGTTTTGGTGATCTAAATCCAGATGTGGAGAGCGAAGGCATAGGGAGGAAGAATTTGATTGTTTCGGAGAGCATAAGTTTTCATGTTGTTTGGATAAGTTCTGCGGAAAAACCGCACATACATAAAGAGCACGACCTAATTGTTTTTTTGATATATGGTAGTGGAGAGTTTCATGTAGGGGATAAGGTTTTTCGTATGAAGAGAGGGGATTCGGCTTATGTTCCTCGTGGAACTCCGCACTGGTTCAAGAACATTTCAAAAACTGCGATCGCTTATGTGATTTTTATTCCCCCTTTTGATGGTAAAGATAATATACCTTTATCATCAGGTGAAGAAGAAGGAATGGAAAAGGAGAAATAATACTTGAATTCTTTATATTCAATTTTTTCATTTATTTTTCTCATTGCTTGAAAGATAAACTGTTCTGATCGGATAGGGTATAATAATACCTTCTGCTTTATATCTTTTGTGTAATCTTTTGATAAACTCGTGCCTTATCAGGTATTGGTCGGAGAACTCTTTTGCTCTCAAAATTACGTTGAAGTTTATGCTGAAATCACCGAATGTGTGATAGCGTACGACTGGCTCAAATTCAGGAACACCTCCCGGAACTTCTCTCATTACCTCTTTCGCTACCTCAATTGTAACTTTCTCAACTTTTTCAAGGTCGCTATCGTAGCTTACGCCAACCTGAACTACAACTGATAATTCTTTTTCTGGAAGATGATAATTTGTGACGATAGAGGAAGCAAGTTTTGAGTTTGGAATGATTATAATATTGTTTGGCAGTTGTCTTATTGTTGTGTTTCGCCATGTGATATCTACTACATATCCTTCTTCTCCTGAATTAAGTTTTATGTAGTCGCCGGGTCTTATTTGTCGGGACATAATAATATGCAGTCCTGCGAATAGGTTTGAGAGGGTATCTTGTAGAGCTAGTGCGACTGCGAGACCACCAACTCCTAATGCGGTAAGGATGGGGGTTATTGAGATTCCAAGGAAGTTTAAGATTATGAGGATTCCGATAAGGATGATGAGGGTTCTCGTCAAGTTTGCGAATATTGAAGCTGACGGGATGAGGTCTTTTATTTTTCTGCTTTGGAGATTGAGGAGAGCAACTGCTATATTAGATACCGCTATTGAGATTGTTAAGATGTACAAAATCACAGTGATTTTTTGTATGATGTTCATGATATTTGAGTGGAGTTTTAGGGAAAGCAGGGCGAAGTGGATTCCTGCAAGAGAGAACCAGATAGTGATGAACTTTTGCAGTGAGGATACTATGATATCATCTACTTGCGATTTTGTCTTTTCTGTTATTTTTTTCAGTTTTCCGAGGATGAGTTTTTCAGATATTATTCCGAGTAGAATTCCGCCTATGGCTAGGGCTATCGGTAAAATTAGGTTGGCTATTTTCATACTTTCAAACATATTAGCTTTTGACTTTAACTTTATAAGGTTATATTATTTTTTGAGAATAGTAGGCGATCTGAAATTGATGTTTAAATTCCTCAGTTTAAATTTCTCGCGAGGGTTTGAAAAAAACAAGTAATTGGCTTGTCGTCAGTTCCATGAGGGGGGAATTATGGGGTGGGGACAGGCTTCATCTACTCACGCTCCAAAGAACATTCGGTCTTAATCTTCTCTGCCTCTCGGATGATCTCCTCGACCAGAGGATGCGGGGAGACCTCGTTGTTATTGTTTTCACCGGCGAAGCGGCCGCGCGGGCGGATGCCTAGCTGGTTCAGCTCCCGCTCCACACGACGCATGGTGCCCTCGCGATCGCGATAAAACTCGGAACCGCGAATGCGGATGAAACGCCAGCCGAGCCGCTCCAGCACAGCTTGCCGATCGAGATCCTCGTGGATCTTCTCGACTGGATGGTATCGGTCTCCGTCGCATTCGATAGCCACGCGACGGTGTGCCTCACCTTCAACGACAAGGTCAATACGGTATGCTCCGACAGGATACTGTGCACGCACGCGATAGCCCTTGTGCACAAGCCACTCGAATACCTCCCGCTCGAACGGTGACTCCGTGCGTTCAGCCTCTGGTATAGCGATCACAGCATCGGGGTTTTTGTTAGCCAATTTTGCGAATTCGATCAACTCGCGCCGCAGGTCCCCCTCTTTGAGATCGTTTGCTGGATCGAGCGAGTAAATGACCCAGAGCTGATCGCGGGCGCGACTGGCAGCAACGTTGAAACGTTGCTTGAATCGGTCATCGTTGCGCATTGGAAGTGGACCCTCCGGGTGTGGACTGTCCACCAAGGAGAGGAAAACGACATCACGTTCATCACCCTGAAATTGAGCCGCATTGCCGCACAGGAATTTACGCTTCTCCAGCTCGCGCTCTAGCTTGGGATCATCGCGGCACCAGGTGCGAACCAGGTGCTCGATGTATTTGGCCTGTTCATCGCCGACCAGGGAGATGACGCCGATGGTCTTTCCGGCGTATGCCGGATGCCGTAGGATCGCCAGGATAAGGGAAGCGATCGTTTTTGCTTCCTCTTTGTTCACCTTCTCATGAGCTATTCCCTTGACCCGATATGGCACGACGGCAGGTTTCAGAGGTGTGCTATTAGATTCGCGGAGCGGGCGGATGCGACCTTGATAGCAGAGGCGGTTGCTGAAGGCGATGATTTCTGGTACGCAGCGGAAGTGTTCGATCAGCATGATCCCACCGCCGAACGATTCCCGCGCGATGTCGTAGAGCGAACGCCTGCCGTCGTAAAGATGCGCATTGGGAATGTGGCCTTGCAGGAACTCCTGCTGTAGATACTCCAGACGGGCCAGCTCCTGTCCGACGCCTTCGGGACTTACCTGCTCGTGATCGCCGACAATGATCACCTGTCGGGCGGCGAAGACGGCAATTAGGCCAAGGATGTCGCACTGGCTGGCTTCATCCACAATGAGTACATCAAAGCGTGTCCGGCTCGGATCTATTTGATCAGCGACGCGCCCAAGCGGCATGATCCATACAGGCACGGCGTCTCGCGCTTTAGCGAGCAACTTAGCTGCTTCTTCGCGAAGGCGTGGCGCCGAACGACCTGTGCCTTTTCCGATTCGACGGATGGTATTGAGCCAGCCGACGAGAGCTTGCCGGTGCTCAAGACTCGTCTTCTCGATGCGGTAGCCCCAGGCGCGGTAGTAAACGAGTTCCTCGGTCACCTGGCGGAGCCGTTGCATCTGCTCTTCGAGCTGACGTTGAAGTTCCTGTACGTCTACCTTAGCGCGGCGGACGAGTTCATCGTGCAGTTGTCGCCACAGCCAGGCATCGAGCGGATCGCCGGGGAGTTCGTCTCTGCCGTGTATGCCGCTTCGTGTTCGAATGGCGTCAGCCCAACGGGGAGCCACGCGAGCGAGACGCTGGAGCATTTCATTTCGGCGCGCGAGGTGAACGTGTTTTGCCCACACCGTGCGGAGGTGTTGGTGTGCTTTTCGATAGAGGTTGGCGTCGAGGTGCTTGAGCGCTTGCCGAAGCTCGTTGACGATCGTACTACCGGCGAAGGCTTCCAACCGGTGGCTTGCTTCTTGAATGCTTCGTCTACACTCTTGTTGTCGAATGATGGTCGCGGCAGCTTTCAATGCAGGGGGAAGCTCTTCCAAGAGGAATACCCCGAGCGCACGCCACCGCTTAATAACATCGCCTCCGATCGGTTCCCGAAAGGCGCTCGCCCAGCGCAGACCCAGGCGCTGCAACTCGTTCTTGAGAGCCGAAACCTCTCCCTCCAGAGAGAGCCATTCACGGAGGCGTGGAGCCCACTGCAGGATAGCTTCTTCCGGTTGCGGTCCGAGAGTCTTTGCCTCAGGTCCTCCTCGCTGAGAGATGAGATGGTTCCAAGCTCGGCAAAGGTGCTCACGTTCTTTTCGGATTCTCGCCTCTGCTGCTAGAGCACGAAAGTGTTCGACCTGAATCGGCTTACCTGTGCCTACTCTTGCCAAGGCGAGAAACCTCTTGTGGCGAGGTTTGAAGAATATCACCAATTTGTCCCACCACCTCAATTTTCCACCTCGACGCTCAGCGAGTGCGGCCAGTTCTTCGGCCAATTGCTCGTACTCCTCCCAGGAGCCATCATTGGGCAACACTGGTTCGTACTTGATACGGAGAGAAGTTGTCTTCCCGATCTGCATACGCAGGGCTTCGGCTGGACGAAAAAGTTCACTCTCAAAAAGTGAGCTTTGGTAGCTCTCGATCAGCATCAACTCCCATGCTTCGGCTCTCTGGATGCGCTCGCCGAGTATGCGTGCCTTTTCCGCAGCGCTCTCAAGAGCGGGGATGTCGTCAGGTGTGTGCTCCCGCCACCACCACTCGGTATGGTGCCCATCTACCGGTTGCTGCATCTGTGCTACCAGTTTCTCGAATTCGTCAGGAGAGAAAAGTTTATCTGGTTCAGGGAGAGAGGTTGTGAGTTCACGCTCTTCTTCCTCGGAGATTTCGCGGTTGAGGCGATAAAGTTCGGCAAGCTCTTCTCGGCTGAGCGGCATGTTGGCTCCCGGCTCCACCGGTGGCGGGATCCAATCATCACGTCCGAACCCTTCGGCGACGCGTCGTGCAGCTTCCGAAGGAGAATATTCCTGCCCGGCGATGACGATAGAACGATATTCACTACCGATGGTTTCGACCAGTTGCGTCCGTAGTCGCGCGATCTCATCAAGGATTCGTTTTCGCTCGCGCTCACAGCGGTTTGCCTCTTCGTGGAACTTTCCGGCGTCGCGATTCAAATGCTCTGTGATCGCCTGCACGGCTTCCTCCAGTTGCCGACGGCTATCCAATTCGTCGTCGAGCACGGAGATGGCCAGCGGACGCAACCGCTCCGGGATGAAGTCGCGCAGCACGCGCAGAGCTTTCGAAGTATGAGCTGTTACGAGTACCGACTTGCCCTCCGCCAGCAGATGCCCGATGAGATTAGCGATGGTATGCGTCTTCCCTGTTCCCGGCGGACCTTGAACGAGAACGGCTCCGAATCGTTTCAGCCGCTCGGCGATGCGCAATTGCTCATGATTCCAAGGCTTGGTGAAGTACATTGAGCGAAGGAGATCGAGTTCGTTATTAGAAGAGCCGGCGTCATAAGAAGTGGCTGAAACAATCGTCCGAGATGATGGCGTGATACCTGTGATCGAGCAGATCGCTTCGGGTATTTCCCCACCCTGCCTAAGAGCTTCGAGCACTCGGTCAACGGCCCGCACATACCCCTGGGATCGCTCTCGGAGCATCAGCATCGGCTGCCGCCAGATGCGCAGAGGGTGAGTTCCGCGAACGCTCTGCGGATCGATAGGCTCATCGGTGAACTCACCATCCGCACTGATCGAGCGCGCTAATCTCTTGAGAAACGCTGTGGTCTCGCCTCCGTCTTCTAGGGGATGAATCCTCGTTTTGCCAGAAGCTACTTCGTCGCGCAGGGAGGATAGCACGTCTGGGTTCGTCACCGGGGCGTCGTGCAGAACCAGGGTGTTCAACTCCGGGTTTCGTTCGGTCTCCCGGATGATGAACTCAGGCACATCGGGATCGAAGCGCAACTGCACAGGCATCAGGATGAGGGGATAGTGGACGAGTCCTTTGTCCCATTTCCAGAAGAGGACCCCATCGGCAAGTACCAGCTCGTAGCGCTCTCCCTCGCGCTGGAGCTCACCGTACAGCTCGTGGAAGCGTTCGTAGACCTTCTCGGCTTCACGAACGGGGCGTTCGTCGCGTGCCCAGATATGCCATTTCTCCAGCCACGCCGACCAGGCAGAGAATCGCGCTGCATCCTCATCGAATCGCTCGATGCGCACCGTGCCGTCGGGTTGCGTGATACTGCGTTCGGAACGAAACTTGGGTTCCGTATACGGATCGTCGAACGAGCGGTCAAGCCAGCCCTCAAGAGAAGCAGGCAGTCGGGGCGGGTTCGAGCGGCGCGGCCTCCGAATGCGAATGAGGATTGCCGGACCACCGTCACCCTCGTTCTCCTGCTCGTCAGCGGCAAACCAGTTCACTGTGATGCTCGAATAATTGGGCAGTTTATCGAGCTCGAGCTTCCACCGGACTCGTTCGAGTTCCCGCACGAGAGGGAAACGAATAGCCGCGTACTCTTTGAGGAAGCGAAAGAGTTGCCGTGCTTTTTCACGTGTCTTGTCACGAGACATCATTCGCCACCTCCTTTCCTGAATACTTCTGCTCATATCTTCTTTTTCCTCGGCTGATATAATGGTTTCTTTCTCTTTTCTTCCTCTTCTTCTATCTTCTCTCGTCTCCTCCTCTTCCTGATAGTACTCCTCTTCATCTTTTTTACCCTCTATCTGAGTTAGTTCCTCCTCAACTTCCTGCTCTATCTTCTTCCGAAGACTTTCACTTATCCCTTCTTCCTCCTCTATATCCGACGTTTGAAGCTCTTCCTCTTCCACTTCTTCTTCATCTTCTGCTACCTCTTCTCCTTCTTCCTCTTCTGATTCTTCTGTAACGCCTTTGCCTATCCTTGCTTCAACCCCTGTCTCCCCCTCATCTTCCCCCTCTATTATATCTTGGATGGATTCATAATAAGCAGGAGGTACAGAAGATAAAGTCATCTCTTCTTTCTCTAACTTAGCTACTTTCTCTTCAAGCTCAATCTTTTCCTGACAATCAACACAGTACCTAACATAAGGGACTTCCTCCAATCTTTCTTTATCTATTTTTACACCACAGTTTTCACAATATCCGTAG
>Ga0105163_1000374_pt1 | contig 27189 bp, 26 predicted proteins | sample JNZ110809AmetaG_FD_81531 | JGI IMG/M metagenome (GOLD analysis project Ga0105163, IMG submission 81531) | Hot spring microbial communities from Jinze hot spring, China to study Microbial Dark Matter (Phase II) - JNZ 110809A | ecosystem: Environmental > Aquatic > Thermal springs > Hot (42-90C) >... | reverse complement strand
GGCAACCTCTTCTGGAGCAGGAAGGAGTACCAGGTCGGGTACGCGTACCTCGGAGTGTCCAGCCAGTGCTGCTCTCCGCCCCTCCAGAGCCTGACCGCCTCCTCGTATGGTATCGCGATCACAGTGTAAACGGAGACCGCCACCAGGGCGAGTATAACGGCTATGCCGATCAGCGCTGACCTGTAGGAGAGAATGGTCCTGAGGTTCTCCCGAAGTCCGGACGACATCACGCAACACCCGTCCTGATCCTGGGATCGAGGATCGCGTAAACGATCTCGAGAACGAAGACGGTCACGGCCAGGAGGTACGAGTAGATCACAACGAGCCCCACGATCACCGGAGTGTCGAAGAGCACAGCCGCCTCGTAGAAGAGCCTGCCTATTCCCGGCCAGTTGAAGACCGTCTCGGTGACGATCGCTCCGAGCCAGGAGGAGATCAGCGTCAGGGAGAAGTCCGTGACTATCGGAGGCAGCGTCGGCCTGAGGATGTACCTCCTCCGCACCAGGTCCTCAGGAAGGCCCTTGGCCTTGGCCACCTCGACGTAGTCCTCGCTCGAGAAGATCAGGAAGAAGGTTCGGCGGGTGTAGATGCCGAGGAAGCTGTAGGCCAGGAGCCACGACATCACCGGGAGTATCATGTGCTTCAGGACGCTGAGGGCGTAGGCGAACCTGTCGGTCGGAGGAGGTATGTCAACCATGCCGCCGTAGGGGAGCAGCCTCAGGACCGAGGCGAAGATCAGGATCAGGAAGAGCCCGTAGAACCACCCGGGAAGGGAGGAGAGGGGTGCCAGCAGCGAGATGGTCCTGTCGGCCCTTGAGCCGTAACGCCTGCTCAGGTAGAGTCCCCCGAAGAGTCCTATGAAGAAGAGCAGGAGCTGGGTGGTGGTGAAGAGCAGGACCGTGTTCGGCAGCCTCTCGAGCAGTATTATTCTTACGCTCCGCGATCCGCTGTCGCTGCTGAGGAAGAGGGACCTCCCCAGGTCGAGCGTCAGCGCGTCCTTCAGGTAGTTGAAGCTGCGGACGAAGAAGGGCTGGTCGAAGCCGAGCCGTCTGATCTCGTTCTCGTACAGCTCGTTCACGAGCCTCTTCAGGGCCGTCTCGTTCAGCGTCCTGTAGGCCGGGTTCTGGTAAACCGATGTGGAGACCCTGAAGAGGACCTCGCTCTTGACGATCTCGTCGACGTACCCTCCCATGTTCGCTATCAGTATCGTGACGTAGACCGCTACGACCACCGTGAGGAAGAGGACGATCCCCCGCTTGAGAAGGTACAGCGCTACGCCTCGGAGCTGCATCCTCTGTTCATCAAGAAAATATGCGGTGCTAAAAAGAATTTGGGTTGCTCACTTCGCGGGCGCTCTCCTTCCCCGGGCCAGAGCCAGCCCTATGCTGACCAGCGCCAGGACGATCGCCACGGCACCGAGCCCTGTCGCAAGCGAGACGCTCCCCTGCACCCCCTGGATGGCCGAGTTGATCTCCCTCAGCTGCGTGTTCAGGTTGTCGACTGAGGACCTGAGGCCGGCGATCTTGGAGTCGGCGTCGGCCTTCGCCTTGGCGATCTCGCTGAGCACCGCGTCCTTGAAGCTCAGGACGTTGAGGGATGCGGTGGTGGAGACCGGGACGCCGACGAGCTTGGAGACCACTATCGCCTCTATCGTCGCTGTTCCGACGGGCATCGTGTAGGTCTCCTCCGGCTTCAGGATGATCCTCCAGACGCCGTCCGTCACGGGCTCAGCGAATCCCACCGATGTGCCAGCGGGGCTCGAGAGGATGTACTTGATGTACGCGATGTCGTCGGTCCTGTAGGGTTTGCCCTCGAACGTCACCGAGAGCCTGAGCTCCGCCGGGAACCCCTGCTCAACTGCAGACGGCACCTGGGCGAACTTCACCTCCGGGATGTTGGGCTTCGCAAACCTGGCCCACTTGTCAGCCGGGTCGGGGAACTCCCTGAAGGCCTTCAGCACCACCACCTTCGCGGTCGGATCGACCCTCTCGACGTAGAACGGACCGTTCCCGACGAGGAAGTGGCCCTTGCTTTGGTACCAGTTCTTCAGGTTCTGGTACCTCCTGACGGCCTCCTCCTTCGTCACGTACTTGCTCATGACCTTCTCGTACGGGATGTACTGCTGCTGTATCGCCCGGTCGAGGTGCTTCGCGAGTATGGGCAGCGACGGACCTGCGAGGAGGTTCATCCACTCGCCCTTGATCTGCTGGGCCTTGTCGGCGGAGAAGGCCAGCTCACCAGCCTCCTCGGCTAGCGCACCCATTGCGACCACGTGCCACGGTCCAGGACCATAAGTGTAGTCCGTGAAGAACATAGAGGCGGCCTCGTAGGCGATCCACTCCGCGTCCAGGTAGATCCTGTCGGAGTAGACCTCTATCACCAGCGGATCCTCGCTGACTATCCTGAGGCCCTTGAAGATGGCCCTGAACTCCTCAAACGTCGGAACGTAGGACTCGTCGTAGAGCGGGCTCTTTGGGTCAGCCCTGTCGAAGGTCAGGATGAACGAGTAGACGATGTCCGCGAGGGAGAAGGTGCTGCCGTCGTGGAACTTCCGCTTGAAGAGGTCGTCCTCGAAGTAAACAACCGTCTTGGCCTTCGCCGTGGTTCCCGGAGGTGCGGTGACGATCTCCTGCTTCTCGGCGTCCCACCCGTACCAGGCGTCCTCAGGCACCCTGATCTCCGGGACGAACCTGAGGGTCACCCAGTCGAGGGTCGCACCCACCGGGTTCCCGAAGGTCACGTAGACCTCGGCGCTCTTGATCCTGTTGGGCCAGTAGAGGCCCGTGAAGGGGTCGGGCATGAGGGCCGGATCTGAGGTCGCCCTGACGAAGAACTGGTCGTAGATCCAGTTGCTCCCGGCAACCGGGTTCACTGGGTCCACCAGCAGGTCCGAGGAAGCTATCTTGACGGATCCGCCGACCTTGTCGACGAACCTGATGGTGTAGGGCCAGAGCCTCGCGCCGGAGAAGCCTCCTGCCAGGTCATATGTAAGGGAGACGTCCTTCCTCGCGGGCCACGGGGCTATCTGGTGGACGAGCCAGACCCTGACCGAGTCCTTCATCGAGAGCCAGAGCGCCTTCGTGACCAGCTCGTCGCGCTCCTGGATCGTCGAGAACTCGTTGTTCCAGAGCTTACCGGCCACCCTGTCGAACTCGGGGTCTGGCTTGTAGGCCTGCCAGAGCGGAACAGGTGCACCTCTCGGAGTGTAGAAGTAACCGAAGTTGGTCCCGCCCTCGTTCCTGTCTATTACGGTCGCTATCCAGCCTCCGGTGTAGAGGTGCCACTTGCCGTCGGCCGGATTGCCCCTGAGCCATATCGGAGAGGCCTCCCTGCTGGTCTTATACTGCCTGTCCACGGTGAACCCGAGCTTCTCCAGCTGCGAGGCCACGTAGTCGCCGATCTGCCTCCTCTGGTCCTCGGTCCTGATCAGGAAGATCAGCGTCACCGGCTCTCCCTTGTAATACCACTTGCCGTCGCGGAGCTCTGCCCCGAGCTTCCTCATCTCCTCGGTGATTATCTGCCTCGCCTTCTCGAAGTTGTACGCGTACTCCTTCTCGATCTGCTTGATGGTGTCAGCGTATCTGGCGTAGTCGGGGAACGCGGGCGTCAGCGCCGTGAACCTCGGTACCGCCATTCCGCCCATGATCTCGCTGGCGATGTAGTTCCTGTCGATGAGGTAGTTCATGGCCTCCCTGATCCTGGGAACTGAGAAGGGGTTCAGCTTTCCGGTCGCTGGGAACTCCGGGCCCACGGGGTTGAAGGTCAGCTCGTAGAAGAGCCCGTAGGAGTAGACGTACCAGAGGTCTGGCGATTCCTTCACCCTTCTGAAGAGCTCAGGGTCCCTCAGATCCCTGAAGTAGACGTGCATATCTCCCTTCAGGAGCATGTCGATCGCCTTGGCCTGGTCCTGCTCAACGAAGAAGCTGACCTCATCGACCCACGGGCCCTTCGGAACCTGTTGAGCATGAGCTGGCACGGCAGCCATCAGGAGACCGATCGCCAGCGCGGCTGCGACGACCACCAGCAAACCGATTGACCTACCACGATATCCGCTCATGTACCATCAGCGATGTCCAGTACTATCCATGCACGTATAAGGTTTTCCGAGCGACCGGTGCCGTTAGAGGAGGCTGCCCTGACGGGTCAGATGCCGGATCAGCGCGCTCTTGGAGAGGTACCTGCCCATCGGTATCTCCAGGAAAGGAGCGATGTGATCCAAAGCCTCCCTCAGGTCGCCGAACCTCTCGTACCTGCCCTCCAGCGCTGCCGCTGTAATCTCCCTGAACCTCCAGACGCCGAGCGGTATCCAGCCCCTCCCCACTTCGAAGAAGACGATGGAGCCCGCCTGCCTGCCGATCCTCTCGAGGTGCCTCGCGACCGAGAGCCTCACCGCGTAGTAGGCCCCTCCCGTGTTCTCGGCGTATTCCGTCCGGCCGAAGTGGAGCTCGTGGTCGACGTAAGGGGATTCCTCCGGGTACCTCAGCCATCCCTCGAGGAGCTCGAACATCCACACCGTCGGCGTGAGCAGCACTATGGCCCTGTTGTGGAGCGCCTCGTGACGGTAGACTCTGAACTCATCGATCGGCGGTAGCCTCCTGACCCTCCGTATCGCGTCTCTTCCGAGCATGTCGTCGACCGCGGTTATGCTCCACTCAGTCGGTACCATCCTGCGGGACGCTGACCCGAGGAGACCTGACGAGAGGAGCCTCGTGATGTAGTAGACGTCGAAGCCTCGCCGCGAGAGCTCCCTCACGGCCGCCTCGGCCCTCACCCTCTCCTCGATCAGCTCGTCGACACTCTTGGGAATCGAGGGGTTGCCGACCGTCTTCGCGTCGACCATCCTCAGCGAAGGGCCGTGAGGCATCGCCCGAAGCCCGAACCCGGGCCTGTACGTGACCGCACCGGAGTGCCGGACCTCGACCTCAACTGGCTTCACCGATGCTGCGGCCTCCCTCACCTCCTCCAACCTGCCGGGCCTCTCTGCTTTCCGAACGTCGACCCTAACCCTGAAGAAGGCCAGCGTCAGCCTGGCCCTCAGCAGCTCCTCAACGCTCCTGGTGAGCCATGCCCTCGGATCCTCCGTGAGGGAGACCTCCGGGTGCAGGGAGACCAGCGGCCCTGAGTAGACGTTCGGGTAACCCCTCTCCCCCACGAGGACGAAGGGCGGCGTCGGCCCGTAGACCGTCTCTCTACTGAGCTGACGCTCGACCTCCAGCTCTCTGAGCAGGTCCCTGTAGAACGGGCACCTGGAGAGCTTGCAGAACCTCGCCACGTTCCTGCAGACCTCGCAGACCACCCGCTCCCCCCTGACCTCGGAGGCCGACGTTGCTGCCCCCAGCGTCTCAGGAGTCAGGGCCACCGTGCAATCCACCACTCTCACCAATATAGGGGGATGCTCACCGATCGACCGGAGATGGCCATGGCCGGGTACGTGGTCTCGGCGCAGTACGCGGAGTTGGCCGTGAAGGGCAGGAAGAGGTCGAGGTACGAGCGGGTCCTGATCAGGAACCTGAGGGAGGCGCTGGAGGGCAGGTTCAACTTCGCCGTCAAGCACAGCAGGGTGGTGACGTACGTCGAAGACCTGGGTGTTGCTCGGGAGGTCGCGAGGGTCGCGGCCAGGATCCCTGGCGTGAGGTGGGTTGGCGTGGGCATCAGCGTCCAGCGTGACATGGGGGCCCTTCTTGAGGCGGTCAGGGAGGTCGCGCCGAGGGAGCTCAGGGAGGGCGAGACGTTCGCGGTCAAGGCCTTCAGGGCCGACAAGACCTTCCCACTCAACTCCCACGAGATCCAGGTCGAGGTGGGCAGGGCGATAGCCGAGGCAACCGGTGCGAGCGTCGACCTGAGCGAGCCGTCGAGGAGGTTCTACGTCGTCGTGATGTCCGGCGAGATCCTGCTGCTCTGGGAAAGGTATGAGGGCGTTGGGGGACTTCCGGTCGGCACCTCACCTCCGGTGCTCGTCCTGTTCTCGGGTGGGATCGACTCTCCGGTCGCTGCTTGGCTCATGCTCAGACGCGGATGCCCGGTCCACCTGCTCCACTTCCACGCCCTCCCATCGGATGAGGACGTGATAGGCTCGAAGGTCTTCAGGATCTTCTCGACGCTGAGGCAGTACCACAGGGGCATCAGGCTCTTCACGGTCTCCTACGTCCACTTCCTGAAGAGGGCCCTAGACGCAGACCCGAGGCTCGAGCTCGCCCTCTTCAAGCGGTTCATGCACGTGGTCGCCGACCGCCTCGCGCCAAGGGTAGGAGCCCTCGGCGTCGTGACCGGCGACTCCCTCGGGCAGGTGGCCTCCCAGACGCTCGAGTCGATGTACGCAGTGACGCGCGGCCTCGAGCTGCCCGTCTACAGACCTCTGATAGGAATGGACAAGGAGGAGATCGTGAACCTCGCCATGCGGATAGGGACCTTCCATGACTCTGTATCGGAGTACGCCGACTGCTGCTCGATCGTCTCGAGGCGTCCCAAGACCAGACCGAGGCCTTCTGAGGTGGAGAAGGAGTGGGAGAGGCTCGGGCTCGACGAGGCTGTCCGTGAGGCGCTGTCCTCCGTCACCGAGATCTCGCACGAGGGGAAGCTGGTGGGGCGCATCGCTTCCTGAGCGTAAACCGATCGCGAGCTACGGCTCCGTCTCGATCGGACTGAAACGGCTGCTCCGGTGGTCCTCAGGGCTGCCCCGCGCTGGAGGGGCTATTAGGTGCCTCGAAGAGGTCGGGACGTGACGAGGCTGAAGGGCGTCAGGATAGCAATTGTCGCTGGCCCGGAGTTCGAGGACCTAGAGCTGCTCTACCCGTACTACAGGTTCCTCGAGGAGGGCGCTGATGTGAAAGTGATAGGACCGGAGAAGAAAAGCTACGCTGGCAAGCACGGGCTGCAGATCAGCGTTGACGCGACCTTCGACGAGGTGAGACCGCAGGACTTCGACGCGCTCTTCATCCCTGGCGGCTGGATGCCGGACAGGGTGAGGAGGGACCGCAAGGCGGTGGAGTGGATCAGGGAGTTCTTCCTCTCGGGCAGGCCCGTCGGCGCGATATGCCACGGTCCTCAGCTCCTGATCTCGGCACGCGTGCTCTCGGGCTACAGGCTGACCGCCGTCTCAGCGATCAAGGACGACCTTGAGTACGCCGGCGCGATCTACGTCGACGAGCCCGTGGTGAGGGACAGGAACCTCGTGACCTCGCGGGTTCCGCCGGACCTGCCGAAGATGATGCCGGTGATGATCTCGCTGATCGAGGAGCTGGTGAAGGTTCCGAGGGCCAGGACGGCCTGAGCTACGGCAGCCCTCCGGTGCATCGCCCGTGAGGATAGCGGTTACCGGGGCCTCCGGGTTCATAGGTTCCCACCTGACACGGTACCTCTCCGATAGGGGCCACGAGGTATTGCGAATAGACGTGAGGGGCGTCGACCACCCGGTGGACGTCACGTCCTTCGAGCAGGTAAACCGGTTCTTCGCAGAGAACAGGCCCGAATCGGTCATACACCTCGCCGCCATCGCGAGCATCCCCGAGTGCATCAGGGACCCGAGAAGGTGCTTCGAGGTTAACGTGCTGGGAACGCTGAACGTGGTCGAGGCCTCCGTCAGGCACGGAGTCTCCAGGTTGATCTACGCCTCCTCCGCGAACGTCTACGGTGCCAGACCGAGAACCCCCGTCACGGAGGACGAGCCCCTCAGGCCCAGGTCCCCCTACGACCACACTAAGGTGGCAGCCGAGAGCGTGGTGATGTCCTACGTCTCGTCGAAGGGCCTCGACGCCGTCGTCTTCAGGTCGTGGAAGATCTTCGGTGAGGGAGAACCAGAGACCAGCGTCACAACGAGGTTCATCGACGCGTGCCTCAAAGGCGACCCCATACCGCTGTACAACGGCGGTCGCGACGTTACGGATCCTTACCACGTGCTGAACTACTGCAGGGCCGTTGAACTGGCCCTAAACGCAGATGGGATCTCAGGCGAGGTCTTCAACCTCGGAACGGGGAACAGGATCTCGATCAGGGAGCTCGCGGACCTCATCAGGCGCCTCACGGGTTCCAGCTCGGAGCTCGTCGATCTGCCACCGAGGACAGATCAGGAGAGGGAACCCATGATCAGCTACCCCTCCATCGAGAAGGCCAGGAGGGTTCTGGGCTACGAGCCAGTCCTGGGGCTCGAGGACGGGCTGCGGAGGCTCATCGAGTGGAGGTCCAGCCTCGTTCGGCGAAGAGGTCCATGACGATCTTCCTCGCGGCCTCGACGTCCACCGATCCCCTCCTCACGTAGACCCTGACGATCCTCAGGGGCCTCGAGGTCATCTCGAGGATCCACGAGCTCGGCCTCAGCTCCGACTCGGCGGTCTCTATCCTGATGGGCTGCGACGCGTACCCCATCAGCGGAGGGAGGCTCGTCGAGTCGAAGTAGACCCATTCCTCAGGGACGCGGAGCCTCGATGCGATCTCGCTCTCCAGCTCCCTGCACTCGTCCATCCTCGTCGGTATCTCGACCTCTCCCGGGAGCTGAACCTCCATCACCATCTTCGGGAGCCTCCTCCTCTCGAGCTCCTCCATCACGGGTTTCGTCCTCCGGTCCGACTTGAGCCTGGCCCAGACCGTGATGTCGTCGTGCGAGAGGTACTCCTGGACGTCCATCTCGGCGAAGTCCAGCCCCTCGTCCTTCAGCACGGTGTAGGCCCTGAGGAAGAGCAGCTGGGCCGCCCTGACGGCGTGGTGGAAGTAGATGTTCAGGAAGGAGTGATGCCTTGCTATCGCGAGCTCCTCGACCGCGCCGAGGGCCCTCGACTCGAAGTAGAGCCCCCGCGAGTCGAACCGGGTCAGCCGTATTATCCTCCTCGCGTCGACGACGCCGTAGGTCGCTCCGGTGAAGTAGGAGTCCCTGAGGAGGAAGTCGAGCCGGTCTACGTCGAGCGGGCCGGAGACTATGCTGCTGAGCCTGTGCCTGCCGGAGAGGAGGTCCACCAGCTCTCGGATCCTTATCCCCGAACCCTCCAGCGAGGATGCCAGCTCCTGGTCCTCTCGGATTATCCTCAGCCCCATCTCCTCGTGGTTCAGGCCCCTCTCGATCAGCGCGACCTCGAGAAGGTGGGAGTACGGCGTGTGGCCCACGTCGTGCAGCAGCGCACCCGCCTTTAGCAGCCTCCCCTCCTCCTCGTCCAGACCCAGGTGCCTTGAGTACTCCTCCGCGAGCGACATGCAGCCAAGCGAGTGGTCGAACCTCGAGTGCCTCGCCGTGGGGTAGACGTAGTGCGACAAAGGTAGCTGCTGGATCCGCCGGAGCCTCTGGAGAGCGTACGAGTCGAGAACTCCGAGCAGCTCGTCGTCGACGGTGACGTACCCGTGGATCGGGTCCTTGATCAGCTTCGGCAACCCGTCAACGATTCAACTCGACGCCCAGAAATGCCTTCCTTCTCCCTCAGGTGCCCTTCAGCGCGACGTAGGCCCTCGCGATCCTGATGACCTTCGAGGCAGCGTCGATCGAGTCCGTTCCGAAGACGTAGGCCGCTGGTTCAAGCCCCGGCCCTCCACCGTCGAGCACCACCTCCACCTCGGGGTCCCTGCGGAGAACCTCCACGACCGCTGCCACGACGTCGTCCTCGCTCCCAGGTCCTCCTGACGCGTAGCTCGTCGCTCCGTGACGCATTCCCAGCTCCTCCAGGGCCCTGACCAGCGACTCGTCGTTCCTCACGTTGACCACCGCAGACCACCTGACGCCGACCCTTCTGGCGCCTATCAGCACGGATGCCAGGTGCCTCGAGGTCCCGAAGGCAGGCCTCCCCACGGCCCTCACCGTCATACCTACCCTGACGATCCTTCCGGGAACCGCTGCGACGTCGTTCGTGTCTGCCGGATCCCTCAACGCCTCCGCGACGTTCATCGAGACCTCCGGAACCAAGTGGTGGACCACGGGGCTCGACTCGAGCATCTGAACGGCCCTCTCGAGCCGCTGCAGGACCGAGGCCTTCTCCGCGTCCACCAATGAGCCCAGCCTCACGCAGACGTCGCACTCCGCGAGCTCGGGGTAAAGGGACCTGTGGTAGGAGCAGAGCTTTCCGGAAGAGAGCAGCTGCCTCCACGCGGTCACCAGCGTCTCCGTCATCCTCGCGGGTCCGAGCTCCGCGTCCCTCACCAGCGAGTCGATCAGGGCGTCCAGATCTTCCTTCGGAACGCCGAGCCGGAGGAGGGCCTCGGAGAACTTGGACTCCCGCTCGGAAAGGTAGCCGCTGACGGAGGGCTGGGTGACGTTCAGGATCCGCGCGATCCTCGACTGGGAGTAACCCAGGGACCGCAGGCGGTGCGCGAGCACCCCCCTGAGGTTCGGGAGCAGCACCTCGTAGAGCATCTCCTCCGGAGGTCTCACCGTCGTTACACGAGGGAGAACGGGATATTGAGGTTGCTCGGGTCAGTCGGTAGCTGGCCCCTCCTCACCGGTGTACTGGCCCTCGATCGCCTTCTTGGCCAGCCCGAGCGCTTTGCTCACCTGCTCGTCATCGACCCTGCGATACATCTCCACCTTTAGCGAGTCCAGGTCCCACTCGATCGTCCCGTTGCGCACGGCGTAGTTGACGGTTATCCTCAGCGCGTCGGACTTCGTGAAGCCCATCTGCTCCACCACGAGGTGGTAAAGGAGCGTGTTGAGGTAACCGGCGGCCCTCGCGACCTCCTTCTGGTCCACCTTGCCCGCCTGGACCAAGTGCTTCAGCTGCGCGAACAGCACCCGCCTCACCTTGTAGGCGTAACCGCCCGCGGAGACGTACCCCGTCCTCACGGTTCCCCTTATGACCTCCTCCTCGGCCGCCATTCCAGGCCGTAGCGTTGCTTATCCCGTTAAAGTCTTTCTAGGCACCCATGCCACTGGAGTCCCGACCGGCCCTCCGGTTGCGCGTCGCCCCAGCTCCCTCGGCCACGGACGCCGACGACGGGGATAAATTAAGCCCCGAGCACGGATCGGCGATGGCAGACCAAGCGGGGCCGCTGTGGTTCCTCTGGGACCCGTTCATCCTGTACGTGATACTGGTGCTCCTGGCGCCCGACGTGTTCTACATCGTCTCGTGGCTGATCGCTCCCTCCAGGCCCTCCAGGGTCAAGCGGATGGCCTTCGAGTCGGGTCAGGCCCCGATCAGGTCGGCCCTCTCGAGCTTCCCGCTCGAGTACTTCCCGTACGTGGTAATCTACATCGCATACGCGGTGGTTGCGGTGCTCGTCTTCTTCTCGCTCCTCTCGGTTCTGGAGGCCGGCGTGACGCCCTTGACGCTGACGCTGCTCGCGGTCGCCGCGGTGATCTCGGTCTACGCCGGATCGAGGCTCAGGGTGGCATCGGGAAGGAGGGGTTGAGGATGATCGCGGAGCAGATCGCCCAGACCATATCCTCGATGCCGGAACCCCTGAGGACGCTGATGACCTGGGTCTTCTCGGAGGCCTTCATCAAGGCCGCCGTCTTCCCCGGAGCCCTCTTCAGCACGGTCCTTGGGATGTTCGCGGTCTGGTACGAGCGGAAGCTGCTGGCCAGGGTGATGCTCAGGGTCGGGCCGCTGCACGTGGGGAAGGTCTCTGGCGTGCTGCAGCTGGTGGCGGACGCGGTGAAGTTCCTGGCGAAGGAGCGGATCACCCCCAGCGGAGCCATCAGGCCCCTCTTCTGGACCATGCCCTCGGCTGCGCTGATCCTGTCCCTCCTGCTCTACGCCTTCCTCCCCTTCGGTGCCGGCTGGATCATCTACCCCAGCGAGATCGGATTGCTGCTCTTCTTCGCGGTCCTGGCGCTCTCGCCCGTGCCGATACTCCTCGCGGCCTACGCCTCCGGTAGCAAATATCCGTTCATAGGGCTCGTCAGGCTGGCCCTCCAGCTCTTCGGCTACGAGGTGCCGCTCTTCCTGGCGCTCGCGGGCGTCGTGATGATGGCGGGAAGCTTCAACATAGAGAGGATCGTCCAGGCCCAGTCCGTCGTCCCCTTCGTCGTCCCCCAGGTCCTGGGCTTCCTGGTCTTCTTCATCGCGGCCCTCGCCGAGTCTGAGCGGGTGCCGTTCGACATACCCACGGCCGAGTCCGAGATCGTCTTCGGCTGGCAGACCGAGTACTCCGGTGCCCACTTCGTCATCATACAGCTGGCGGCATACGAGAAGACGCTGGCCCTGTGCTTCCTCGGGGCCCTTCTCTACCTCGGCGGCTGGCACGGCCCACCGATACCGTTCCTGCCGGAGACCGTCTCGGCTCCCTTCTGGGTCATCGTGAAGGCGCTGATCCTGTTCACGGTGATGGTGCTGATCCGAGGGGCATACCCGAGGTTCACGATAGACAGGGTGCTGGACCTCGGGTGGCGCTACCTGATACCGATGGCGCTCCTCAACCTTTTGATCACGGGGTCCCTGCTCTACGCCACGAGGGTGCTTGCCGCCTAACCTCCCCTCATGCGCTTGATCCTGAACTCTATCCCGACCGCGAGGATGTTCGCCCTCGTTATCGAGTAGACCGCCTGCTGGACGAGCAAACCGTGGTCTATGTCGTCGAGCCTCCCGTTCGCCTCTAGGACCTTCCGGTGCATATCCCTCACGTTGTTGATCAGGTCCCTGACGCCCGAGAGCTCCCCCATCAGCGCGCCGTCCTCAAGGGAGGCCACCCTCTCCTTCGCCCGCTCGATGAAGGCGTAGTCGTCGGTCTCCACGAAGCTCCTCAGGTCCGCTATCACCTCCCTCAGCGTCGCCCAGCACTCCCTCAGCCTCTCCTCCGAGAGCGTCATCCCGTACGCTCCTTCCTCGGGAGCTATTCTACCTGATCCGGAAGACCGGTCCGGTTCTCGGCCGCGAAAGCGGTTTTAAACTGGCGGAGTCGGTGCGTGGAGGGATTGAGGTCGCCCTACGACTACGAGAGGTACTGGGCGCAGGCCTACGTCTCCGAGAGGGTCTTCGAGGCAGATCCGGATCCAAACAGGCCGAAGGTCTTCGTCACCTTCCCGTACTCGTACCAGAACGGGCCTCTCCACGTGGGCCACCTCTACACCGCCTCGAGGGCCGACGCATACGCCCGTTACAAGAGGCTGAAGGGGTACAACGTGCTCTTCCCCTGGGCCTGGCACTGGACCGGTGAGGCGGTCGCCGGATTAAGCGACAGGCTGAGGAAGGGCGACCAGAACCTGATCAGGATACTGCGGGAGGTCGACGGAGTTCCCGAGGAGGTCATAGGCCGGTTCGTCGATCCGGTCGAGGTCTGCAGGCACTACACGTCCGAGAACAGGGAGGTGGTGAAGGCGATCGGCTTCTCGGTCGACTGGAGGAGGGAGTTCCACACCACCGACCTACACCCGTACTACAGCAGGTTCGTACGGTGGCAGTACCTCACGCTGGAGCGCCTCGGCAGGGTCAGGAGGGGTTCGCATCCTGTGGTCTGGTGTCCCAAGTGCCAGAGCCCGACCGGCGACCACGACAGGATGGCCGGTGAGGGCGTTGGCCCCACCGAGTTCACGTCGGTCCTTTTCGAGCTCGACGGCCTCTACCTCGCGGCTGCCACGCTAAGGCCCGAGACCGTTTACGGGACCACCAACGTCTGGGTCAGACCGGACGTGGAGTACTCTGTGGTCGAGGTGAACGGGAAGAGGGTCGTCCTGAGCCGGGAGGCGGCCTTCAAGCTCTCCGAGCAGATCGAGGGCGTCCGGGAGGTCGGGAAGATCAGAGGGAGCGACCTGATCGGTAAGACGGTCAGGGTTCCACTGACCGGGGCTGCGGTGCCAGTCCTCCCCGCGGAGTTCGTCCGGACCGACCTCGGCACCGGGATCGTTTACAGCGTTCCGGCACATGCCCCCTACGATTACGCTGCGCTGAGGGACCTGAAGCGCGACCCGTCCAAACTCGAGGCGTTCGGCATCAGCAGGGAGCTCGTCGAGCGTCTCCAGCCGATATCGATTGCCACCACGGAGGGGTTGGGTTCGATGCCCGCGGTCGAGCTCGTGGAGAGCAGGGGGATCAAGGACCAGAACGACCCGGCCTTGGAGGAGCTGACGTCCTTCGTCTACTCCGAGGAGTTCTACAAAGGGAGGATGAACGAGAACTGCGGTGAGCTTTCGGGTTTACCGGTTCGGGAGGCTCGGGACCTCATCAAGGAACGCCTCGGTTCGATGGGCCTCGCCTTCCCCTTCTACGACCTGACGGAGAAGGTGGTCTGCAGGTCCGGTGACGAGTGCATCGTCAAGGTGGTCAAGGACCAGTGGTTCCTCACCTACTCCGACGAGGACTGGAAGGAGATGGTGAGGGAGTGCGTGCGGAGCATGAACGTCCATCCTGAGGGCGTCCGGCAGTGGTTCCTGAACGTCGTCGACTGGCTGAAGGACTGGCCCTGCGCGAGGAAGACCGGCCTCGGGACGAGGCTACCCTTCGACGAGGAGTGGATAGTCGAGACCCTCAGCGACTCGACCGTCTACATGGCCCTATACACCATCAGCCACTACGTGAACTCGGGGAGGGTGAGGCCCGAGCAGCTGACGTACGAGGTGCTCGACTACGTCTTCAGGGGCAACGGCGATTACGTTCAGATCGCCAGGTCGGTCGGAATCGATCCGGAGGTCCTACAGAGCATGCGCAGGGAGTTCGAGTACTGGTACCCGGTCGACTTCAGGTTCTCAGCGAAGGAGCTGGTACCAAACCACCTGACCTTCTTCATCTTCCAGCACGTCGCGCTCTTCGAGCGGAGCAAGTGGCCCCGAGGCGTCTCGGTCAACGGGCTCGTCCGCGTCGAGGGCGAGGAGATGCACAAGACCAGGGGGAACTTCATACCGATCAAGGTGGCGATCTCGAAGTACGGTGCCGACGCGTCGAGGCTGGCTCTGCTTCTGGCGGCCGAGGACATGGACGATCCGGACTGGAGGGAGAGGAACGCGATCGAGTACCGGAGGACGCTCGACCACCTTTTGAGGATCGCCCACGAGGTCTCTTCCGCTGAGCCCGACGGCGACGTGAAGAGGGCTGACAGGTGGCTCCTGGCCGAGCTCGGTAGGATCCTCAGGGTTATCGAGGATTCCATGGAGGTCACCAAGACCAGGACCGCTGCCAACGCCGCGGTCTACCTCATGCTGAACGCCTGGAGGAGGTACCTGAGGAGGAGGGGAGGGTCGATCGGCCCAGCGGCGCGCACCTTCCTGAGGGCCTGGGCTGTGGTCCTCTCGCCCTTCGCGCCCTTCACCGCCGAGGAGATGAACAGGATCTTGGGAGGGAGGGACTTCGTGGCCCGAGCTTCATGGCCCGCCGTCGAGGTCGCGGGATCCGAGCAGGTCCTAGTGGAGGAGGAGCTGCTGGACTCGCTGGTGGAGGACGTCAAGAGCATCCTGAAGGTCAGGAGCGACCGGTCAGAGAGGGTCAGGATACTCGTGGCGCCCCGGAGCTCTGTCGAGTCCTTCACAGGGATACTCGAGGAGGTCGCGGAAAGAGGGTCTGCCGACGTCGGCAGGTGGGTCAGGTCCTTCCCGCAGGAGGTGGACAGGGCTGCGGCCGCGAACCTCGTGAGACGCTTCGCGGAGCTGACCAGGGCCATGCTCCAGAAGCATCCGCTGGAGGCCCTGCGCTCAGCCGTACTGAACGAGCTTTCGCTCTACGCGGAGGAGGCCGATTACCTGAGGCGGGAGCTGGGCATGGAGATCGAGGTGGTGGAGGCCGACTACGCACGTCCGGATCCGCTGAGGAAGGCGCTCCAGGCCGTCCCGCTCAAGCCTGGCGTGATCGTCTCCTGAGTTCCCTCCGGTCAGTCCGCGAGCAAAACAGCTAAGTCCCAAGCGGTTGACCGATAGGGTGCGGGATGCTGCCCTTCGATTCGGTGCTGGACTTCAGGATAGAGCTGACGGAGGACCACGAGCTCTTCCGGAAGACCGTTCGGCAGTTCGTCGAGCGTTACCTCGAGCCGAGGGTCAAGGAGATCGAGCAGACCAACGAGATACCCAGGGAGCTCTACGCGAGGGCCGCGGAGGCAGGGTTCATGGGCCTCGGGATCCCCGAGGAGTACGGAGGTCAGGGCTCGGACTACCTGAACGTCGTGATCTTCACCGAGGAGGTGAGCAGGGTCTGCCCGGCCTTCGTCACATCGGTCCTTGTCAGGGGCCTCTTCACGACGCCCGTGCTCTTCTTCGGCACCGAGGAGCAGAAGAGGAAGTACATTCCACCGCTGGCGAGGGGCGAGAAGTTCGCTGCCCACGCCACCACCGAGCCGGGAGCTGGGAGCGACGTCGCCGGCATCAAGACCAGGGCCGTCCGGAAGGACGGCGGCTGGGTGATCACAGGCCAGAAGTACTTCATCACCGGTGCCGACAAGGCGGACTACTTCGTGGTCCTGGCGAGGACCAGCGACCCGCCGAGCAGACACGAGCGGCACAAGGGCCTCACCATGTTCATCGTGGAGAAAGGCACCCCCGGCTTAAGGGTCGGCGAGAGGATCCAGGTGACCGGCCTGAGGGGTTCGATGCCCTCCGAGGTGGTGCTGGACAACGTCTGGGTCCCGGACGATGCGGTGGTCGGTGAGGTCGGCGACGGCTTCAGGGCAGCGATGGTCACGTACGACTACGGAAGGGTCGGGATCGCCGCGCAGGCGGTGGGCGTCATCCAGGGGGTCTTCGAGAGGAGCCTCAACTACGCCGCCCAGAGGATCGCGTTCGAGCGTCCGATTCTGGCCTTCCAAGCGATCCAGTTCTACCTCGCCGACATGCTGAGGGACCTCGCCGCCGCCAGGACGCTCACCTACTGGGCCGCCACGATGCTGAACAGGGGGTTGACGACGGAGGCCGTGATTGCGGCATCGCTCGCTAAGCTCTTCGCTACCGAGGCAGCGGAGAGGGCTGCGCTGAAGGGGATAGAGGTCCACGGAGGCGTGGGCGTGATGGTCGACGGGATGGTGGAGAGGTTCCTGAGGGACACCCAGATCATGAAGATCTACGAGGGAACGTCCGAGATCCAGCGCCTGGTGATAATCCGGCACCTGGTGAAGAAGGTCTTCGGGTTCGAGGTCTGAGTCCTGAGGAAGCCCGGCATCAGATCCTTTTTTAAGTCTCCGGTCAAGAGCTGAGCTCGGGATGGGCACGGCGTCGAGGCTGATCGCTTCCGCGTCCGCAGTGGCCCTGCTCGTGCTGCTGATGCCCCTGTTGGGTTGGGCCGGCCGCGGAGATCTGATGGCTCCGCTGAGGCCCTTTTGGGACGTGGTGCTGGTGGCTGCGACGCTGCTGATCCCGGGTCTTCTGATGCGGTCCTTCGGTGCGGGGTCCTCTGCCGCGTTGCTGGGCGTGACCGCAGGCTACATCGTCAGCGCCCTCGCTTTCGGGTCCTTCGCTCCTGACGAAGGGCTTCTGGTGGGACTGCTCGGGTCCGCGGGGGTCTCGGTTCCGATCTCGTCCCTGGCGCTGCTCCTCGCTTCGGCTGCGCTCGCAGGCCTCGTCTCCCATGCCTTGGGACCTAGGGCCGTAGCCCTACCGGAGGAGGTCGCGGGCCCCGAGGAGCAACCAGTCGAGGAAGCCGGTCCCGTGACCGAACGGGCGGAGATGGTGGAGGAGGTCAAGGAGCCGACGAAGCCGGAATCGCCCCAGCCCGAACCCGGGGAGTCTCCTCAGGTGCAGGAGCAAGTGGGTGCCGCACCTGCTGAGGTGGAGGTGAAGACCCCGACCGAGAAGGAGGTAACTGCGGTTTCCGAGGAAGTGCAGGAGGAAGAGGAGGAGGTCCTGACGGTCTGCCTCAACTGCAGGAAAGAGGTGCCCGCTAAGGCGGCTTACTGCCCTTACTGCGGCTCCAAGCTCTGATGGATGCCCGCTACTGCTTCTTCTCCTCCTGCGTTCCGGTCTGCTGGCTCTCCAGCTGCTCCAGTCCCGGAATTGGCTCAGGCGGAGGCGTCGACGCCAGCGTGTACCCTATCCAGGCCAGTATCCCCAGCAGCAGCGCTATCCCGGCGAACGCGGTTATCTGGATCACGAGGAACGACCAGGGGCTGAGGAAGACGAGCCAGCCGTACAGCAGTATGCCCACGACGGACCCGATCAGCAGGAGCAGGCCCAGCGTCTTGTCGGACATCGTTACCCAGAACAAAAAGCCCCGATATTAGCGTAACGACGGAACGGATCGGCGGCGCAGTAGACCTCCTGGACGTACTGTTGCGTTCTGCCGTCCCTCAGGCTCCGGGCCTCTGCGGGTACTTCACGCCCCTGCACGCGATCCCGAGCTTCTCGGCCACCCTCTGGACCAGGGAGTCGTCCGATAGGAGCAAGACGTCGTTGCCCTCCTCCTTCAGCTCAAGGGCCAGGGCAAGGACCTCCACGTCGGCCTCCGAGGCCTTCTCCCGCTCGTCCCTGTTCATGACCGCCCGGACCCTTTCCAGGCTGGACGTCTTCGGCGCCCTGACTGTGATGGCGCCGGAGCCCAGCAGCGCCTCGACCCGTGATCGCTGGAGCTCGGACGTGGTGTTGAGGACCTCCGAGACTACACCTGGCGGAGCGTACAGCGCCAACCCGGTCCCTCCCGAGACGGAGCCGACGATGATCGGCGTGGAGTCCAGCACCACCCTCTTCGCCGTCATCTCACTATCATGCCCAGCCTCTTCCTGAGGCGCATCTGGAAGAGTGGGGCGCGGCCTATCCTGACCAGGTACGCTCCCACCGGCGACTTGGCGACCCTAACCTGTCCCTTCACGTCGCCCCTGACGTACCCGTCCACGAGCACGGATCCGCTGCCGCTCGTGAGCTCGACCTCGAGCGTCCTCTGCGCCGAGACCACCAGGGGCCTGAAGTACGTGATGGGAGCGACCGGTGCTATCGAGATCGACTCCAGCGCGTCGTCCACCGCGGGCCCTCCGCAGGAGAAGTTGTACGCCGTCGAGCCAGCGGGCGTCGAGAAGACCAGGCCGTCGCAGACGATCCCCTGCAGAACCAGGCCGTCGATCGAGAGGGAGCACTCGATCACCTTCCCCGGCTCCTTTGAGGAGACGTAGGCGTCGTTGACCCCGTCGGTGAGGTGGGCTCCGTCGACCTCCACCCTGAGCCTCATGAGCCGCTCGAGGTAGTAGGAGCCGGAGAGGGTCATCTCGAGGGCCCTCATCGCCTCAGTGGGTCCCACCTCCGCCAGGTAACCTCCCCTCCCGAACGATATCGGCAGCACGGGGACCTCTGGGTCCTCGAGGTGGTGAAACGTCCTGAGGATGGTGCCGTCTCCGCCCACAGCGACCGCCATGTCCGCCGCGTACCTCTCTGTACCGAACTCCTCCATCGCGACCTTCGTCACGTGATGACCGGAATCCCGAACGTGAGACTCGATCCGACCTATCAGGTCGAACGACTCCGGCTTGGCTTTGGAGTAGACCAGCAGGACGTCCACGGAGGTCCACCGTTCAACCACGAATAAAAGATGGTGATGGGAAGCCCCGTTGGATGCGCAGAGGCGACTCGGGTCTGAGGGCGGTTCTGCTCATAGGGCTGGTGAGCCTGCTGGGCGACGCGGTCTACGAGGGCGGCCGGTCGGTGGTCCCGGACCTCTTCAGGTCCATGGGCGTCACGGCGGCCGGCGTCGGAGCGATCGTGGGCCTGGCAGAGCTCGGAGGCTGGCTTTCGAGGCCCCTGGGAGGCCTCCTCACAGAGAGGGTGCGCAGAGCGGACCTGATCGTGAGGGCGGGTTACGCGGCGCTCCTGGTGGTCCCGCTGATGGCGCTAGCCCCGGGATGGGAGGTCCTGGCGGTCCTCGTCTTCGCGGAGAGGATCGCTAGGGGACTGCGGATACCTCCGAGGGACGTGATGCTGGCGAGGCTCAGGGGTCAGGTCGGATCGGGCACCGCGTTCGGCGTCCACGAGCTCCTCGACCAGATCGGCGCTGCGGGCGGCCCGCTCATCATAGCCCTGGGGCTGACGCTTCACCCCGGAGACGTTAGGACTGCCCTGCTCTACTCCCTCCTCCCCTACGCCGCTCTGCTCCTAGCTTTGACGAGGTTGCCGAGCTACCGCGTGGAGAGCGTCGAAGGTGCCGGTGCGGGTGGTGACAGGGGAATTCACCTGTACGTCCTCGCGGCCTCCCTCAACGTCGCTGGCCTGATCCCTGTCCAGCTGGTGCTGTACAGGATATCCCAGGTGGCTGGAGAGGGCTCGTGGCTGATACCGGCTGCGTACACGCTGGCGATGGTCACCGATGCCGCCGCCGCACCGCTGCTGGGCCGCCTCTACGACCGGTACGGCCCCTCGACGGTTGGGCTGGCGATGGCCCTCTCCGTTGTCCCGCCGCTGCTGGTGACCTTCTCGATAGGAGACCTGCTGCTCGCCTCCGCGTTGGTGGGCGTCGTGATCGGCGCACAGGAGTCGATCTTCAGGGCTGCGGTCGCCGAGCTCGCCGGCCTTCGGAGGATCGGCAGCGCCTACGGCCTCTTCGGCCTCGGAATCGGTCTCGGCAGCGCTGCGGCCGGGCTTGCGTTCGGGTGGATGATGGACCTCAACCTGGGACGGGAGCACCTCTTCGCGTACTCCGTCGCCGTACAGGCCGCCTCCATCGCGCTTCTTCTCAGGTCGAGGAGGTGACTCCCCGTTTGCTCGAACGTCTTCAGATCTCGCCATTCTCCGGATCCGACGCCCGTCGGCTTTCTCGGACTTCTCGGTGGGTCCGCTTCAGAGTCCCCGTTCATCAGCTCCTAGCCAGCTCCTACAATTGTTCAGAAAATAGGTTGAGATTAGCATTTTTAGACCATCGAAGAGGACTATTGCTGAACAACTGTCAATGCCCCACGAAATTCTCATTAACGGCAGTTAGGTGCGGGATGCCCGATGACGGCGTCTCCGAACCCGGGAGACATGGCGTGGCTTCTGACCTCGTCGGCACTCGTGATGATCATGACGCCCGGACTCGGCTTCTTCTATGCGGGTCTCGCCAGGAAGAAGAACGTGGTCTCGACGGTGTTCCAGTGCTTCGCAACGGTCGCCGTGGTCTCGCTGGTCTGGGTGCTGTGGGGCTACACGTTAGCCTTCGGTCCGGACAGGTTCGGATTGGTGGGCGGCCCTGAATGGCTAGCCCTCAAAGGCGTCGGCCCAGACCCTAATCCCGCTTACTCTGGGGCGGTGGCGCACTCAACCTTCGCGGTCTTCCAGATGATGTTCGCCGTGATAACCCCAGCACTGATCGCCGGTGCCTTCGCCGAGAGGGTCAGGTTCGGCCCGTTCCTGCTCTTCATAGCACTCTGGTCGACTCTAGTGTACTCGCCTATAGCGCACTGGGTCTGGGGTGATGGCGGCTGGCTCAGGTCGATGGGAGCCCTGGACTTCGCTGGCGGGACAGTGGTCCACATCAGCTCCGGCGTCTCGGCCCTCGCCGCCGCATACGTTCTGGGTAGACGCATAGGCTACGGCAACTCCTCCTTCGAGCCCAGCAATCCAGCCTTCGTTATGTTGGGGGCTGCCATCCTCTGGTTCGGGTGGTTCGGGTTCAACGCGGGCAGCGCCCTCGCAGCCGACGGTCTCGCATCCACGGCTTTTCTGAACACGCACGTCGCCGCCTCCGCCAGTGCCCTATCGTGGATGCTGGTCAGTTACTACGTCAGGGGCAAGTTCAGCAGCATAGCAGCAGCCAGTGGTGCAGTGGCTGGCCTCGTAGCGGTCACCCCTGCAGCTGGCTTCGTCAGGCCGATCTCGGCTGCGCTGATCGGATTGGTGGCGGGCGCGCTGTGCTTCCTCGCGGTCAACGCGAGACAGAGGATGGGCGTTGACGACTCGCTGGACGTATGGGGGGTTCACGGCGTGGGAGGTACGTGGGGCTCCATAGCCACCGGCCTCTTCGCGGAGTCCTCTGTCAACCCGCTCGGTGCCAATGGACTGCTGGCCGGGAACCCCTCCCTCCTGATCGTCCAGCTCTCCGGTGTGGTCGCGACTTGGGCTTACGCTGGCGTGGTGACTCTCCTGCTAATCAAGGCTCTCGATGCCGTCGTCGGGATGAGAGTAACTGTCCAGGAGGAGATGGTAGGGCTCGATATATCGCAGCATGCGGAGTACGTGACGTAGGTGAAGGCCATGAAGATGGTTCACGCAATCATAAGGCCAGAAAAGCTGGAAGACGTCAAGAGGGTGCTGGAGAGGGCAGGCTTCCTAGGGATGACGGTCTACGAGGTAAGGGGAAGGGGCAGGCAGATGGGCATCTCCTGGAGGGTCAGAGGGAACGAGTTCAGGGTGGATGTCCTGCCGAAGCTCAAACTGGAGCTCGTGGTGCGTGACGAGGACGTCGACAGGGTGGTCTCCCTGATCCTCGAGGCCGCGAGGACCGGTGAGGTGGGGGACGGAAAGGTCTTCGTTACCAACGTCGAACGGGCCTACAGGATCAGGACCGGTGAGAAGGGCGACGAGGCCATCGGGTGACACCAGAGCGTATTGTGAACCTTCTCTTATGTCAGGGAACCTGGTATCCCGTCTTCCAGCATGCGGCGAGATCGCAGAATTTTATAGTGGCCGTATTTCCTAGGTCGCGTGGTGCGTTATTACATCGTCCTGTGGACCGTCATGCTCTTCGGATGGATCACGAACTACGTCTGCAGGACCATCGTCTCACCGGCGTTGCCATACATTCGCGACGAGTTCGGGGTTTCCCACGAGCTGGCGGGGCTTGGGCTGATGACGCTAATGCTGGTGGGTTACTTCTCGATGCAGCTCCCCGCGGGATATATAGGCGACCGGTACGGACGGAAGAGGATCCTCGTACTAGGACCTGTGCTTTGGGGGACCGCCACCATCGGAACCGCCCTCTCGCCGACGTTCGCCGTAGCCTCAGCGACCAGGTTCCTCAAGGGCCTAGCGATGGGCACCTACTTCGGGAACGACAGGCCTGTGATCGCGCATTACACTCCACGGGAGAAGATGGGCCTCGGTCAAGGCATCTCCTTCTCCGGCCTGGGAATCGGTCTCGGGTTGGGAATGATCGTCGGTGGCGCGCTGGTCAGCTGGCTGGGTTGGCGCCTGGCGGTCGCCATGGCCGCAATCCCCTCGTTCGTCGCCAGCCTGCTCATATCGAGGGTTCTCAGGGAGCCAGAAACCCATACGTCCGGACGGATCAGCAGGGCTGAGGTCATCAAGGTCTTCGGGATCAGGGACCTGTGGCTGCTGAACGGGGCCGCCTTCTGTGCGCTCTTCTCCCTCTGGTCGGTCCTATGGCTTCCCACAGTTCTGACTGAGCGCGGCATTGAGATCGGCTGGGCCTCCACCTTAACGTCTCTCTTCGGCTTCGCGAGTCCAGTCGGTCTCGTGGTCAGCGGCCTCGTCTCAGATGCCCTCACTAAGCGGGGGATGAGCCTCAAGCTGTGGTTGGGCGCCTCGATTGCGCTTCAGGGCCTATTCTGGGCGCTCTTCGGTTACGCGCTCAGCGCTGGTGCCGATCCCTGGACGTTAGCGGTCCTGGTCTTCGGTGCTGGCTTCTGGCAGTGGGGCCTCTGGTCTCCGCTCTACTCCACGATAGCCAAGCTCGTGCAACCCTCTGTGCTCGGGACCGCCTATGGCCTGAACAACTTCATCGGCCAGATGGGTGGGCTCTCGCCGTGGTTGATCGGATGGGTGAGGGACGTCACGGGCAGCTTCGTCCCAGCGTACTACGTCGTTGGTGTGGTTGCTTTGGTGGGCGGGTTCCTGGCGTGGCTCACGGGATCGAGCCCCGATCGCGCTGGACAGCAGACCGGTGCGGTACAGCCGGCCGGCTAGCGGCCCGATGACGAACCCGCCCTTCGGGATCGAGCGCTCAGAAGTCCATGTAGTTCTTGGCCTCAGAGATGGTCCAGCCACCGTCGATCACGAAGACCTGTCCTGTCACGGCGGATGCCTCAGGCGATGCGAGGTACCCCACCAGCGCAGCCACCTCCTCCTCGGTCGGAGTGCTGCCGATGAGCGTGTGCCGCTCGCTCCACCTCTTGATCCACTCCTCCTCCGATCCCTTGAGCCCGCGCATCCTAGCGACGTAGCTGACCAGACTCCTGCCGATCTTGGTCTCGGTGACGAGCCCCGGAGCTACCACGTTCACGGTTATCCCGTGAGGTGAGAGCTCGGACGCGAGGGCCTTAGTGAGCCCTATCAGCCCGGCCTTCGCGGCGCTGTAGGGTACCAGGTACTTCATCCCGATGATCCCGGCGACCGAGCTTATGTTGACGATCCTTCCCCACCGTCTCGCCTTCATATGGTGAGCCGCGAACTTGCTGGTGAAGAAGGCCGACTTCAGGCTCACGTCGATCTGCTTCTGCCAGAGCTGCTCGTCCACCTCCTCGATCGGGGCCAGCAACCCTAGACCAGCGTTGTTGACCAACACGTCCACAGACCCGAAGCGCTCCACGGTCTGCTCGATCAAGGCCCTCGCTCCCTCAACGGTGGATACGTCTGCCTGCACGAAAGCTCCATCGCCTCCGGCGTCGCGTATCAGCCTCAGGGTCTCCTCAGCCTCATCCCTCCCCTTCTTCGCGTTGACCACCACAGCCGCACCCATCTTGGCGAGCTTCAACGCTATTGCCCTGCCTATGCCCCTGCCGCTGCCGGTGACGACGGCTACCTTGCCAGAGAGCGACAAAGCTCTTCACCACCCGACGAGCGGGGGGCGTCTCTTAAACCGTTGGACGTAGTCTCGCCCACATGATCGCAATAACCTAAGATTACCAAGGCGGTCGTTAGCGGACTACGGCCTTCAGCCGAGCGCTATGAGGGACCTCACCGTCTCTATCTCCGAGAGGACCTTGTCACGGCTGCCCTCGTACACGATCCTGCCGTTGACCATGATCAGCGCCCTGTCCGCGAGCTGCGTAATCTGGGAGAACCTCGTTCCCTGCTCGACGACCAGCAGCGACATCCCCCTTTCCTTCATATCGGCCAGCATGCTGTAGATTTTGGACGCTATCACAGGGCTCACTCCCTCCGTAGGCTCGTCGAGCAGCACCAGCTTCGGCCGCATCATCAGTGCCCTGATCACGGCGACTATCTTGCGCTCCCCGCCGCTGAGGGTATCGGCGCGTCTCTCCAGCAGCTCCTCGATCTGCGGGTACACCTGCTTCGCCAACTGGAGGTCAAGCCTCTTCGACCCGACGGCAAGCCGCAGGTTGTCAGCCACCTTTATCCCTGGGATGAGACCCGTGTAGTCGGGTACGTAGGCTATTCCGAGCGACGCGATCCTGTGGGTGGGCAGGTTCGTTATCTCGTGGCCGTCGAAGAAGACCTTCCCCGTTTTCGTGACCTCTATCCCCATGATGGCCTTCAGCAGCGTGGTCTTGCCGACGCCGTTCCTGCCCAGAACGGCCACCAGCTCCCCCCTCCGCACCATCATGTCGACGTCGAACAGGACCTGCGCCTTGTCATAGAAGGCGGATAGTGATCTGAGCTCGAGGATCGCGCTCACCCGAAGTACACCTCCCTAACCAGCTTGTTCTCCACCACCTCAGACGGCTTCCCGTCCGCGATGACCTGACCTCGGTTCATGACGATCACCCGGCTCGCGAGGTTGAAGACCACGTCCATGTCGTGCTCTATGATCAGGAGCGTGATGTCCTCAGGCAGCGATTCCAGGATCTCCGTCAACCTCTTCTTCTCGCTCACGTTGAGACCGGCCGTAGGCTCGTCGAGGAGCAGGACAGAGGGCTCCGAAGTGAGGACCATCGCCAGCTCCAGCACCTTCATCGCGCCGTATGGGAGGTTCCCAGCTCTCTCGTTCGCGTACCTGTCAAGGCCCAGCCTCCCCAGCAGCGACTCGATCCTTCCGGTTCTGTCCCGAACGCCTGACCTCTGCGCTGCCACCTCGAGGTTCTGCCTCACGGTCAGAGATTTGAAGACCGACGGGATCTGGAAGGTCCTGCAAAGACCGAGCCTGAACCTCTTATGGGGTGGGTGACCGGTGACGTCGATTCCCTTCAGGAAGATTCTACCCGAGTCCGGCCTGTAGTACCCGGAGAGGAGATTGAGGAGGGTGGTCTTGCCGGCTCCGTTCGGACCGATCAGGCCTACCCTCTCGCCCTTACGGAGCTCGATGTCCACCCCGTCGACTGCCACGAAGCCCCCAAACCTCTTGGTGACCCGCTCGGCCCTCAGTACCTCGTCCGCCATAACCTCTCCACCACCCCTATGATGCCTCCCCTTCCGCCGAGGAGCAGGACCACGATCGTCGCACCCATCAGCAGCTGCCAGACCTCGGCCACCCTAGCTGCCGCGGTCGTGAGGCCCACGAAGACCGCTGCCCCCACTAGGGGCCCGAGGAAGTGTCCTGTCCCTCCGAGCAGCACCATCAAGAGCGGCTCGGCGGCGGTGGTCCAGTAGGCAACGTCCGGCGTGACGGCCCGGTATAGGTAGGCGTAGAGCGCTCCCGCGAGGCCGCTGAAGGTCCCCGAGATCAGGAGCCCCGCTATCCGGTACCAGATCAGGTTGTAGCCGAGGAACCTGAACCTGTCCTCGTTGTCGCCCAGCGCCCTGAGTATCAGACCCAATCTCGAGCCGTCGAGCCTCTTCAGCGTTAAGAAGCTGATGAAGAACACCGCGGAGAGGAAGACGTAATACAACTCCGTGGTCGGCAGCGAGAAGAGCGCCGAGACTCGTGGGATCCCGGAGATTCCGTCCGATCCTCCGGTCACGTCGCGCCATTTGATCAGCAGCGCGTAAAGAAGCATTGCGAACGCGAGGGTCAGCATCGCGAAGTATATCCTTGTGTGCCTGAGCGTGAGGAACCCGACCGCGAGCGAGGTGATTGCTGCAAGGGCCACGCTCAACGGCAGGACCACCAGCATGTCGCTCACGTACCTGGTGGAGAGTATGGCAACGGAGTAGGCCCCGACAGCGTAGAAGAGCGAGTGGCCGAAGGAGACGAGCTTCAGGTACCCCATGATCACGTTGTAGGCCAGGGCGAAGAGCGAGAAGACCATGAAGAGCGACATGAGGTAGATGAGGAAGGCGTCGTGGGTGAGGTAGACGCCGACGGCTGCAGCGAGCAGGACGATCAGCGACGAATGCCCGGTCAGCGTTCCCCGAAGATCCCCCATGGTCTCACCAGCAGGACGGCCACCATTATCGCGAATATCAGCAATATGTCGACCTCCGGGAAGAAAGCGATGAAGAGGCTCTCGGCGACGCCGACTATAAGGGAGGCTATGTAGGCCCCAACGAGGTTTCCTAGACCTGCGATCACGACGATTATGAAGGCCGTGATGATCAGGTGATCGCCGAGTCCGGGGGCGACGGGCGTGAACGACACCATCGTGGCACCACCGAAACCTGCCAGGACGCTTCCGAGT